>Ga0210401_10002070_pt1 | contig 22453 bp, 21 predicted proteins | sample IncBWH32MmetaG_FD_150866 | JGI IMG/M metagenome (GOLD analysis project Ga0210401, IMG submission 150866) | Forest soil microbial communities from Barre Woods Harvard Forest LTER site, Petersham, Massachusetts, United States - Inc-BW-H-32-M | ecosystem: Environmental > Terrestrial > Soil >... | reverse complement strand
TTGAGCATTTTTTATCAGAAAACAGCCTTACCGATTTTGCCAAACCAATAGGTAAAATGGGGTTAAAAAGTGATTTTGTAGTTTCAATTAAATAATTTTTTATTTTTTGTAACCTTTTAAAAGAGTGGTCACTCTATATAATAGCAATCAATAATCATAAAAAATGAAACAATTAATTATTCTTACGTTTAGCACTATAGGAGTTTGCATCCTAACAATGTGCGCACCAAAATCAACTGCAGCAAAAACAAGTTCAGCTCCGGGAGATGTTGAATTAACAGCTGGGAAAACAAAGTTTCCTGACTTAACTTTGGCAGAATTAACAAATGGTTATTCTATTTATCATGGGGCTTGTACTAATTGTCATGGTGTAAAAAACATCACCAATAGAAGTGAAGAAAAATGGGTAGAAGTGCTTAATGTAATGGCTAAAAAAGCCAAACTTACACAAGAAGAGAAAGATGCCGTTTGGAAATATATTATGGCAACTAAGCTTGCCGTTAAAAGTAATTAGATTGTTTTTTCTTAACTAAAATTGATTTTATGCATATAGCCGCTAATAAATTTTCTGATATAGAAATTATTCAAAAAATAATTGCCGGAGAGGTTGAATTATTTGAAATCTTAATCAGAAGAAATAATCCTTTTTTATACAAAACAGGAAGGTCATATGGTTATAAGCATGAGGATACACAAGATTTAATGCAGGAAACATTTATCAACGCCTATCTTAATCTTTCAAAATTTGAAAATCGTTCTTCTTTTAAAACATGGATTATAAAAATAATGCTGAATAATTGTTTTCAAAAACAGCAAAAATTCAGCTTTAAAAATGAAAAGACCAGTTTAAAACCAATTCATGAAAATTTAACTCCCATGTATTCAAGTAACCAACATACAGATACAAATAAGGCAATAATAAACAGAGAACTAAATCATGTTATTGAAAACTCATTAGAGCAGGTGCCTATTGATTATAGAATAGTTTTTTCATTACGCGAAATAAACGGGTTAAATGTTGCCGAAACAGCTGAGGCACTTAATATTAGTGAGGCTAATGTTAAAGTAAGGCTTAATCGAGCCAAATCAATGCTTCGTAAAGAGATTGAAAAAAAATATACCGCCGAAGATATTTTCGAATTTAACCTAATATACTGTAATTTAATAGTAGATAGGGTTATGAGTAAAATAAAAACACTCCAAATAAAATAACATTTAGTGCCAATTTTGTTAATAGAATAAAACCTACTTTAGTCTGCTTATTTAGCAAGTCCTATTATATGATTGATAAAAACACTTTAAAACTTTTGAGATTGCCTTTCTCATTTTTTTTAATGCCTTTGTTTTTATTTGCTTTAAGTCAATCAACCAGTATAATAATAGGTTTTAAAGCAGTTATCTCATTCTTAATTATTCATTTCCTGGTATATCCTGCCAGTAATGGTTATAATAGTTACATAGACAGAGATGAAAGTCCGATAGGAGGTTTAGAAAAACCACCAATGCCCACAAAAAAATTGTTTTACACAACCTTGGTTATGGATTTTTTATCAGTTGTGCTATCATTGATATTTATCAATCCTTTATTTTCATTGTGTATTTTATTATACATTTTTGCCTCTAGAGCTTATAGTTCAAAGCAAATTCGTATAAAAAAGTACCCGATTTGGGGATTTTTGGTAGTAGTCTTTTTTCAGGGAGCATTTACTTTTTATACCGCATATTTAGGAATTACAAATGCTCCGTTAATTTTACATAAAGCTACTTTATTTTTATTGTTAGGTTGTTCTTTTCAAATAGCAGGGGCTTACCCCCTAACTCAGGTTTATCAGCATAAACAGGATTATAAGGATGGGGTGATAACATTAAGTTACAAGTTAGGTTATACTGGCACATTTATTTTTACTGCTTTAATGTTTTTTATATGCAATGTATGTTATTTCTTGTATTTCAATTTTATAAATAAACCCATGAATTTTTACATTATTCAGCTGTTTTTCTTTCCAATTGTTGCTTACTTTGCATATTGGTTTTATTTAGTTTATAAAGACAACAATAAAGCTGATTTTAAAAATACTATGCGTATGAATGGCATTGCAGCTATTTGTATGAACATATGTTTTATTACATTATATTTTATAAATAAATAGTGAGTTATATAGTAGCCATAGAAACAGCCGTACCTAAGTACAAACACAAACAAGAAGACTTTGCAGATTTTTTTTCGAATGCAACCGATAATCCTACATCAAAAAGGAAAATAAAAATCATATCTAAAAAATCCGGTATAAGCACCCGTTATTCCGTTTTAAAAGATTACAGCTTAGCCCCAGTTAAATTTGAATTTTATAAAAAAGACAAAACCTTATTACCAGAACCATCTTTGTCAAGCAGAATGACAGTTTACCAAAAAGAAGCCATTCTGCTTTCTATAGATGCAGTGAAAAAGATTAAAGGATTTGATACACTAAAAAAATCTATTACCCATTTAATTACAGTTACTTGTACAGGATTATTTGCGCCTGGCTTAGATATAGAGTTAATCAGACATTTAGATTTATCTCCCAGTATAAATAGAAGTAGCATTAATTTTATGGGTTGCAATGCTGCCATACTCGCTCTAAAAAATGCGGATACCATTTGCAAAAGTAGCCCTGATGCTAAAGTTTTAATTGTATGTACAGAATTATGTACACTTCATTTTCAAAGGCAATACAACGACGATTATTTGCTTTCTAACATGTTATTTGGAGATGGTTGTGCTGCAGTTATAGTTAGTGCCAAACCAAATGAAATTGGGAAAAACACAGCCATAAAAATAGACTCTTTTAATTCGTTGATACTTCATAACGGATACAATGATATGGCCTGGCAGTTATCAGAAACAGGGTTTATTATGAACTTAACATCGTATGTTTCTACATTAATAAAAGAGAATATAAAAGCCATGCTTGATTCTTTAAACATCAACTCCAAAACTATAGATTATTGGGCTATACATCCTGGTGGGAAGAAAATAGTAGATGATTTTTTTGACGTTTTGAAAATTGATACTAAAAAAGCTTCAGAATCGTATGATGTGTTGAAGAATTACGGCAATATGTCATCTCCTACGGTCTTATTTGTTTTAAAGCAGGCTATAGAGAAAAACAAATCGCATAAAAAAGGAGAAACTATTTTTTCGGCGGCTTTTGGTCCGGGTTTAAGTATAGAGACTATGCAATTAAGTTATGCTTAAGTATAGAAGCACAAAAAAAGAATTATTAGACGAGGATAACATTCCTAAAGAAGATTTATTTCAAAACCTAAAAGAGCTCGACACCATAAACACTTTATTGGGTGGTTACAACATTACTTTTTCTGCATTAAAAAAAACACTGAAACCAACAATCACACACTCTTTGGTTGATATTGGTTGTGGTGGTGGCGACACTTTAAAACATATCCATAAATGGGCAAAGCAAAATACGCAAGTCATTAATTTATTTGGTGTAGATATAAAACCTATTTGTATTGAGTACGCAAGTAAAAACACGGAAAATGAAAACATAACATTCATTTGCGATGATTATAGAAATGTATTTAATTATATTAAACAAGTAGATATTATACATGCTTGTCTTTTTTGCCACCATTTAACCGAATCAGAATTAATAGAGTTAGTACAGTTTGCAAAAAAAAACAAAACAACTTTAATTATAAATGATTTAGAGCGTAATATAGTAGCTTATTATGCTATTAAAGTTTTAACCAAATTGTTTTCTAAATCGTATTTGGTAAAAAATGACGCCCCATTATCTGTAGCTCGTGGGTTTAAGAAGAAAGAATGGTTAGATATACTTGCAAAAGCTGGAGTAAAAAAATATTCGGTAATAAATAAATGGGCTTTTAGACACGAAGTAATTGTGTATGGAAACCAAGGATAAAACATATCAATGTGCCATTATTGGGGGTGGTTTAGCAGGTTTATGTTTAGCCATACAATTAGCTGATAAAAGCATTTCGGTAGTATTATTTGAAAAAAACAAATATCCTTTTCATAAAGTTTGTGGCGAGTATATTTCTATGGAAAGCTGGAATTTTTTAACTGAATTAGGCTTACCCCTAGCTGATTTAGAACTCCCTCACATTAATGAACTAGGCATTTCCTCAGAAAATGGTTTTATGTTAAATGCTCCTTTACAAATGGGAGGCTTTGGAATAAGCAGGTATAGTTTAGATAATTACTTATTTGAATTAGCTCGCAAAAAAAATGTTACCGTACTAGATAATTGCAAAGTGTTTGATGTACAAACTTTAACAGAAAACAATTATCAAATAAATACATCATTAGGTTTATATAATTTTACTATTGTTTGCGGCACTTATGGCAAATACACTCCTTCATTCGTAAAAGATGATGTTGATGCAAAACCCAATAAACTAAATTACATTGGGGTAAAATATCATATAAAAACAAATTTAAAACCCAACCGCATTGAGTTACACAGCTTTAAAGATGGTTATTGTGGAGTATCTAAAGTTGATAAGGATGCTTATTGTCTATGTTATTTATCTACTTCAAAGAATTTACAAGCATGTGGTAACAATATAAAAAAAATGGAGGAAAGCATTTTATATAAAAACCCTTTCTTAAAAAAATATTTTACCGAATCTGAGTTTTTATTTGACGCCCCTTTAGTTATCAGTAATATTTCTTTTCAAAAAAAAGACACTTATAAAAACTCCTTCTTTTTAGCAGGAGATGCGGCAGGCTCCATAACTCCACTTTGCGGTAACGGCATGAGTATGGCTATGCGGGCATCAAAAATACTGGCACAATTGCTTATCAGTTACTTTAATGAGTCAATCACAAAAGCTGAATTAATAAAAGAGTATGATAAAGCATGGGATGTAAACTTCAACACCCGCATTAAATCAGGTTATTATTTACAGCATTTTTTTGGCAAAAAAAACACTACACATTACACGCTAAAAGCTTTAGATAAGTTACCTTCGTTGACTAAAAAAATAATCTCTTTAACGCACGGACAACCCTTTTAAATTATATCAAATGAAAAAAAAACTTTTCACAACTTTATATCTGCTTTTAGTATTAGTAGGTTTTGCCCAAAACCAACAATGGACTATAGTTTCATCTAATGTAAGTTTTAAAATTAAAAATGCAGGCTTTACAGTTGATGGGAAATTTGGTGGTGTAACCGGTTCTATTCAATTTGATGCGACTAAAACTTCCGGCAATAAAATAGAAGCAAATATCGATGCCAATACTATAGATACGGATAACTCAACTAGAAATGGGCACCTAAAAAAAGAAGAATATTTTTATGTAGATAAATTTCCGAAAATAAATATGTCTACAACTACTATCACAAAAGAAGCCAATGGACAATTTAAAGGTCTTTTCACACTAACAATAAAGGGCATCAATAAAATAGTCCCTGTTTTGTTTACGGTTACCGAGCAGGAAGGTAAAGCAAAATTTACAGGCTCATTCGCCATTAACCGATTAGATTATACTATTGGCTCATCCAGCTTTATTCTATCAGATGATGTAGTTGTTAGTATAGATGTTACTTGCGTTAAAAAGTAAGCGTTTTCTATATTTGCATTTTAATCTATATTTGAGCGCAATAAGCATCTCATAAAAACATCATCATGAATATAAAAAAATTAATTGCGCTGTCTCCGCTGACTTTTTTGGCAGCATGTAGTAACCCAAATAAAGAAACAAAAGAAATGAGTTCTACTCCAATAAACTATCCTCAAACAAAAATGGTAGCCCATACCGATACTATTAATGGTGTGGCAGTAAAAGATGATTATCGTTGGCTTGAAAACGACACATCAGCCGAAACAGTTGCTTGGGTTGATGAGCAAATAAAAACTACGCAAAGTTATTTAGAGAAAATTCCGTTTAGAGATAAACTAAAAAAACGCATAACCGAGTTGGTTAACTATCCTAAATATGGCTCGCCTTTTAAACTGGGTGACTACTATATTTTTGCTAAAAATGATGGCTTACAAAACCAATATGTGTATTATATCCAAAAAGGTTTAGATGGTAAAGAAGAAGTTTTTTTAGACCCAAATACTTTATCAAAAGACGGCACAGTTAGTATAGAAATGGCAGGAAGCTCTAAAGACCATAAATATATTGCTTACATATTGCAACGTGCCGGCAGCGACTGGCAAGAGTTGTATGTAATGGATGTTGCTAACAAAAAACAAATGAGCGATAAGCTTGAGTGGGTAAAGTTTTCGGGCGCATCGTGGTATAAAGATGGTTTTTTTTACAACAGTTTTGATAAACCTACCGGTAGTGCATTAGCCGCTGCAAATGAGTATCAAAAAGTATATTATCACAAACTGGGCGATGCACAGGCAAATGATAAATTAATTTATGAAGACAAAAAAGTAAAGCAAATGTACTATAGTGTTTATTCTTCAGAAGATGAGCGCTATTGGTTTTTAGACAAATCAAAAGGAACAGGAAATAGCGATTTATATTTTTGGGATAAAAACAATCCTACTCAAAAAGATTGGAAACAACTTACTTTTGATTATGGTAGTCGTACTGGGGTTGTAGATGTAGATGGAGACAACCTTATACTGATAACAAACGATGGCGCACCTAACAATAAATTAGTTACTGTTGATATAAAACACTCGGAAAAAGCAAACTGGAAAACCATAGTTGCTGAAAGACCTGAATTTATTGAAACTGCAACAGCTGCAGGGAAAAATATTTTTATTACTTCTCTAAAAGATGTTTGTTCGCAAGTTGAACAATACGATTATACCGGAAAACTTATCAGAAAAATTGCCTTACCCGATATTGGTACTTCCAATGGATTTGGTGGAGAAAAAGATGCTAAAGAAGTATTTTATTCATTTACATCTTTTCTATATCCCCCAACAATTTTCCGTTATGATATTGCGAGTGGAAAATCGGAAGTGTTTAGAACGGCTGATGTAAAATTCAATAAAAATGATTTTGAAACCAAGCAAGTATTTTTTGCAAGTAAAGATAGCACTAAAGTACCTATGTTTATTATTTGTAAAAAAGGTACTGAGTTACATGGTAAAAACCCAACCTTAATGTATGGTTATGGTGGTTTTTCTGTAGTAATTAATCCATCTTTCAGTCCAAGCAGAATTGCCTTTTTAGAACAAGGTGGCGTATATGCATTAGTTAATTTACGTGGCGGACAAGAATATGGTGAAAAATGGCACGAAGGTGGTATGTTGCTTAATAAGCAAAACGTATTTGATGATTTTATTGCAGGTGGCGAGTATTTGATAAAAGAAAAATATACTTCTTCTGATTATTTAGCCATTCAAGGTGGGTCTAACGGAGGTTTATTGGTAGGCGCTTGTATGACACAACGTCCTGATTTATTTAGAGTTGCTATACCAATGGTTGGTGTTATGGACATGATGCGCTTTCATAAATTCACCGTTGGTTTTGGTTGGATAGATGATTATGGAAACCCGGATGACGTTAAGTTTACCAAATACATTCACGCTTACTCACCTTTTCACAATATTAAAGATGGGGTAAAATATCCGGCTACTTTAATAACCACCGGAGATCATGATGACAGGGTTGTACCTGCACACTCTTTCAAATTTGGTGCGCGCTTACAGGCTGCTGCCGATAAATCAAGGCCTGCTTTGTTATATATAGAAAAACAAGCCGGGCACGGTGCCGGTAAACCTTTATCTAAAACGATAGAAGAGCTAACAGATGTTTACTCATTTATATTCTATAATATGGGGCTTGAAGTGAAATAAGCCTCTATAACTTTAATTTAAAGCCCTTGTTTTATGAAAACAAGGGCTTTTTTATTTGTTTTTGTTTGATTAACCTCATAAAATCATTTACCACTTTAATTCTACGATAAAACAAGGTTTTTGTACCTTTGCAGGATGGAAATTAAATTAGATACTATTGAGGCTGCCATTGCCGATATAAAAGCCGGTAAATTGGTTATTGTGGTTGATGATGAAGACCGTGAAAACGAAGGCGATTTTATTACTGCTGCACGCAACGTTACTCCCGAAATTATAAACTTTATGGCTACTCATGGCAGAGGCCTAATATGTGCTCCAATTAGCGGGGAGCTTGCCCATAACCTAAATTTAGAAATGATGGTTAGCAGTAACTCATCATTACACGAAACTCCTTTTACTGTTTCTATAGATTTGTTAGGACATGGTTGTACTACCGGTATATCTGCTTCAGACAGAGCAAAAACAGTACAAGCTTTAATTGACCAAAATATAAAGCCTGAAGAGTTTGGAAAACCTGGCCATATTTTCCCCTTAAAAGCAAAAAAAGGTGGTGTTTTACGTCGTATTGGTCATACCGAAGCAACTGTTGATTTGGCTGAGCTGGCGGGTTTTGAACCCTGTGGTGTATTGGTTGAAATTATGAATGAGGATGGCACCATGGCTCGTTTACCTGATTTGGTAAAGGTTAGAGAAAAATTTAATCTTAAAATTATAAGCATTAAAGATTTAATTGCTTATCGTTTAAAAAAAGAAAGCATTATTGAGAAGGAAGTTGAAGTTGAATTACCTACACAATGGGGCACTTTTAAAATGGCTGCTTACAAACAAGTTACTACCGGACAAGAGCATTTAGCTATATACAAAGGCACTTGGAAAAAAGATGAGCCTATTTTAACGCGTGTACACTCGTCTTGTGTTACAGGTGATATTTTCGGTTCTTGTCGTTGCGATTGCGGGCCACAATTACACAAAGCACTTGAGATGATTGAGAAAGAAGGCAAAGGTGTATTGGTTTATATGAATCAGGAAGGGCGTGGCATTGGCTTACTAAATAAATTAAAGGCATACAAATTACAAGAACAAGGCCGAGATACTGTTGAAGCAAATGCAGAATTAGGCTTTCAGCCTGATGAGCGTGATTACGGTGTTGGAGCACAAATACTACGAGATTTAGGTGTAAGCAAATTACGATTGATGACTAACAATCCTAAAAAACGTGCCGGATTAATTGGCTACGGTTTAGAGATAGTTGATAATGTAGCTTTAGAAATTAAAAGCAACATGCATAACAGCTTATATCTAAAAACAAAAAAAGAAAAATTAGGTCACGATTTAAAACTAGAGTAATCTTTACTAACTTTTCTATTGTACTGAAATAGCATTTTTTATGATTTTATCTATTATAGTTGCTGTGGCCGAAAATAATGTAATTGGCAAAGACAATACACTTATTTGGAGCCTGCCTGCCGATATGAAGTTTTTTAAAGAGAAAACCAAAGGGCATATTATAATTACCGGTAGAAAAAATTACGAATCAATTCCTGAAAAATTCAGACCGTTACCCGAAAGGACAAACATTGTAATTACCCGTCAAACAGATTATAAAGCACCTGGCGCAATTGTCGTTGCTTCAATAGAGGCTGCAATGCAATATGTAAAACAACATCATGCAAACGAAGAAGTATTTATTATTGGTGGTGCAGAAATATACAAGCAAACAATTGCAGCTTGTCATAAAATATACTTAACCCGCATTCACCATATTTTTGAGGGTGATGCCTTTTTCCCTGAATTAACTGCTGATTGGAAATTAATTCATCAGGAAAACATTGCAGCCGACGAAAAAAACAAGTATCCTTTTACCTTCCAAACCTGGACCCGTTAAGGCTTTAAATTACAAGCTTTTGGCTTGATAATTGCTTATAACTTGTTAGTCTAAATTTGTTTTGTTAATTAACCCAAATAGTTAATTTGGCAGCCGCAAACTAAAAAATAAAATTATGAAAGAAGTATATATCGTATCAGCCGTAAGAACCCCAATAGGTTCGTTTAACGGTGCGTTATCAAGTGTATCAGCTACTAAACTAGGCGCAGCAGCTATAAAAGGCGCTTTAGATAAGATAAAATTAAGTCCGGGTGAAGTACAGCAAGCCTATATGGGTTGCGTATTGCAAGGTAATTTAGGTCAGGCACCTGCCCGCCAAGCCGCCAAATTTGCAGGTTTACCAAATGAAACACAATGTACTACCATAAATAAAGTTTGTGCATCGGGTTTAAAATCTATCGTTATAGGAGCTCAAAACATTATGTTAGGCGATACTGAAGTTGTAGTTGCAGGTGGCATGGAAAACATGAGTGCTACACCTTATTACTTAGACCAAGCTCGTACCGGATACCGGTTAGGTAACGGGACTGTTATTGATGGCGTAGTAAAAGATGGTTTAACAGATGTATATCATCAAAACCACATGGGTAATTCAGCAGAGCTTTGCGCTAAAGAATATAACATTACAAGAGAAGCACAAGATGCTTATGCAATTGAATCATATACACGTGCAGCTAAAGCATGGAAAGCAGGTAATTTTACGGAAGAAGTTGTATCTGTTACTATAAGCACTAAAAAAGGTGATGTTGTTGTAAGTGAAGATGAAGAATACAAACAAGTAAACTTCGAAAAAATCCCTCAACTAAAACCCGTATTTGATAAAGCAGGAACTGTTACAGCAGCTAATGCATCAACATTAAATGATGGTGCTGCCGCTTTAATTTTAATGAGCAAAGAAAAAGCAGAAAAATTAGGGTTAAAGCCACTTGCAAAAATTATTGGTTATGCCGATGCTGAACAAGCACCTGAATGGTTTACTACTACCCCATCTAAAGCTATACCGGCTGCGGTACAAAAAGCAGGTTTGAAAATGAGCGACATTGAGTACTTTGAAATAAACGAAGCATTTTCTGTAGTATCTATTGCTAATAATCAGTTAATGAAATTAGACCCTGCTAAAGTAAACATCAATGGTGGTGCAGTAGCCATCGGACATCCATTAGGATGTTCTGGCGCACGTATTGTAGTTACCTTGCTTAATGTTTTAAAACAACAAAATGCACGTTATGGTGCTGCGGGTATTTGCAACGGTGGTGGTGGTGGAAGCGCTTTAGTTATTGAAAGACTATAAAATTATTAGTTAAGAGTAAGGGTTATAAATCTCTTACTCTTAATTTCAAATCTATTATATGTTCGGAATTTGTAACCAAAGTATAGTGCCTTGCCGAAGCGAAGCTGCTCATCGCAGCGAAATGGTTACGCAACTTTTATTTGGTGAACATTTTACTATTCTTGAAGAAACAGAAGAATGGCTACATATACATACTGCTTACGATAAGTATGATTGCTGGATAAGCAATAAGCAGTACTTACCTATAAAAGAAGAAACATTTAAAAAACTAGAAAGTCAGCTGCAGCCAATGTGCGCTGAACCCATGCAGCTTATACAAGATAAAAGCACCGCTAGTTTTTTCCCGATTGTTGCCGGAAGTACACTTCCTTTTTTGAACAAAAATTCTATTCAGATAGAAAATTACACCTATGATTTTTCGGGTGAATATATTTTACCGGATGAAAAAAAAATAACACGGGCTAAAATTGTTTCTACCGGGTTTAATTATTTAAACAGCCCTTACTTATGGGGCGGCAGAAGTTTTTTTGGAATAGATTGTTCAGGCTTTACCCAAATTGCCTTTAAACTAAATGGATTTAAATTACCACGTGATGCTTCTCAGCAAGCACTTTTAGGCACTCCCCTATCTTTTGTGGAAGAAGCACAAGCAGGCGATTTAGCCTTTTTTGATAACGAAGAAGGCAAAATAATTCATGTGGGCATTGTGTTAGATGAAGGAAAAATAATTCACGCATCGGGTAAAGTACGGGTAGATAAAATAGACCACTACGGTATTTTTAATGTAGACACTAAAAAATACTCACATCACTTACGTGTAATTAAAAAAGTGTTGACTTAATTAATTTTTTAACTAAGTGATTTATCAGTCATTTCTATAAACAGATGTTCTTTTGCTCTGCGAACCTTTTTAGCTTTTACTAAATAATCATTCGCTTCATCTCTATAACCTAATGGCAATAAGGATACACTTTGTAAACCTTTTTCTTTCAATTTTAAAATCTCATCTAAAGCTGGTGCATTAAAACCTTCCATAGGTGTACTATCTACTTCCTCAATAGCAGCAGCAACTAATGCCGAACCTAAAGCAATGTATGTTTGACGAGCAGCCCAATTAAAATTTTGCTCAACCGAACGAGTCATAATCCCGTTCATATAATTGGCCTTAAATGCAGCTAATGATTCTACTGTAACACCACGTTGTGTAGTAATATCAGCTATAAAATCATCAAAATGTTTCTCGGTCATAGTACTCCATGCTGCAAATACTAATAAATGAGAGCACTCAATAATTTGAGGCTGCTTACATGCTTTTTCGTGTATTTTTTTCAATAAGGTTTCATCTTTAATAACAATAATATTATAAGGTTGTAAACCCATTGAAGATGCCGATAAACGAGTCGCTTCTAAAATAGTATCTATTTTATGCTCATCTACTTTTTTGCCATTCATGCGTTTAGCAGCATAGCGCCAGTTAAGGTGTTTTAATAAATCCATAATTTATTTTATATCAATTTTATATTTTTAGATAGCCGGCAATAATTTTGCTTTACACTCACCAAAGCCAACACGCACATTATTTTTTTGGCAGTAGCCTTTTATGATAACACTATCATTATCATTAATAAATTTACGTTCACTGCCATCCTTCATTTTTATAGGGTTTGTACCACGCCAAGTAAGCTCTAACATAGAACCAAACTGATGTTTATCTGGCCCACTAATAGTACCCGATGCCATCATATCACCCACATTAACATTGCAACCATTTACAGTATGATGAGCCAATTGCTGTTCGGCTGTCCAATACATATATTTATAATTGCTTTGCGAAACAGTAGTAGCTTCCCCATTTTCGGGTTGAATTAAAACTTCTAAGTTTATATCAATATTTTTGTTTCCTGTATATTCTAAATATGGTAGCACTTTAGGTTCCTGTTTATAACCCTCTACACGAAAAGGTTCTAAAGCATCCAATGTAACAATCCAAGGTGACATGGTTGATGCAAAATTCTTAGCTAAAAAAGGTCCAAGTGGCACATACTCCCAGGTTTGTATATCGCGGGCCGACCAATCGTTAAACAACACCATCCCAAAAATATAATCATCAGCTTTTTCGGTTGAAATGGATTCACCCATTTGTGTTTGCTTGCCAATAATAAAAGCAGTTTCTAATTCAAAATCTAACAATTTACAAGGGCCAAAAACCGGAGGCGCATCAGTTGGTTTCATTTGCCCTTTTGGACGATGAAAACTATGCCCTGAAACACAAATAGATGAAGCCCTACCATGATAACCTACCGGTAAATGTTTCCAATTAGGTAGCAAAGCATTCTCTGGGTCGCGAAACATTTTACCCACATTAGTTGCATGGTCTATGCTCGAATAAAAATCGGTATAATCACCAATGTGCACAGGCATTAACATTTGTGCACTACTTTGTTTTTTAAATATTTGGTCTTTATTAGTTGAGTTTTGTAATTCTGTGTTGTCACTTCTTAAAAGATCAGACACTCTATCTCTTACTTTACGGGTAACTTCTTTGCCTAAAGAGATAAAATCATTCAAATACTGGTTAGCAAAAATATTTTCAGGTAAACTTAGTCCTTTAAAATAATGCAGATGATGTGCAACGTGCAAATCCATTAACTGATCACTAATGGCTATACAGGCATGATGAGTAACTTGTTTATCCGAGTAAACTCCAAAAGGTAAATTTTGAATAGAAAAATCTGAATTGGGTTTTACGTCTATCCATGATTTTAACGAGGGATTGTTAGCTTTTATTTCCATATGAATCTTTCCTACAATATAATGTGGTAAATTTAATCACTGATACAAGACCATGAAAATTAAATTATACTTTTTATTCAGCATATCTTTTTTTGCCTTAAACATATTTTCGCAACAAACAGTAAACGAGTTCATTAACGATTTAAAGAAAGAGAATGAACTTCAAAATGCATCGGTAAGTTTATGCGTGGTTGATGCACAAACAGGATTACCCGTATGCGAATACAACAGCAAGTTTAGCTTAACACCTGCAAGCACCATGAAAATTATTACTACAGGTAGTGCTTTGCAACTACTAGGTAAAGATTTTAGATATGAAACTTTATTACAGTATTCAGGCACGTTTGATAAAGCAAGTGGTGTTATAAACGGAGACCTATATATTAAAGGTAGCGGAGATCCATCACTTAACTCAGAATATTTTAGAAAACCAGAGGATACCTTTTATGTAGCCAACAAATGGGCTGCTATTCTTAAAGAAAAAGGGGTAAAAAAAATTACCGGTCAGTTAGTTATGGATGTTAGTTGTTTTGAAGATGACATACCTACTAATTGGGTGTGGGGCGATATGGGTAACTATTTTGGTGCCGGACCAAGTGGCTTATCTTACAACGATAATAAATTTTATATCGTTTATAAACCTGCTGCCAAAAATGGAGACAGTATGTTTATAAGCAAAACTGTGCCTCAAATAGATAATTTAAACATTAGCAATTACGTAAAAGCAGGGGGGGTAGAAGATAATGCCATTGTATATCGCGCACCTTTTGGAACAGATTTAAAAATTAGTGGCACTTTACCGGTAAGTGCAAAACATCTTTCTATTGAAGGCTCCCTGCCCTTCCCTGAACAACTTTTAGCTAAGCATTTACAACAAGCTTTTTCTACTCAAAATATTGAATTAGGTAATAAAACTGCCTTAAAAATTACAGCCTATACTAAAAAACAATATATAAAACCACTTACTACACTTTACACTTATAAATCCGCAACGCTCGAAAAAATAATTTTCTTTACCAACCTGCATAGCAACAATCAATATGCCGAAAGTATTTTTAGAACTATGGCTTTAAAAAAAGGTGGTTTTGGTAGTACTTGGCAAGGCATACAAACTTTAACCAATCATTTAAAAACAAAAGGTTTTGATACCAACGGCCTGTTTATTAATGATGGTAGTGGTTTATCTCGTAGCAATGCAGTAACATCAGAGCATCTTACCAAAATACTATATATGATGTATAGTGATAGCCTTACCAAACTACCTTTTCAAAATTCACTTCCCGTTGCAGGGGTTAGCGGCTCTTTAAAGAATTTAGGCAAAGGCACCGTTTTAGAAAATAATTTAAAAGCTAAGAGCGGCTACATAACCCGTGTGCGCTCTTATGCAGGCTATATGAAAACCAAAAGCGGAAAAGAAATTTGTCTTAGCCTAATTATAAACAACTTTAATGGAACTCCCTCTGAAACAAAAAAGAAAATGGAGCAGATTTTCCTTAAAATTTACGAGAATTATTAAGTATAAAGCTTTATTTTTTGTTCAAAACCTAGCTTTTGTATCCCCGTAAAATGTCTTATTTTCGGGCAAAATATCAAACTCATGCAAAACACACAACAAGAAGCCTTGCCAACTGTAGATACAGCTAAAAAATTAGGCCTTCTTCCTGAAGAATTTGAAAAAATAAAAGAAATATTAGGCCGTACTCCAAACTTTACTGAGTTATCTATCTATTCAGTTATGTGGAGCGAGCATTGTTCATATAAAAACTCTATTACATGGTTAAAAACCCTTCCAAAAGATGGTCCGCATATGCTGGCAAAAGCCGGAGAAGAAAATGCCGGCTTGGTTGATATTGGAGGTGGTTTAGGCTGCGCTTTTAAAATAGAATCTCATAATCACCCAAGTGCTATTGAGCCTTACCAAGGTGCAGCAACAGGTGTGGGTGGCATTAATCGTGATATTTTTACTATGGGGGCACGCCCTATTGCCCAATTAAACTCCCTTCGTTTTGGAGATATTAATTCACCAAAAACACAGTGGATAATGAAAGGTGTTGTAAAAGGCATTGGCAATTACGGTAACGCATTTGGTATACCAACCGTTGGTGGCGAAGTGTTTTTTGATGAGTGCTACAACACAAACCCATTGGTAAACGCCATGAGTGTTGGTATTGTAAAAGCCGGAGAAACCGTTTCAGCAACATCTTATGGTGCAGGAAACCCTGTATTTATTGTAGGTTCTGCTACCGGCAAAGATGGCATACATGGTGCAACTTTTGCCAGTACCGATATTACAGAGAATAGTGCCGATGATTTACCTGCGGTACAAGTAGGTGACCCTTTCCAAGAGAAATTATTATTAGAAGCATCTTTAGAAGTTATAAAAACGGGTGCCGTTATTGGCATGCAAGATATGGGAGCTGCAGGTATAACCTGCTCTACCTCTGAAATGAGTGCTAAAGGCGAACATGGCATGGATGTTTGGTTACACAAAGTACCTACTCGTCAGCAAGGCATGAAACCTTTCGAGATTTTATTATCAGAATCGCAAGAGCGTATGCTTATTGTGGTTGAAAAAGGTAAAGAAGAAGCCGTTAAAAAAGTATTTGAAAAATGGGATTTAAACTGCGAGCAAATTGGTGTAGTAACCAAAGGCGGCAGATTAAAATATTACATGTATGAAGAGTTAGTTGCCGATGTACCAGCTGAAACGCTTGTACTTGGTGGTGGTGCTCCGGTTTATAAAAGAGAATATAAAGAGCCTGCTTATTATGCAGAGTCTAAAAAGTTTAAAATTGAAGATGTAAAAGAGCCTGCTGATTATAAGCAAGTGATGAATCATCTTATCTCTCAACCAAATATAGCATCAAAGCGTTGGGTATATAATCAATATGATAGCATGGTTGGTACGGTTAACCAAAGTACAAACAACCCAAGTGATGCTGCTATTGTAAATATTAAAGAAACAACAAAGGCATTAGCTCTTTCGGTTGATTGTAATAGTCGTTATGTAAATGCTGACCCAGAAATTGGTTGCGCTATTGCAGTAAGCGAAGCTTCTCGTAATATTGTTTGCAGTGGCGGAGAAGCCAGTGCGGTTACAAATTGTTTAAATTTTGGTAACCCTTATAATCCGGAAGTATACTGGCAGTTTGTTGGTTCTATTAAAGGAATGAGTGCTGCTTGTTTAAAATTTCAAACCCCGGTTACAGGTGGTAACGTAAGTTTTTATAATCAATCATCATTTGAAGGACCAGTTTTCCCAACACCGACTATTGGTATGTTAGGTTTATTACAAGACAAATCAACACAAACATCTTTAAGCTTTAAAACCGAAGGTGATTGTATTTACATTATAGGCGAGTGCAAAAACGATATTTCTTCTTCTGAGTATGTTTACTCATACCATAAATTGAAAAACACACCTGCACCTTATTTTAATTTAGATGAAGAGTTTGATATACAGAACGCAGTAAAAACTGTTATTAAAAACAAATTAATTGAAAGCGCACACGATTGTTCAGATGGTGGTTTATTTATTTGCCTTGCAGAAAGTGCTTTTCAGCGTGATTTAGGTTTTGATATAGCTACTGATAAAAATATCCGCATGGATGCATTTTTATTTGGCGAAGCACAAGGACGTGTAGTTGTTACCGTAAAAAAAGATAACGAAATTGCTTTGGTTGATGAATTAAAAAAACTGAATGTAAAATTCAGTAAACTTGGTTTTATAAAAGGTAACGAAGTTAAAATTGATGGGCAACCTTTTGGTTCGGTAAGTGAGTTTAAAAACTTATATGATACTTCTATCGAAAAAATAGTTGGTGTATAAATGAAGTATGTGTTACATATTTTATTTCTCCTGCAAGTATGTTTAGCCAGTTCTCAAACTGCGCACGACCTTTATCTATCTGCTCTAGTCAAAGACTCCGTTAAAGATTATTCAGGCGCTTTAACTGATTTAGATAAAGCGCTGAGCGCTTCTCGAAACAATGATTCTCTTCATATACTGCACGCAAAAATAGAGGCAGAGAGTTATAATTTTAAAGAGGCTTATGCCGAGATTAATGAAGTAATTAAGCACAATAGCAATAATTTTGAAGCTTATCTTTTACGCGGCATTATTAAAGCAAAATCGGGTAATTACGAAGGAGCTGTGCATGATTTTACCAAAGGTCTTAAACTAAATCCAAATAGTACCAAAGCATATTATAACAGAGGATTGGCTCATGCTTATTTAGATGAAATGAAACTATGTGATAAAGATTTTTCAAAAGCCATTGAATTAGATTCTTCCTATATTAATGCTTGGTTTCAACGTGGATATTGGAGAGAGCTTAGTGGTGATCTACAAGGCTCTTTAACTGACCTTACTAAAGCATCTAAACTAAATCCCGGCGATAAAGAAATTTATCTTTCATTAGCCATAACTACTTACAAACTTAACCAAAAAGAACAAGCTTGTGTTCTCTTAAACGAAGCTAAATCAAAGGGTTCTAGTACGGCTGAAGAATTAATGAATGTAATGTGTAAATGAGTTTTAAAAAAATTTACATATTTATTTTTTCAGTTTGTTCATGGGTAGCAAATGCACAAGGCTTTGTCATTACGGTAAAAACTTATGAAACTTGTTTTTTTAATTCGGTAAAAATTAAAGTTACCGGCAACACACCACCTTATAAATTTAGTTGGAGCAATGGCTCTGTAGGTGATAGTGTCTCTAACTTAAATGGTGGAGAATTTTCGATTCATATTTCTGATAACGATACTACCACTAGAGATACCAGTGTTTCTTTTTCACTTATTTCTCCGCCTTGCAGAGTAGGTTTTAGCAATCATTTTACACCTAATGGCGATGGCATTAATGATACATGGGGCATATCAAATACTATTTATTATCCTGATTTTTTATTGGAAGTATTTGACAGGTCGGGGCTATTAGTACATACACAAAGACACGAATATTTTCCGTGGGAAGGAACACAGCTAGGAGTAAAATTATCTGATGCAACTTATTATTATATATTTTTTTATGATGAAAAAATAAAATCTCGTTATGAAAAAGGTAGTGTAACTATAGTAAGATAAATGAAAATTAAAACATTTGCATATTTTATTCTCTTCGGTTTAATTACCATAAGTTGTTTTGCACAACAAACCCCCAGCTATACACAATTTGTATTTAATCAATATGGGTCAAACCCGGCTTATGCAGGCACTAATCTTGGCATAGAAGCTATGACGGGGCGAAGAATGCAATGGGTTGGTTTTGATAATGCCCCGGTTACAACCTTTGGCAGTTTTACTTATGCCTGGAGAAAAAACTTTAATTATAAAGCAAAACACGCTGTGGGTGCCTATATTGAAGAAGATAGAGCAGGCATGTTTACTTCAAAAGCGGCCTATGTATCTTACTCTATACATATGAAAATATTTACCGGTTTAAATATAGCCGCAGGTATATTTGCAGGGGTAAGGCAAGTTAGCGTTGCCAATGCTTTAAACGATCCTAATGACCCTGCCTTAAACAATTTAAAGTCAAATACAAGTATACTTACAATTTATCCCGATATAATTCCGGGGATACGGCTATATAATAAAAAACTCTATATTGATATTAGTGTTCGTCAGTTATATAAAAATGAATTACAACAAACTTCATTACTAAATGGTTCAACAAAACAAATAGGCAATCCGGCCACTAAATTAGATCCTACTTATACGGTTGTTATTAAACGTAAAATTCCTTTAGGTAATAATATTTGGATGTTAACCCCTGCCCTGAAAATACAATCAACTTACAAGGCAATTCCATTAGCTGAAGCAAACTTAATGCTATTTTATGACAGAAGAATTGGCATTGGAGCTTCCTTACGAGGTAATGCTTTTGCTTCTGCAATTTTCCAGATAAGGTTTTTGAAAAATGTTATAGCCGGTTTTGGATATGATTATACTATAGGGAAACTACATACTGCCTCTGCCAATTCGGTTGAAGTAATGTTAAGTTTTACTCCGGGTGGTGGTGAGGATAAAAGTGTTGGCTCAAGAAGCGTTGCCAACTGCCCCGATTTTAACTACTAATTAGGTTTAAGTAATTCTTTAAGGTGTACCATTTTTATAGCAGTAACCGCCGCTTCATCTCCTTTATTACCATGCTTCCCTCCTGCTCTATCAACAGCTTGTTTTTGATTATCGGTAGTCAGTACACCAAAAATAACAGGTATATTATACTTTATATTTAATTGTGTAATGCCATTAGCTACTGCATCGCAAATAAAATCAAAATGTCTCGTTTCTCCCTGTATAACACAACCCAAACAAATAATTGCATCTGCTTTTGTATGTTCTGCCAAATACTGTGCCCCTAATATTAACTCAAAACTGCCGGGTACAGCGCGCACAATTATATTTTTTTTATCAGCCCCATGTTTAACTAGTGATTTAATTGCTCCATCTCTCAAAGCATTTGTTACTTCGCTATTCCACTCTGCATACACTACTGCAAATTTCATTTTTTTTGCAGATGGTACTTTTGTTCCTTCTACTTGTGATAAATTTTTTAGTTTGCTTGACATACTTTTTCATTTTAATTAATCACATCTCCACGTAATTTCCTAAAGCGTTTACGTGCTTCAACCGTATAAACACTTCCTGGGTACTTAGTTAAAAATTCCTGATACAGGGCTTTTGCTTTTTCAATGTCTTTTAAATTGTATTGATAAATTTCTGCCATTTTAAATAAAGCATCATCACCGTAAATTTTATCTCCGTAAACATCAACTATTCGTTGATAAGCTTCTAAAGCTTCTTTGTATTTTCCTTCTTGAGTAAACACTTGGGCTTTTTTAAAATAAATATCATCTGCTAATGAGTGATTATCAAATAAAATGTTGATAGAATCCAATCGTTGCAAACCTTCGGTAGTTTTATGTTGTAGCAACAACAAATCGGCCGATGCAAACATTTGTAACGGAACTTCGTTTGTATCAACACCAATAGCGTCAGAAATTACAAGCGACAAATCCATAGCATCGTTCGAAATTAATTTTGAAGTAGCCCCTTTAAGTACATCCAATTGTGCTTTTGCCCATTTAAAATCTCCGGTATAAAAAGCAATTTTAGCATTTCTAAATTTAGCTTCTTGCCCTATAGGGTCATATTTATAAGCCTTTTCTACCTGAGAATAAGATAAAGAAGCATCCCATACATTGCCCGCTATTAAAAGTAAATCTCCCAAATCCAGTTTTAATTCAGCGGTAGATGCTTTGTCAATGCCGGGCGTACTAATTACTTCATTAAGCATATCTATAGCCTCTTGTGCTTTGTTTAAATAAAAACCTTGCAACATAGCTAATTTGTGTACCACGCTAACACTTAGTTGATTATAGCCAAATTGTTTAATCGTATTTTTTAATTTTTGCTCTACTTCTGTTAAATCAGTTTGTGTATAATTTTTTTGTTTAATTATTCTGTCATATTGTGCGTTAGCAGACTCTATGCAAGCTTGCGAGTAATTAAAATTTTCTTTTCCTTTAGCAATAATATAGTCATAACACTGTTGCGCTGTTTCAAAATCTTCGTTAAGCACACATAGTTTTCCTAAATCCATTATACGAAAACCTTCTTCTTTCAATCGTTTATCAAGTGCTTTAGATTGGATAAAAGCACTTTCAAAATCTTTTTGTTGCACTAAAATGTAAATTAAAAAATCAGAATACACTATTTTATCAGGATGTTGCTGTATTCTTTTTTGTAACTCCTGTTTCAATATTGGGTTATTAAAACCTCCTTTTTCATCATCATAACCCAAACTATTTTGTAATTGCATTTGCACCGTTTGCAATTCGGTTTCTTTAAAACTAAGCGCGTCCAAATACTCATTTATCATAGAACGTATATCACCTTTGGCTTTATATACATCAGCCATTTCATAAAAGAAAGGATATACCTGTCCATTATATTTTCTACCCTTTTTATAGGTCTCAATAGCACAATCAAATTCTTTAACACCCACAAAGGCTTTTCCTAAATCAAGCGTTTGCGATATATCAGCACCTAATTCCTTAATGGCTTTTGCGTACTGTTCTTTTGCTTTAGTTATGTTACTATCAGCCAAATAAACTTGACCTAAATCAACATAATAAAACAAATCGGGAGAGTATAATTTAATTTGACGTTTGGCTATTTTTTCAGCTTTTTTAAAATTACTGGTAGCAAGCAAGCATTTAAAATAAGGTGTATAATAAGCGTCTGAATTTTGATTATATAGTTTCTCAAAATAAATAGAAGCCTTATCATATTCTTTATTTTGAAAAAATTGATTAGCTAATTGCTCATCTGTATTTTTTTGAGCAAATAAAGATACTTGAAAGGATAAAAATAATATGAAGCAAAAAAAACTTCTCAAAACAATAAAATTAAGGTTTATTTAGTTTCGCTTTCCCAAGCACTTTGTGTAATGGTAACGTCATCTTTATACCATTGTACCCCTCCCCAATTAAATACTCTTTTTCTGTAAACCCAAGCTTCTTCTCCTTTTACCAGTATACGTCTTATTTCGTAAAATCCTTGTCCCGGTAAGGTTTCTTCCGTAACTCCCTGAGGATATTTTTTGGTTAACGGATTTGGTTCTTTGTTTACTACTTTAGTTGTATCAACACCACCATTTAGATTTTTTTGAGCCAGAGCCA
>Ga0210401_10002069_pt1 | contig 22454 bp, 13 predicted proteins | sample IncBWH32MmetaG_FD_150866 | JGI IMG/M metagenome (GOLD analysis project Ga0210401, IMG submission 150866) | Forest soil microbial communities from Barre Woods Harvard Forest LTER site, Petersham, Massachusetts, United States - Inc-BW-H-32-M | ecosystem: Environmental > Terrestrial > Soil >... | reverse complement strand
ACACCGAGTCGCGCGACGGGAATTTCTTGTGGAATTCACCCGTCAAATAGAATTCGTCGGCCGGCGCGATTTTATCCAGAGCGCCTTCCGCGCTCCCAGCGTTGAGCGACGCATCGATTTCGTCCATCGTCTCGGGCGGAATTCGTATGGCGAGAATGGCCGTCACATCTGCTCTCACGCTGGCGTCTTTGGCGGCGGTCGTCACAAGTTCTTCTCCTGCTTTTTGATAGAGCGCCACAGCGTGAAGCGCGTCGCGCGAAGTTGACCACCACCGCGGTACAACGCCAGTCGTCAAAAGATCGGCCGCCGTATCGTGCCAGATCAGCGCCTGCACGTTCTCCGGCACGATGAAATCCTGTTCGATCTCGGCGAGTGCGTACGGCAATCCAGCCAGCGATCCCGAAAGGTGGGTGCCGTTGCCTGCCGTCAGGCCGATTCCGAAAAGCTGCGGGGCCAGCCAAGACCGGTTTTCGCCGACCGATTCGGAAGCAAGGAAATCATGCTCGCGGACCAGCAGCGGACTATTGTGGAGGATCTGCGCGCCAGGCGGCTCGTAGTATGCGTAGTTCATTCCGACCAGCGTGTCCCGCAAAAACGGGGTCAAGTCTCCCCGCATTCCGGCAGCGGCGCTTCCCATCGACGGGCCGATCGACTTCTTCAGGTCCGTCCGCATTTCAAACATCACATGCCGGTTCGGTTCGTGTCCCGGCGCCCACTCAGCGCGCTCAGCTTCGGTGAACATGGCACGAGGCGCGCGCGCCTCCTCGAGCTCCTCGGCCAGTTCGGCCGCGTGCTGCGAATTCATCGCATTCGGACTCTTGGTCAGATTGTTGAAATCGTCGCCAAGCTCGAGCAGCGCATCGAGTGACACAAGCCGCTGATCGGTCATCACCGCGCGGATCGAGTTGGCCAGCTTGTCATGAACCTGCTGCCCGATCGTCGATGATTGCCGCGGTCCGGCGAGCAGCGCGATCAGCCCATCCTGAGAAACTTCCGAGGAACCTGTTGCCGTCTTCACCAAATCCGCCAGCGAGGTGCGAGTCGCGTCGAAAAGCTGCGGCGAACTCGTTATGGCTCCAAACGATTGGATCGCTCGCTGCCAGCTTTCGTTCATCTGCTCGCTCGGAATCTGCCCCTGCCGCGCGAAAATTTGCCACAGCCCGATGTTTGCTTCGAAAAGACCCATCGTGTCGCCGCGAAGGAGCGGCTCGCGGATCGCGTCGATCCGCTCGGTCGTCTTGACGAACTGTGCGATCGAGGCGTCGCTGAGGCCGGCAAATTCGGAGAACACTTCATACTGATCGTGCAGTTTTCCATAGTGCGCGATGAGCAGCTTTGCCGTATCCGGGCTCATGCGCTGACCCGCCGTGCGATTTCGATCGATCTCGCCCAACGTCGCGTACATGTCGAGCGGTCCGTTGATCGAATTGAACCGCGCTAGCGAGAGCAGTCCCTCGACAAATTGGTCGGGCGTATTCCAGTGGTCCGAGCGCCGTGCAAGATCCCGCTCCTCTTTGGTGGGCGATTTTTTGCGGAAGGCGTCCCTCCACGCAACCAGGTTTCCTGGAACGAGTGGCTGTCCGCGATCGTCAAACGGCAGCCGTGTTACCAGCAACAAAAGGCTCGCGCCCGGCCGGAAAATTGAACGCACAGAATCGGCCGACGTATCTGATCCGTGGAACGCTCCGTAGAAACGCGCCAGATGGTCGCCGCTTGTGAAATAGGCGACTTGCGCCTGCGGCGCGCGCGAAAGCGTGTCGTAGTATTCCGCCAGCCATCCTCCGTCTTTGGCCAGCAAATGGAGGATGAAATCGCCAGGCTGTCCTGGGTCGGAGCCAACCAGCTTTTTCCAGGCCGGCTCGGCTGGTACGCCGCCGGGAACGACCACGCGGCCATTCTCGACTTCGATATTCGATCCGTAGAAGTCGAGCACCGAACCGAGAGGCTTCATCTTGGCCACGCCGCCGGTCTTGAGCAAAGCCTGTCTGGTTTCTACGTCAACTCGCGAGAGCGCCCAATAGAGCCGCGAAAGCGCGGCGTCGTTCGCAAGCGCTTCGACAACGTCGATGTCGAGCGGGTTTGTTTTGCCGGTCCATTCGCGTTTGCTGTAAATCACAGGCAGCTTAATTGACGGATACGGTGTGCTGAACGGGTTTCCGTTCCGCAGATCCTCTTCCAGATCGGCGAGAGGGAATCCCGAGTCCACCGTGATGAAGGCTTTATCTTGGTCTTCCACTTCGATCGAGGGGTTGGCGCTACAGCCATTGGTCAGCTTGTAGCCGATGTCTGCAATCAACTGTCTTGCTTCCTGGCAGGTGGAAAAATGGATGACCTGTTCCGGCCCAGCCAGTGACGCCAGCGTATTTGCCTGCACGAAGTAGCGCCTGAACAAGACCAGCGCTTCAGTAGCTTTGGGCGACCGTTCCTTCGAACCTTCGAATCCATACGTCTCAACAAAGTGACCGAGCAGTGGCAGCACCTCGTCTGGCGTGGCTTTCTGACTGATGCCCGCCATTCTGAGAAAAGAACGAAGTGGTCCCGGAACGGTAATGTATTCGGTGGCATCGCTGCTTGCCGAAGAATTCGCGCTCGCAGTTGCCTGCGCCTTATCTGCCTGCGGCGCGTTGGCGGAAGGAGAACTCGACGACCCGGGGGGCGGCTCGCTTCGTGCCACATTGGCACAGAACGCGCACACACTGATGCATGCTACGGTGAAAAACAGACGCGAGCGAAGGAAGAGCGTCATGGCCGCGATTCTCCTTCCGGCCCTGCAATTGGATTGTTAGCCCTGCTTCGAGCAGGGAAGCGTGACCTGAGCTCCCACGTCCGATCGACGTCGAGAAGTAATGACGTTCACCAGCGCCGATCGTTCGCGATTCTTGGCGTCCGCTGCGGGTAGAACTGCAAAATTCCCGCTGAACCTGTGGGCTGGCCCAAAACTGCCGCATAGGGTAAACCATTCCGCCGTCAAATCCAATACATTACATAGCCATCGGTGAAGCGCCGAATTTGCCGTCGAACCTTCGCTTTTCCTAGGCCTCGGTTCCGACCGGCGGTCCGAGCGCGCCGATGGGAACGAATTCTCGCTGTCGCCACCAGGCCGGTTCATCCTTTACCTCGCTCCCAACTCATGTATCATGTGCGCGTTAACCTCGTGCGAATGTCCGAAAGCTCGGTCCGCATCACTGACCTGGTCGTTCACTCCATCGCCATCGCTGACCCGCCGTTGCGCAGCTCCTATGGCCTCCACCAGCCCTACGCTTTGCGCACGATCATCGAACTGGAATCCGACGCAGGCCCTGCCGGCATCGCCGAAACGCATGGTGGGGACGCCATCGCGCAAGGATTTTTCGCGCTGCGCCCCCAACTCATCGGTCTTGATCCGTTTCGCCTCGCGGGGAATTTGCTCCCGATGGTCGAGCCTGAGGCAGCGAGCACAAGTTTCGATCGCTCCCAGACCTATTTCGTCCCCGGCGAAAATCCTCTAGACCTGGGCGCGCGCCTTTATTCCGCGCTGGAAATCGCCTCTCTCGATCTGATCGGCAAAGTCCTTGGCAAACCGGCGTGCGATCTACTGGGCGGCCGCGCGCGCAACGAAGTTCCGTTTTCCGCCTACGCGTTCTACAAGCACGCGGGCGGCGGGGGCGAAGGCGCCGACAAACGCAAAGACCACTACGGCGAAGCTCTCACGCCCGAAGCGATCGTGCGCCAGGTCCAGCAGATGATCGTCGAATATGGTTACAAGGACGTGAAACTGAAGGCCGGCGTTCTGGACCCGGAAATTGAAATCGAAACGATCCGCCAGCTCGCGGCCGCGCTCGGCCCGGACGTTCCTCTTCGCCTCGACCCGAATTGCGCATGGTCGGTCGAAACATCGGTGAAAATCGGAAAAGCGCTCGCCACCGAACTGGCCCATGGAGGCTATCTCGAAGATCCCACGGCGAGCCTTCCGGGCATGGCCGAAGTGCGCAGACAACTACTCGCCGCTGGCATCGATACGCCGCTGGCGAGCAACGTCGCCGTGACCTCTTTCGCCGATCTTCCCGAAAGCGCAAAGCTCGACGCCGTACAGATCATTCTTTGCGATCCTCATTATTGGGGCGGCGCGCGCCAGGTGCAGCACCTCGGCAAACTCTGCCGGACGTTCAATCTCGGCCTGTCGATGCACTCGAACTCGCATCTGGGAGTTTCGCTGATGGCGATGGCTCACTGTGCCGCGGCAACGCCGCATCTTGGCTACGCATGCGACACCCACTATCCGTGGCAGTCCGACCAAGACGATATTGTTGCCGGAGGGCGCGTCCCGATCGTGAATGGCTGCGTACGCATCCCGGACAAGTCCGGCCTCGGAGTTGACCTGGATCCTGATAAACTCGCGCGCGGCCGCGAACGCTACGCCAAGTGCGCCTATCGCAAGCGTGACGACGAAGCCGAAATGCGCAAATATGTCGATCCCAACTGGCGGCGCATTCTGCCGCGCTGGTGAATACGAATGAATGCAGAAACTCTTCGCAAAAAGCTCCCTGGCGTGATCGCTTTTCCCGTCACGCCCTTCAACGCAGATCTTTCTGTCGACCTTCCCGGCCTTCGCAAGAATATTGGCCGTCTGCTCAAGCACCCGATCTCGGGAATCGTGGCCGCAGGCGGCACCGGGGAAATGTATTCGCTCACGCCTGGCGAACACGGCGAGGTCGTCAAAGCGATCGTCGAAGAAACCGCCGGGCGCCTTCCCGTTTTCGCTGGCACCGGATTTAACCACCCGCTATCTGTGGCGCTCGCGAAACAGTCTGCCGCACTGGGTGCTGACGCAATCCTGGCTCTTCCGCCGTACTACCCGAATTCCGATGAAGAGGCGCTCGCCGATTACTACGCGGCGATCGGCGGAGCGACCTCGCTTCCGCTCTTTGTCTACAGCCGTGATTGGGTGAACCCGTCTCCTGCGTGGGTCGAAAAGCTTGCTGCGCGGGTTCCAACACTGGTCGGATGGAAAGAAGGACAAGGCGACACTCGCCGTTACCAGCAGATCATGCAGCGGTTGGGCGACCGACTCTATTGGATCGGCGGCATTGGCGACGACTGCGTTCCCGGCTACTACAGCATCGGCATTCGCACCTACACGTCGAGCATCGCAACCGTCGCGCCGAAGCTATCATTGCAACTCCACGAAGAAGCCGCGGCAGGTAACAGTGCCACGCTGATGCAACTCATGCGCGAATACGTCATCCCTCTCTACGCCTTCCGCGCGCGCCGCAAAGGCTACGAAGTCACAGTGATGAAAGAAATGATGAACGCAACCGGTCAGGCCGCTGGTCCCGTGCGCCCGCCGCTGCCGAATCTGCGTCCCGAAGAAATCAACGAAGTTCGGGCGATGATGGAAAAGTGGAAGCCAGTGCTCACTCCGTGATCGTGCAAAGAAATCTCACATGAGCGAACCTGCCACAGCACCCGAAAACACCGTGCAGCAGGTGAACTGTACGCTTCCCATCAAACCGACGTGGGAGCGCTGGAAAGTCCTCGGCTGGCTCAGTTGCATCGCTGTTTTCACCTACATCGGGCGAATTGGCATCAGCGGGCAGATCCGCGAAAATATCGAGAGCGATCTCCATCTGGTTCCGGCGCTCACCGCTTACGCAATTTCGGCCTTCACGCTTTCCTACGCGCTTTTTGAACTTCCCAGCGGCTGGCTCGGTGATCGTTTCGGCCCGCGCAAGGTTCTCACGCGCATCGTCATGTGCTGGATGGTTTTCACCGCGCTCACGGCCGCGGCGTGGAATCTCGGCAGCCTGATCGCCGTTCGTTTCATGGTCGGAGCCGGCGAGGCTGGAGCATTCCCGAACATCGCCCGTGCGACGCGCGAATGGTTCCCGTTTCGCGAACGGGGCCTTGCGCAAGGTTTCGTATGGATGATGGCGCGCTTCGGAGGCGCAATCACGTTTCCCTTGCTGCTCGCGCTTTCGCGTTTCTTCGGCTGGCGCGGCGCGTTCGTAGCGACTGGGGCATTCGGCGTCGTCTGGGTAATCCTTTTCTGGTTGCGTTTCCGTGATAAACCCGATCTGGACCCGAAGGTGAATGGCGCCGAGCGAGTGCTCATCGCCGAAGGAAGGATCCAGACCAAAAAAGCGGCGCCGCTCTCTTGGGAGACTCTGTTTCTTAGCCCAACGATGTGGTTCTTGCTGCTGATGTACTTCGCCTCGAACGCCGGCTGGTCGTTCTTCGCCAGCTGGATCACGCCGTATCTGGAAAAAGATCTGCACCTGAAGGGAATGACGCTGGCTGTCGGCTCCGGTGCGCCGCTCTTCTTTGGAGGAATTGCCTGTCTGATCGGCGGCCTCCTCACCGACCGGCTCGTGCGCACTTGGGGACGCCGTTGGGGACGCACGCTGATCGGCACAATCGGCTACGCAATTGCCGGTGCGATGATGCTTATTGCGCTCAAATACAAGTCCGATCCCCCCATCGCGCTTTCGGCAATCTGCTTTTCATCGTTTGCGAAAGACTTGGGAATGGCTTCCACATGGGCCATCACGATTGACGTTGGCCATAGCTACAGCGGTACAGTGTCCGGCCTGATGAACTCGATCGGCAACTTGGCGCAAGTCATCTCGGTGCCGGTCGTCGCCCAGCTTGCCATCTGGGCCGGCACGCACGGCGAACTGAACTGGAACATTTCGCTCTACTACTACAGCGCTATGTTTTTTATCTCTTCCTTCGCCCTCCTGTTCATCGACGCGCGCCGCACGGTCGTCTATTCGGCCGAAGACCGCAACCGCCTGGAATCCGAAGGCGTTCTTGCCCGCTAAAGACAATGCGCCACACGGTCCGTATCGCCGTCGTCGTCGGGTGGTTCGTGCTGCTGATCGCGCGTGTTGCATGTGCGCAATCGGTTCCTCTGCCATCGGTGGCTTTTGACGCCGCGTCGATCCGCCCGCGCAACGCGGGCGAGTCGTACGCTCCGATCGTTGTCGGGATCAAGATCGCGCCAGGCAGACTCACCGACCAATGCGCCGATTTGAATGCCCTCATTTTCTTTGCGTACAACCAGGATTGGGGCCGACCGATCACAGGCCTGCCGCAATGGGCCAAGTCGCGCTGCGGCAGATATGAGGACACCTACGAAATTCAATCCACGATGCCGGCGGATACAACCCAGGAACAAGCGCGGCGCATGATGCAGTCTCTCCTGGCCGAACGATTCAAGCTTGTCGTCCACTGGGAAAAGAAAAAGATGCCCACCTACGCGCTGGTCGTCGGCCCGAACGGATTCAAACTCAAGCCCGTGGACCCGAACGCCCCGCCCGTGTATGGCAATTCACTTTTCCCCTGCCCGCAGGATGATCCGTCTTGCCATATCTTGCCGATGTCGCCGGGCCCGATTTCCGGCCTGGCCACGGCTTTGAGCAGTCTTGTCGGTCGCCCAGTGATCGATAAGTCAGCAATCGCAGACAGCTACGACAGAATGCTGAAGTGGGCGGGGGACACCACAATGGGTTCGTCATTGCCCTCGCTTCCCACGCTTTTGCGGGAAAAGTACGGCCTCGAATTGAAGTCGGAATCTGATCCTGTCGACGTTCTGGTCGTCGACCACGCCGAAAAGCCCACACCAAACTGACAAGCGACGGTCCGCATTCTTACCAACGCCGAAGCCGAAAGCATTGGCGTCCCCTGCAAAATTTCTCTTGACGCCCTACTACGATGTAGTAGAGTCAGACGCGACATAGTAGAACTCATGACTCGTCCAAAACTAACCAAGCTCGAACTGCAAATCCTCGAAGCTCTCTGGACCCACGGTAAAGCTTCGATCCGCGAGATCCAGGAATCGTTCCCCGAGCCGCGCCCGGCCTACACGACGATCCAGACAACCGTCTATCGGCTAGAAAGGAAGAAGGCGGTCCGCCGCGTCCGCAAGATCAGCAATGCACACATTTTCGAACCTACCGTCGCGCGTGACATTGCGCGCCACCGTCTTCTCGACGAAATCCTCAGCTTTTTCGGCGGGCGCGCCCAGCCGATGATGGCGCAGCTTGCCGAAGCCGGAAAGCTCACGCGCGAAGACATTCGCGAGCTCGAACAAACGATCGAAAAGATCGAGCAGCAACGAAAAGCGGCCAGGAAGGAGAAGTCAAAATGATCCTCCAATCCATCAGCGGAACGCTGGGCCCGGTGACAGATCATCTTTGGCAATCGACACTCTTCGCCCTCGCCGCCGCGCTTCTCACTCTCGCCTTCCGCAGCAACCGCGCACAAGTCCGCTACTGGCTGTGGCTAAGCGCCTCGATAAAATTTCTCGTTCCGTTTGCCCTGCTGATGAGCTTTGGCGGCAGCCTTTGGGACGGACTGGCTTCCCGCAACATTGCAACCGAGTTCGTCGCACCGGCCGTGTCTCTCACAGTCGTACAAATCACGCAGCCGTTTTCAGACACGATCTCGTTTGTGTCCGCCGCACCACACCTGACCGACTGGATTCACATCGCAATTTTCGCTGTCTGGGCATGCGGATTTGCAACCATCGCGTTGATGCGCCTTCGAGGCTGGGTCCGTATTCGAGCCGTCGTGCGTGCGAGCACGCCGATCGATATCGCAGCCGCCGTCGTCGTTCGGTCATCGCCCAGTTTACTTGAGCCCGGCGTGCTCGGTTTCCTCCACCCGACGCTGCTCCTGCCCGAGGGCATCCTGCAAAGCCTCACACCTCCGCAATTTGAGGCGGTTCTCGCGCACGAGATGTCTCACGTCCGTCGCCGGGATAATCTCACCGCGGCAATCCATATGCTGGTCGAAGCAATTTTCTGGTTCCATCCTTTGGCTTGGTGGATTGGTGCCCGGCTGGTGGAAGAGCGCGAACGCGCGTGCGACGAGGCCGTTCTCAGCCTCGGCACCCAGCCTGACCACTATGCCCACGCGATCCTCAACGTCTGCAAGCTCTACGTCGAATCGACGCTCACGTGCATATCCGGTGTGACCGGCGCCGACGTGAATAAGCGTATCCACGCGATTCTGACTGACCGCGTTGCGGACCAGATGAATCTCGCGAAGAAGTTGTGGTTGGGAGCCTTTGGGATCGCCGCCCTGTCCGCACCGATCATTGCGGGAATGGTTAGCGCGCCCTCCTTGAGGGCCCAGATTCCGGCCGAACCGCTCACCTTCGCCGTCGCGTCGGTGAAGCAAAATACGTCAAACGTAAGAGGCGGTGGTTTGGATACGGAGCAAGAGCGTCTGACGGGGACGAATGTGACACTCCGAACCTACATTCGAGCGGCGTATCACTTGCAGAACTATCAGCTCTCCGGGGGACCAGGATGGGTCGAGTCGGATCGATACGACATTATCGGCAAGACGGACCATCCGGTGGGAGACGACGAATTGATGCTCATGCTGCAAGCGCTCTTGGTCGACAGGTTCAACTTGGCCCTTCGCCGCGAAACGAAGGAAACGTCCGGATACGCGCTTTTGGTGGGGAAGAACGGTTCGAAACTCCACGAGGTGGAGGCCGATGGCAAGGGCTGGATAAGAAACGGCTTGGACAACATCAGCGGCCAGGAGGTGTCCATGACCGAGTTTGCGGCAGACCTTTCGGGTCGGCTCAGCGTTCCTGTGGTGGATTTGACCGGGATCAGGGGGGTCTTTGATCTGAAGCTCCAATGGACGCCCGATGCGAGCCAATCCCGAGGTCCAGGGGAGAACAAGGAGGTGCCATCGACTGACGTGGCGGCCGATTCTTCCGGCCCTTCGGTTTTCACGGCCTTGCAGGAACAACTGGGCCTTAGATTGGAGTCGCGAAAGGTCCAGGCAGAAACCTTCCTCGTCGATCATGTGGAGAGACCATCGGAGAACTAGCCATGATTCCAGAATTGACGAATCATCTTTGGCAATCGACGCTGTTTGCACTTGCAGCTGCACTTCTTGGTCTCGTCTTTCGCAAAAATCGCGCCCGAGTTCGCTATGGTCTGTGGCTTGCGGCCTCGATCAAATTCCTTCTTCCCTTTGCGCTTCTCATGGGTCTCGGCAATAGTGTGTGGAGTTCACTCGCCGCCAGGAAAATTGCGCTGGCGGTCGTCGCGCCGCCCGTCGTCTCGGTCGCTATCGAGCAGGTCAGTGAACCTTTCTCGAGCAGCGTGATATCGGCACCCGCTGCGTCGCATCCGGCGAATTGGCTTCCCCTCGCCCTATTCGCAATTTGGGCGTGCGGCTTCTGCTCTGTGGCCTTCATGCGCTTTCGCGGTTGGCTGCGGATCCGCTCCGCCGTACGAGCAAGCGAGCCGATTGACATCGCCGTGCCGGTCGCGCTTCGCGCATCGTCGGAGCTTCTGGAACCCGGCGTCGTCGGGTTCTTCCGTCCGACGCTTCTTCTGCCCGACGGAATTTTAGAAAACCTCTCACCGCCGCAACTGGGGGCGGTTATCGCTCATGAGCTCGCCCACATCCGCCGCCGCGACAATCTCACGGCCGCAATCCAGATGCTGGTCGAAGCGCTGTTCTGGTTTTATCCGGTCGTCTGGTGGATCGGAGCTCGCCTTGTCGAAGAACGGGAGCGCGCCTGCGACGAATCGGTCCTCAATCTGGGTAACGAACCGCAGGACTATGCCGAAGCCATTCTCAACGTCTGCAAGCTTTACGTCGAATCGCCTCTGGTTTGTGTGTCCGGCGTTACCGGCGCAAGTCTCAAGAAACGCATCCATCGAATCCTGGCGGACACCGTCGGACGTGATCTGACCGTCGGCAAGAAAATTGCACTCGCAGCCGCCGCGGCGTTCGCGCTGACGCTGCCAGTTGCCGTCGGGATCCTGGATGCGCCGCAAGCCCGCGCCCAATCCGCCGATACAACTGCAGCAGCGTTTGAAGTCGCTTCCGTCAAACCCGACGAAAATGCCGCCCACTATCGTGGTGAAAATATCGACATTGACGAACACAACGACTTTTACACGGGTACGGGCCTGACGCCGAGGTACCTGATCGAGTACGCCTACGGCCTGACCAGCAACGATCAGTTATCGGGAGGTCCGAGCTGGGTCAATTCGGACAAGTTCGTAATCAATGCGAAGTCTGACGACACGCGCGTGGCGAAATGGAAGGGTAACCGCAAGCTCAAGGAAGCCAATCTCCGCGCGGAAATACGCTCGCTTCTCGAAGAGCGTTTTCAATTGAAGGTCAGCCACCAGACCAAGGAACTGCCGGTTTTCGAGCTGGTCGTGGCCAAAGGCGGCCCGAAATTCGCTGCCTCCCCAGACACGAACGACAATCATCACAACGATGGGCACAACGAGGGTGATGTCGAGATACTGGACATTAAAAACGAGCCGATCAGCGATTTCGTCCAAGAGCTTTCTCGCCAGCCCGAGCTTGCCGGACACCTGGTCATAGACAAGACCGGCCTCACAGATTCCTATAGCTTCGCGTGGAAATGGACGAGGCAGAGAAACAGCGCCCAGGCTGTGGCGGACGGCGACTCGACTTCTGCGCCGCCTTCAATTTGGACCGCTCTTCAGGAGCAGCTCGGTCTCAAGCTCGAATCAGCGAAAGCCCCAGTCGACTGCATCGTGATCGACCAGATCGAGCATCCAACGCCAAACTAAGGAGTATTGCTCGGGATCGCAATCGAATTGTCGCCAGCCCGACTCACGCCACGGCGATTCTGACTCGGAAACGCGCTCCGCGCCCGTTGTCCGGCGCGCTCTCGTACATCACATGCCCACCCATTTCTTCCGCCCGTCGCGCGACGATCGAAAGCCCCAGCCCCGTTCCCGTAACCTTGGTCGTGTAAAACGGCTGAAAAATTCGTTCGCGGGCTTCGGCGGCAATCCCAGGGCCGTCGTCTTGAACCAAAATATCAAGCACGCCATCCTGTTGCGCAAGTCCGACGTGTACTGCGCCGCCGTTCGGTTGGGCTTCAATCGCATTGATCACCAAATTCGAAAGCACTTCATTCAACGCCTCGGCCGAGGCGTGCACAAATATTTCATTGCCGGAATTGTCGTTTGGTCCAGCCAAATCGATGCGCACGCCGCGCCGTTCGGCCTCGCGCCGGAAAAGCTCAATGGACTCGCGCACAAGCTGCACCGCATCAACGCGCGTGCCATTGGCCGAAGGCGAGACTGGCCGCGAAAACTGCAAAAGTTGCGTCAACTTAGCGCTCATGCGGTCGATCTCGGCCACAACGAGCGCGCAATCCTGCTTGACCGACCCTGGCAGCGCCGGATTTTCCAGCTGCACTTGCAGGATCGTCTTCATCGAACTCAGCGGATTGCGCAAATTATGCGAGACGCTTGCCGCCATTTGCCCGACCAGTGCCATTCGCTCGCGCTCTGCAAGCTCGCGTTCCAGCCCCAGCTTTTCTTCGATCAGCCGAGCCAGATCGATCAAGGCAGGGAGCTGCTCGGCCAGAAATTCCAGCGCGCCGGTCGTCTCGCCGGTGAGATAAACGCCGGTCGATGCCGCCTCGAGTGCGCCGATCGTTTCGCGGTTTTTCACCAGAGGCATTTTGAAGGTATGTCCCAATCCGCCCGGAGATTCGAGCGGCTTGTCCTCCACCACAGCCGCACCAGCCTCACCTGTCTCGAGAATCGTCAGCCGCACTGCGGCCAGCCCAAATTCCTGCGCAATCCTTTGTTGAGCAAAGGCGACGAGTCGTTCGACGTTGCCTTGCCTCGCCTCGCCCTGCAATTCCGCGGTCAAGCGCTGCAAACGCTCCACGCGCTCGCGAAACTTTCGATACAACGCCGGCCCAACCAGCCTCTCTAGCGGCTCAAATAGGAAAATCAGTACAAAAAGCAAAATGCTGGCCGTGGCCTCAGGAGGCAGCACCGGCTCAAGCCACACGCTGACCCGCCGCACCAGCGCCAGATAGAGCAGCGCCAGAGCCGTCGCCGAAAGCGCGTAAAGGAGATTTCGCTGCTCGCCAAAATCCAAAAAGTTGTGACGCAGTGCGAAGTACCCAAACAACACGCCGGGCGCAACCCCGAGCCAAATCAGCCCCACCATCAGCGCTTCGATCTCAGGGGTTTCGTACTGGTGGTAGAGCTGGGCGACCAGAAGCAATGCCATGATCAATGACGATGCGCCAATCATCCACATGAAGAATCGCCGGTCGGCGTTTGCCAGCTTTGGTTTCAGGCACAAGACGCCAAGCCCGATCGCCAGGCTCAGGAGGATCGCCACAAAAAGGAACGTCGACTCGGGCGTCCAGAAAAACCACCGCGCCATCAATGGCGCTGCCCTGTCCAGCTGACCAAACCTGGGCCCAAACCGCACACCCGGAGCCGCCCGCGGCAGCCTCTGAAAGAAGGGCATGGCGAAAATCAGCGCCGGCGCCACGTAAAGGGGCGTCAGCACGAGCAGCTTGCTCCATCGCGGCACGATCCCCGGCTGCGCCATTTCGAAAAACTGCAAATGCGCGTGAACCATCAGAGCCGGCAGCGCGAGGAGCCCGCCCATGATCAGCAAGGAATAGAGGAGCCGGGTTGCGTCGGGCGCAAACGTGTATTCAATTCGCGCATTAATTTCGAGCAACCCGCCGGCATACACCAGGAAGAGCGCAAGGATCAGGAAGAAGAGCAGCCGCTCGAGCGTCCGCGGGCGCCGATGTCCGAGAATGAGCGCGATCAGAAACAGGTAGACGACCGTTCCGGTCGTAAGCCCAATCAGTCGCAGAAAAAATAGCGTGGCCAATCGCGTCCCTCTTGCAAAACGTCAGGTGTTGATACGGCGCTCACTGCGCGACGGTTTCTGTACTCTTGGCCAGACCTGGCGCAATGCCGAACACACAACGCTGGTACTTCATTTAAGTCTATTAAATTCAGCACCATGTGGAAATACCAAAACCTGAGCGTGACGTTGTAAGATTTTAACAAACTAGCCCTTGACACCGCCTGCTGCTTTGCTATATTGGCACTCGCTTGCGAGGAGTGCTAACAGGTGGTGCTGCTTTCACTTCTCACCGGCCCAAGTTGCACAATCAATCGAAATTGGAGGCATTCGAAATGGCAGTCAACATCACTCCGCTACACGACCGCGTCCTGGTCCGCCGGCTTGAGGAGAAGGAAGTTGTCAAGGGCGGCATCATCATCCCGGACTCGGCCAAGGAAAAGCCGCAAGAGGGCGAAGTCATCGCGGTTGGCAGCGGCCGCCGCGAAAAGGGCGAGATCATCCCCCTCGACGTCAAGCCAGGCGATCGGATTCTGTTTGGCAAGTACTCGGGGAACGATATCAAGATCGACGACGAGGAATTCATGATTCTCAAGGAAGACGAAATCCTCGCAAAGATCGGTGGCGCTGCAAAGGCCGCCAAGAAGTAACTTTCCGCGCGCAAGCGCACACCCAAACGCGCGCGATTCAATCGCTCGCAACAATATTCTGAAACTCAAGAGGAGAAATACAGATGGCAAAGCAAATCGTAACTGGTGAGAGTTCGCGCCAGTCGATCCTGCGCGGCGTCAACATCCTGGCGGATGCGGTCAAGATCACGCTCGGACCGAAGGGCCGCAACGCGGTGATCGAAAAGAAGTTCGGTGCGCCTATCATCACCAAGGACGGCGTGACCGTTGCAAAGGAAATCGAGCTCCAGGACCCGCTCGAAAACATGGGTGCGCAGATGGTGCGCGAAGTCGCCTCCAAGACGTCTGACGTGGCTGGCGACGGTACCACTACCGCAACCGTTCTCGCCCAGGCGATCTTCCGCGAAGGCGTGAAGACCGTTGCCGCCGGCGCCAGCCCGACCGCGCTTAAGCGCGGCATCGAGAAGGCCGTCGAAGTCGCCGTGGCCGAAGTTCAGAAGCTCCATCGCGATGTGAAGGGCGACATGATCGCGCAGGTCGGCACGATCTCGGCGAACAACGACAAGCAGATCGGCTCGATCATCGCCGAAGCGATGAAGAAGGTCGGCAAGGACGGCGTTATCACCGTCGAGGAATCCAAGACGATGGAAACGACGCTCGAGGTGGTCGAAGGCATGCAGTTCGACCGCGGGTACCTCAGCGCCTACTTCGTCACCGACCCCGAGCGCATGGAGTGCACCCTTGAAGACGCCCGCATCCTGATCCACGAAAAGAAGATCTCCTCGATGAAGGACCTGCTTCCTTTGCTCGAGCAGATCGCCAAGATTGGCAAGCCGCTGGTGATCATCGCCGAAGACATCGACGGTGAAGCGCTCGCCACCCTCGTTGTGAACAAGCTTCGCGGCACGCTGCAGTGCGCTGCAGTAAAGGCGCCTGGCTTCGGTGATCGCCGCAAAGCAATGCTCGAAGACATCGCCATCCTGACCGGCGGCAAGGCCATCACCGAAGATCTCGGCATCAAGCTCGAAAACGTCAAGATGGAAGACCTGGGCAAGGCCAAGAAGATCACCATCGACAAAGACAACACCACGATCGTCGAAGGCGCCGGGAAGGCCTCCGAGATCGAGGGCCGTGTGAAGCAGATCCGCGCGCAGATCGAGGAAACCACCTCGGACTACGACCGCGAGAAGCTGCAGGAGCGGCTTGCCAAACTCGTCGGCGGCGTCGCCGTGATTAAAGTCGGCGCGGCCACCGAAACCGAGCTGAAGGAGAAGAAGGCTCGCGTCGAAGACGCGATGCACGCCACCCGCGCAGCCGTGGAAGAGGGAATCGTTCCCGGCGGCGGCACGGCTCTGCTTCGTTGCCTCAACGCGCTCGACAAGCTCAAGCTCGAGGGCGACGAAGCGACGGGCGTGAACATCGTCAAGCGCGCTCTCGAAGAGCCCGCTCGCCAGATCGCTCACAACGCCGGACACGAAGGCGCCGTCATCATCGGCCGCATCCGCGAGTCGAAGGACGACAACTTCGGGTTCAATGCGGATACCGAGGAGTTCGTTGACCTGGTCAAGGCTGGCGTCATCGATCCGGCCAAGGTCACCCGCCTCGCGTTGCAGAACGCAGCCTCCATCGCCGGCCTGATGCTCACCACCGAAGCTCTGGTGGCGGACATTAAGGAAGACGATAAGAAGGGTGCTGGCGCCGGCGGTCACGGCGGCGGCATGCCCGGTGGCGGCGGCATGGGCGGCATGTACTAAAGCGCTCTCAGCCTACAAAACAGATCACTTGAAAAAGGGCGTTCCGATGTGGCTCTCGGAACGTCCTTTTTTTATGTGTACCGAGCATGTTCGGCGGAAGTTGACGGCCTTGCCCGTCGAGCCCGCGATGGATTGGCGCGGGCTCAGCTGCGATTATTTCGGGACGGCGACGGTGATGTTGCGATAAGCGAGGCCGCCGGTGTGGTCGCCCTGAATATAGAACGGACCCGGCTCGCCTTCGTTTGCGTCGAGCGCGCCTCCCGTAATGCCTTCGATTTCGCGGTGGTCGATTACGAGCACACCGTTGTGAAATTCGGTGACGTTGCGACCGTAGAGTTCGATGTCAAACGTTTCCCACTGGCCGGGCGTTTTCGGGGGAGTCGGAATCGGCGCGATGCGCCCGTAGATCGAGGCCATGCTGCGCTCGGGCGGATCAGATTCGTAGTCGACCTGCGTTTCGTAGCGCCCGCGGAGGTAAAAGCCGCTGTTGCCCTGGTCAGGACAGTTCACTTCGAAGTGCACTTTGAAGTCGGTGAAAGCTCTTGTGCTCTTGATGTTCGCGCCGTGCGCGGAATTAAAGAGGGTGCCGTCTTTCACCGACCAGTTGTTGTGCGCCGTGTCGCCGAACGGTTCCCAGCCGGTGAGATCTTTGCCGTTGAAAAGCGACTCGGGTTTGGTCCATGACTTGGGTTCGGAGCGACTGAGTGCGGGCGCGCGCACGCCGCTGAGCGGCGTCTTCTGCTCGCCGCGGGTCTGCGAGCCGGTCAGCTTGTCGCCGGCAACGTCGAGTTCCCATGTGACAGCGGGACGCGGCTGCGGTGTCTGCGTCGCGGCTGAAATTGTGATCGAAATGTGAGAGCCGTCAATTTTGAAGTCGCGGATCTGGACAACGTTTCCGCCGGTCGGCTGATACCAGACTTCGGTCGGCCCGTGGTCGTTGTAAATGCCGAGCCAGCTCGCGCTATTCGCGCCGCTGGCCGTGGGAATATTGAAATCCCAGCGGCCAAGGAACGGATTCTTGCCTTCTTGCGCGAAAACGGTCGCGCACGCCAGTGCGGCGACTGCGACGGCAGCAAACAGCGAAAGTTTCATTGAGCTTTTCATGCGTTTCATTCCTCGCGTGCGCGTCGTGCGATGCGACGGCGCTCAACATCGGCGGGATGATATCACAGCGAGAGGGATTGGGAATTACTCTCGTGTTCGGCTATTTCAGTTGTTTTTGGAGCGCGGCAAGCAGGTTGAGCGCTTCGAGCGGCGTGAGCGCGTTTAATTCTGCCGAGCGAAGGGCATCGAGCACAGACGCGTCGATGGCTGCGAAGCTGGTTTGCTGTGGCGCGGGAGCAACGGCGCCGGGCGAGAGCTCTTCGGTGAGCTTTTCTTCGCTTTGTTCGTGGCGGCGCAGAATTTCCCGCGCGCGGGCGATGACGGCTTGCGGAAGTCCTGCAAGTCGCGCGACTTCGATGCCGTAGCTTTTATCGGCGCTGCCCGGTTCCACTCGTCTCAGAAAAACAATCTCGCTACCGGCCTCTTGTACGGAAACGTGAACGTTGCGAATGCCCGGAAGAAGCTGCTCGAGTTCAGTGAGCTCGTGATAGTGCGTCGCGAAAAGCGTGCGCGGCCGCGTGCCGGAATGCAGCGCTTCGACCACCGCCCACGCGATCGAGAGCCCGTCGAACGTGGCTGTGCCACGGCCGACTTCGTCAAGCAGGACCAGGCTTGCGGGCGTGGCGGTGTTGAGAATGCCGGCGACTTCGCTCATTTCCACAAGAAATGTCGAGCGGCCGCGCGCGAGATTATCCGAAGCGCCGATGCGGGTGAAGACGCGATCGACAAGCGGCAGGCGCGCCTGGGCTGCCGGGACGAACGATCCCATTTGCGCCATCACCGAGATGAGCGCGATCTGGCGAAGGTAGGTTGATTTTCCGCCCATGTTCGGCCCGGTGATGATCAACAGGAATTGCGAATCATCGTCGAGGAAAAGATCGTTGGGGACGAACCGCTCGCCGCGCTGTTCGAGCAGGCGTTCGATCACGGGATGGCGGCCGGCCGAGATCATCAAAACGCCGCGGGGATTTGCGGGGCGCGGTTGCTCCGAACGCAGCCCCGAGCCGTTTGCGGAAGCCTTACCGATTCCCATGGTGGATTCGGTAAATTCCGGGCGTGTGTAATGGCGAGCGGCGGCGAGGCGCGCGAAGTTGACGAGCACATCGAGTTGCGCAACCGCGGAGGCGGTGCGGCGCAAGCGGGAGGCCTGGCGCGCGATCGATTCGCGGATTTCGGCATAGACGCGGCGCTCGATTTCCAACACGCGCTCTTCGGCGGTGAGGATTTTTCGCTCGTGCTCTTTTAGCTCCGCAAACGTAAAGCGCTCGGCATTGACGAGCGTCTGCTTACGCTCGTAATCAGCGGGGACGAGAGGCAGGTTCGGCTTCGTAATTTCAATGTAATAGCCAAACACCTGGTTGTAGCGAATCTTGAGTGACGCGATCCCCGTCCGCTTCCGCTCGCGGTCTTCCATAGCGGCGATAATCTGCCGGCCATGGTTCGTGATTTCGTGCAGCTCGTCGAGTTCGGTGTTGAAGCCGCGGCGGATCGCGCCCGGTTCGCCGACGACGGCAGGAGGTTGGTCGGCGATGCCGCGGGCGATGAGCGAGTGGACGTCGGCGAGGTCGTCCATTTCGTGGGCCAGACTATCAAGGCGGGGCGCCGGAGAGGCGGCCGCCGGCGATGGATCGCTGGCTGCGCCGATCAGAGCACGGAGCTGGGGAATTCTCTCGAGCGATGATTTCAGCGCGAGCAGATCGCGCGGTGTTGCAATCGCGAGCGTAATGCGGCTGGTGAGGCGCTCGAGGTCAAGGATTTGCTCGAGCGTCTGGTGAATCTCTTCGCGAGCGACGGTGCGCGACCTAAGATCGGCCACGGCATCGAGACGGGCTTCGATTTCCTGCAAGAAAATTTCCGGGCGCACGATCCAACGGCGCAACAGGCGCGCGCCCATGCCGGTGGCCGTTTCATCGAGCGCAGAAAGGAGCGTAGCGGACGCGTCGTCGCCGGTCGGCTCGACAAGTTCCAGATTGCGCACCGTGACCTGATCGAGGGCCATCGCTTCGTGTTGCTCGTAATAGGCGATGCGGTCCAGATGTTCGAGGCCCGCGCCGGAGGGGCGCAGGGAATGGCCGTTGGTCGATTCCTTGCCAGAGCCGATCGAGGAAGTTTCGCGCAGATAATGAACGATGGCCCCTGCCGCGGACGTGGCGAGCGCGTGACCGACGAGGCCGAAGCCGTCGAGGACCGCGACGCGGAACTGTTCCTCGAGCAAGCGCGCCGCGTGATGGCTCTCAAATACCCAGTCGTCGAGGCGCGTTTCGACGGCGCCGATCGCGTTCATTTCGGGCGTACCGGCAGTCGGGAAAAGAGTATTCGGACGCGGCAAAAGGATTTCGCGCGGGCGCAGGACGCCAAGTTCATCACGCAAGCGGAATTCGGCTTTTTCGCCGAAAAATTCAGTGGCACGAAATTCCCCGGTTGAAAGATCGACGTAGGCAAGTCCAATCGACGGGTGCGATTGGGCTGCGACCGATTGGCCCAATTCGAGCGAGCCTTGCGCCGGAGATTCACCTGCGGCAGATGCGGCTACGCGATGCGCTCTCGCGCGGGCGTTTGTCGAAGTGGCCCCGCCGCGGGCGATCGCGGCGAGAAAGTTGTTCTCTTTCTCTTCCACAAGTGTCGCGCCCGTGGCCGTGCCCGGCGTCAGCACACGAATCACCTCGCGACGGACAATCTTTTTGCCGGGCCCGGGTTCCTCCATCTGCTCGCAGATCGCTACGCGATGGCCCGCGCGAACCAGTCGCGCAATGTAATTTTCAGCGGCGTGGTAGGGCACGCCGCACATCGGGATGGCTTCGCCCTTTTCCTTGTTCCGGGATGTCAGCGTGATTTGCAGGAGCTTCGCTGCAACGACTGCGTCGTCGTAGAAAAGTTCGTAGAAATCGCCAAGGCGAAAGAGCAGGAGCGCCATGGGGTGCTGCTTCTTGACGGCGTGGTACTGCTGCATCAATGGTGTCGTCGGTTCGCTCACGGGAGCTGTTTGTCCGGCAGGGAAGCGATTATGGAGTGCTGCGCGGGCATTTGGCAATGGGCGGGACGCTTCGTGCGAGCGGCCTCAGAAGACTACTTGGTCGGTTTCCACAGGCAATTACCCCCCATTTGCCGTCGATCTGGGCTCGCGAGGGATGCCAACCGGGAATCTCAAACTGATTCGAGCGCGGCTGGGCTATACTCTGCCGATGTCGCGGCGGGTAGATACGCACCGAGAGACCGAAATCAAGCTTGCCGTAAAGGATGTGGCGAGCCTCATCGACAAACTCCGTGCCATGGGCGTCAAGCCGCGCGGGCGAGTCCTCGAACAGAACACTCTGTTTGATACGGACGGATCCGACCTCCGTCGCGGCGGGCGTCTGCTCCGGCTGAGGACTGAAACTCCCGCTCCGAGCCCCTTTGCCATCGGCGGACCCAACCGCACGCTCCTCACGTCCAAATCGCGGCCGCTTCCCGAACGAAACCCGCGGAAAACCAAGCGCTACAGAGAGAATCTTGAGCGCGAAATTGCCGTGGCTACTCCCGGCCGCCGCCCGGGCCAGCGAAAACGGACGCTCCTCGATCGGGGCTGGCCGTTCGCTTTGGGCGTTCTGGGGCTGCGGTCCGGCTTTCGCTATGAGAAGTATCGGACGGCCTTTCGCGCGCCTGGCCTTCATCTTGACCTGGACGAAACACCGGTCGGAGTCTTTCTTGAACTCGAAGGACAGCCGGAGGCGATCGACCGCGTTGCGGGCGCGCTTGGTTTCACGCCGCTTGACTACATTCGCGCCACCTATTACGAACTTTATTCCGCCGAAAGGCGCCGCAGAGGCCGCACTGTGCGCCACATGCAATTTCCCAGATAAAAATTTTGCAAGAATAGCAGTCTTTGCTTGACAAAGATTGCATATCCCTTTACTAGTCAATTTGGAGGCCCACTTAGCAATGGAAGTCGGTGCGCCCAATTCGGAACCTGGCAGTCACTGCGATACCGGTGACGTTGGCGGTTCGCGCGGTTTTACAAGGGTGTCCGATCGGATTCCGGCCATTTGGCTGTCGGGACTGGCTCGAGAGAGTCGCGGGATGAGGCCCGGTCTTACGTAATCGGAGCGGCGTTCTTTGTCTGCCCGGGGACAGCGGCCGCGCCCCGGGCTATTTTTTTTGGCGCTCATCTTGCTGGAGCAAAAGACTCAGGGCAGACCATTTCGAGGGAGATTCACATGCTGCACGCAACCGAAGTGCTCGGAGCTGAGACTCGCGACGCCGCGGGGAACTTCGTCGGACGGGTCAAAGAGATGTTTATCGTGCCCGACGAGCAGTCAAACCGCATCGGGCGGCTGTTGCTCGGGCGCGGGCAGTACCGACCCCTGGTGGCGCGGTTCGACCAGATCGGCTCGGTGGCGCCGGGTCGCGTCCGGCTTTCGGCCGACGAAGCGACTCTCGAGCTGTACCAGCCTAATGAGGCGTGGCTCGCGATGCGCAAGGATCTGCTCGACCAGCAGATTATCGATACCAATGGCCGCAAAGTGGTTCGCGTGAACGATGTGGACATGGCTGACCAGCGCGTCAATGGAAACACGGAGTTGCGGATCACGCAGGTCGATATCGGACTGCCTTCCGCGCTCCGCCGACTCCTGCAGGGACTTGTGCCGCCGATGGCGATCCGCCGGATCCAGGCAAAGCTCCCGACACGGACGATTCGGTGGGAGTTTGTGAACCTTATCGAGTCAAACCCCCTGCGCCGCGTCAAACTGAAGCTCTCGAGCGACGCACTCGCGAAACTGCACCCCGCCGACTTGGCCGATATCATGGAAGAGCTGTCTCCGGCCGAGCGGCAATCGATCTTCGATTCGCTCGATGAGGAGACGGCCGCCGAAACGATCGCCGAACTCGACAAACGGTTGCAGACGCAGGTCGTTGAAAAGTTGTCTTCGAGCAAGGCGGCCGACATCATCGAGGAAATGAATCCGGACGAGGCAGCCGACCTCATTGCCAGCTTGCCGCCGGAGAAGTCGCGCGAAGTGCTCGGAGAGATGGAGCACCGCGAAGCGCACGAAGTTGAAGAGCTTATGCGATTCGACGAGAACACCGCCGGCGGAATGATGAACACGGAGATCGTGGTTGTCGGTGAGGACGCGACGCGTGGAGAAGTCGTCGATTACATTCGCTTTCACGAGATTTCCCTCGACCAGCTCGACAACATCGTGATGATCACCCGTGAGGCGACCCTTGCGGGAACTGTGCCCGTGGCGCGGCTCGTGCTCGCGGACCGGGAAGAACGCATGGGCGACTTGGCGTTTGTCCCTTTGGTCTCGGTGAAAACGGATACGTCGGAAAACGACGTCTACGAGCTTTTCGA
>Ga0210401_10002068_pt1 | contig 22457 bp, 14 predicted proteins | sample IncBWH32MmetaG_FD_150866 | JGI IMG/M metagenome (GOLD analysis project Ga0210401, IMG submission 150866) | Forest soil microbial communities from Barre Woods Harvard Forest LTER site, Petersham, Massachusetts, United States - Inc-BW-H-32-M | ecosystem: Environmental > Terrestrial > Soil >... | reverse complement strand
ACTTCAAACCGCTGTGTGTTATTCTTGATCCGCATTTGGGTGTAGGCTCCTTTACTGGAGATTTTGTTGCTCGTCACAACAAAACCTACACCCTCTTTCTTTTTACACACTCTAAATTACGTCACCCCAGTGAGTTTGACCCTTGTCCTACGCGATGCCAAGCCTTCCAGGCGCGATTGTTGAAAGCGGGACCGCTGTACTTGCACATTGCCGAAAGTCCCGAAGGGAGGACGGACCGTTGCCCGCAGAGAAGTGGTGGGAATATTGTCACGCCTCGAACGGCCAGCCCTGTTAGGAGCGGCACAACCCGCTGACCGGCATCAAATCGCGTACCTTCCCGGCATGGCTCTTGTGAATTGCCCACCCATGCCTTAGAGTTTCTTCTCATCTCAGGAGCCGGCGAGCCAACGTGCCTCCCACTCGATCGAATCGCAAGAAAAAATTGAAGCGCGCAAAGGTTTCCCGAAAATCCAAATCGAAGCCTGCCCGCCGACAATTTGGCGCACACCGCGGCAGCACCACAAAATCTTCCAGCAAGCAAATCGGCAAACTTTTTGAAGACCTGGTCGCGGTCCAGGCCCGCCTTCGCGCACCCGGCGGCTGCCCCTGGGACCGCGAGCAAACTCACTCCACCCTCCGAACCTATCTCGTGGAGGAAGCCTACGAAGTCCTCGATGCCATCGAAACGGGAAACTCCCAAGAGTTGGCCGAGGAACTCGGCGATCTCTTGCTCCAAGTCTTGTTTCATGCGGACCTGGCTCGCGAAACGGGCAGATTCGATATTTCCAACGTCATCACCGGCATTCACAACAAATTGGTTCGCAGGCACCCCCATGTGTTCGGCAACGTAAAGGCGGAAACCGCTGGCGAAGTCCTTAAAAATTGGGTGCAATTAAAAGCCAAAGAGAAACACGCAGCATCTCCAACTGGCGTAATTGCGCAGGATCAACTTCCTTCGGCGCTGGACGGCGTCCCGCGGAATCTTCCTGCGCTGCTGGAAGCCTACCAGATGACTCGCCGCGCTGCGCAAGTGGGCTTTGACTGGGAGCGTGTGGAAGGCATTTTCGAGAAGCTGGAGGAAGAGGCCGCGGAACTCCGCGCGGCCCTCGCGGCTTCCAATCGCCGCTCGATCGAGGAAGAAGTAGGCGATCTGCTTTTTTCAGTCGTGAACCTCGCAAGATTTCTGGGCCTCGATCCTGAAGTTACACTTAAACATTCAAACCTGAAGTTTAAGATGCGATTTCAGAAAATGGAAAGGGAAGCATCACGTTGCGGGCAGTGCCTGTCCGATTTATCGAAAGAAAAACTGGAACAACTGTGGACCGAAGCGAAAGTTAAAGCCCGAGCGCAGATTTCAGCGGAATCCAAATCATGAAATCGCGGAAGCGAGGCAGACCCGCCAATCGTAGGGAACCCACCGGTGACACTCGCGATGGCATAGTGGTTCGCCCCTGTCACGGGATCGAGGAATTCGAAGCCTGCATTCGGGTCGAACGAGCCGTCTGGAGGTCCTCCGATGTAGACATAATTCCAATTCCCTTGTTTGTGGTGGCCTCAGAGACCGGCGGCCAGGTTCTGGGCGCCTTCCATGGCACTGATCTTGTGGGATTTACCCTGGCCATCGGCGGTTGGCGCGCTCGCCAGCCCTTCCTGCACTCTCATATGACCGCCGTCCTCGAAGGGCATAGGGACTGTGGCGTCGGGCGGCGCTTGAAACTGTTTCAGCGAAAAGAGGCCCTGGCACGCGGAATCAGCCTCGTCGAATGGACATTTGATCCCCTCGTAACAAAAAATGCCTACTTCAATTTCATGCGCCTGGGCGCGATTGCGCGCCGGTATCTGCCGAATGCCTATGGAGTCACCTCGAGTCCTTTGCACGGGGCGCTCCCCACGGACCGCTTGGTCGCGGAATGGCATCTCCGGTCCCCTCGAGTGGTCGCCGTACTGGCGGGAAAGCAATTGTTCGGGCCCAAATCGAAGAAGGCTGTGCACATCACCGTTCCACCCGAGATAGACGTGCTGAGAAGCAGCAACCCCGCGCTCGCCCTGGAATTACAGTCCGGGCTGCGTGCAAAATTTCTAAATTGGTTGAACAAAGGCTACGGTGTGACGGCGGTGCTACCGAGTGAAGGAGGTATGGATTACATACTCGAACCTGGGAGCTCCATTTGAGAATTCAGCAGGTCACTCTCCGCGAGATTCGAATGCCGCTGGTCACCCCGTTTGAAACCAGTTTTGGCCGCGTCACCAACCGGCGAATGTTGCTGGTGGAAGCCGAATCCGACGGCGTCTCCGGCTGGGGCGAATCCGTCGCCGGTGAGGGCCCATTCTACGCCCCTGATACCGTCGAGACCGCCTGGCATATTTTGCGCGACTTCATCTGGCCGCTCCTGAAGGGCCGAGATTTCGAAAGCGCTGCGGAAGTTTGGGCAGCTCTCGAAACGATTCGCGGACACAACATGGCCAAAGGCGCCGTGGAAGCCGCCATCTGGGATGTGGAGGCAAGGCAAAAGGGCATTCCCCTTTGGAAGTTGCTCGGCGGGACTCATCGGGAGATTGCCTGCGGCGTATCCATCGGAATTAAAGAGACACTCGAGGAGCTCGTCGCGACCGTTGAACGGGAGTTGGCTGCCGGCTACCAGCGCATCAAGATCAAGATCAAGCCAGGAAGTGACGTGGTACCGGTCGAGCGGTTGCGCCTGCAGTTTCCGAGGATCCGTCTGATGGTCGACGCCAATTCCGCATATCGGCTGGAGGATTGGCTGCACCTCAAGCGCCTGGAAGCCTATTACCTGATGATGATCGAGCAGCCGCTCGGATGGGATGACATTTTCAGCCACGCCGAATTGCAGCGCAAGCTCGATACTCCCATCTGCCTCGATGAGTGTATCCACACCGAAGAGCACGCCCGCGCCGCCATCGAGTTGGGCGCCTGCCGCATCATCAATATGAAACTGGGGCGCGTCGGGGGATATACCCCGGCGCGGCGTATCCACGACCTGTGTCAATCCAGGCAAATCCCGGTATGGTGCGGAGGCATGCTCGAGTCCGGAATCGGCCGGGCGCACAACATCGCGCTTTCCACGCTTGAAAATTTCTCGCTCCCGGGAGACGTCACCGCCAGCCGCCGCTATTGGGTTGAAGACGTCATTGACCCGGAAGTGGTCGTCACGCCAAACGGCACAATCCGGGTTCCGGACACTCCAGGCATCGGCTACACTCCTCGCCTCCAGCGAATAGAAACGATTACGGCGAGGAAAGAGACTCTCAAGTAGGGCAGGCTTCAGCCTGTCTGCCTTTCTGTAAATGAACCGACCATTAAAACCAGACAGGCTGAAGCCCGTCCCACAAAATCCCGCCTAGCCGTAAGCAGCGCTCCGCATCTTCGTGCGCACACCCACGACGAGCAGCGCTCCCAGGATAAATCCTCCAACGTGCGCCCACCAGGCCACTCCCCCCTGATCGGTCATCCCCAACGATGCCACCCCGCTGAAAAACTGCAGGAAGAACCAGTAACCCAGCATCAGGTAGGCCGGAATTCGCACGGTGAAAAACAACAGGAGCGCCGGAATCAGCGTCGTCACCCGCGCCCGCGGAAACAACACGATGAACGCTCCCATGACCCCTGAAATCGCCCCGCTCGCGCCGATCGTGGGAACCTTCGAGCCAAGATTGAAGACCGTATGCACCAGTGCCGAGCCCACTCCGCAGATCAAGTAGAAGATGAGATATTGAAAATGTCCCAGCGCTTCCTCGACGGCTCCCCCGAACACCCAGAGAAACAGCATGTTGCCCAGCAAGTGCATCCACCCGCCATGCAGGAACATGCTTGTGAACATCGGAAGGATTGCCTGGCCGAGACTTATGCCGTGTCGCGCAAACAGAAGTTGCTCATGGGCGGGAGTGAGCCCGAACGTGTAAACGAGCGCACGCCCCATCTTGGGAGACAATCTCAACTCATTCAGGAAGGCTACAACGTTCACCAAAATCAGCAGCGCGTTGAAGATCGCGAAGCGCGTCCGAAGGATGTCCACGCGAAGAGGGATCATCGGGCCATCCGGGCATCTTCCAATTGTTCCGCGGTAAATATCGGGGCCCGACGGCGTCCATTTCGGATCAGCTCTTCTATTTCTGCCAAGCTTGCTATCCCGCCACGCGCCCCGATCCCCAGGCAAGCGAGACCGGCGGCGGCACAGCTGAATTCGAGCGAACGCGGGAGTTCATCCCCGCGCAAGAGGGCATAGGCAAAGGCCGCGTGGAACACATCGCCGCTCCCGGTCGTATCGACAGGTTTTACCTCAAACGCGGGCGAATAGTAAAAGTGGGTGCGGTCCCACGCCAGCACGCCATCGGCGCCAACCGTTGCGGCTGTGAAGCGGCATCCGAAGCGGGACGCAATGGCCGGCAGAGAAACGAGCAGGTCGCTGTGCCCGCATAGCCGGGCAGTGAATTCCTTGGAGCTGATGGTGTAATCCACATTCTCAAGTAATGCTTCCACTCCCGGGTAAAGGTTGTCGAGATCGGCGGTCACCGGAATCTGCGCCGAGCGCGCCCACCGGGCCGCTTCCGTGGCGCTGGCGCAATCGTGCCCGTCTACGTGCAGGAGCCTGGCCTGCACCACCCATTCGCGCCGGATCTCGGAGGGGAAAAGTTCAAGTCGTCCGTCGCGTTTCCATAGAACGGTTCGCTCTCCGGTCACCCCGTCCACCAGAATGAAGGAGGACTGGCTCTGGCAATGAGGCACTACGATCCAATGCGCCTCTATTCCGGACTTCCGCATTTCTTCCTGCTGAAGAAGCCCGGCAGCATCGTCGCCGATCTTGCCAACGTAGCGGGCCTTCAATCCCCAGCGCGCGCAAGCTGTGACAGCTGTGGCCACCTGGCCGCCTGGAAGGACCTCGGAAACGCGGAACTCCACCTTGGAATTAAATGCAGGGAAATGCGGGAGGCGGATGAGCGTATCGGTGGCATTCAGCCCCACGCCGACGATATCAACGATGGATGTCGGTTCCGCCACACAGACACTTTACGGAAATCCCAATCTGGCGCAAGGGAAAATGAGCGGGAAGTGGGTCTGATAATTTTTTCGAGGTGCGGCGTGTGGTAAACATATTAATTGAGGGCTCGTAACACGTGAGTTGTGCAGGGTTTGTGGGTGGTATTCTTAGGGATCGCAGTCATGCTGCGATGTTTTCCAGCAGCCATCCGAGATGGACTGAGTACAACCAAGACGGAAAGTCCTGCCACAATCGAGCACCAAAGCAAAGCGATTCGCTTCCGCGCGCGGTTCCCAATTGATTCGATCCGCGTGGTGTGGTAAGTAACGAATTCAAAATTTCGTCGCGCGATTCTGCCTGCGTGCGGGTCTCGGTCGGTCGGCGCGCCGACACAATGGATGCCACTCAAGGAGTCTGAAGCGATTGTTCTGCGTACTTATCCGCTCGGCGAGGGCGACCGGCTGGTCAGTTTTCTCGATCGCCAGGCCGGCCGGGTGCGCGGCGTGGCGCGCGGTGCCCGCCTTACCAAGAACCGCTTTGGCTCGACCCTGGAGATGCTCGCCTATATCCGCATTTGGTATTTTGAGCGCGAAACCAGGGAGCTGGTGCGCATCAATCAGTGCGAGTTGATCGAGTCGTTCATGGATGTGCAGCAGGATTATTCCTCTGCGACGGGTCTCGCGCTGGTCAGCGAAATTACGGACTCGGTGCTCGGCGAGAGGGAAGCGGCGGAGGCGCAGTTTCGGCTCATTCTTCTGACTGCGCGAGCGATTCGAGTCCACGGGCCATCTCAAGTAATACTTGCATATTTCTGTTTGTGGACCGCGCGTCTCGGTGGATGGCTTGGAGCACTCGACCGCTGTTCGCGGTGTGGAAAAGTGATGAGCCTCGAAACTACTTTTCATTCTCACGGCTTCGCGGAACTTTACTGCACGGGTTGCAGGGACGAGTGGATGAAATCGATATCTAATGAATCACTTTCAATTGGCCGGAAAGCGCTTGCGGGAACCTTAGACCGCTTGTTGAAGGGGAATCCGCCAAGCGGCCCTACGAGAGAAATCTTGAGTTATGCATTAGATATTTTGGAACACCATATCGAGAAGAAATTAGTCTCCAGAAAAACTTTCGAAACGGGAGAGAGTGGCGGAATTGAAATCTAAAGTAAAACTCAAAGGCTCGAAAGGCCCTACCTTTCAAAACCTCATCCTTCAGTTGCAAAAATACTGGGGTGATCGGGGGTGCGTGATCCAGCAGCCTTACGATGTTGAGGTCGGGGCGGGGACCATGCATCCGGAAACATTCCTGCGCGTCCTTGGCCCAGACCCCTATCGAGTCGCCTATGTTCAACCCTCTCGTCGGCCCGCCGACGGTCGCTACGGAGAAAATCCCAACCGACTCTTTAAACACCACCAGCTTCAAGTGATTCTCAAGCCGTCTCCGCCCGATATCCAGGATCTGTATCTGAACAGCCTCGCGGCCATCGGCCTGGACCTCGCCGCCCACGACGTGCGTTTCGAGGAGGACAACTGGGAATCCCCCACCCTGGGCGCCTGGGGAATGGGCTGGCAAGTTCTCCTGGATGGCCTGGAAATCACGCAATTCACGTATTTTCAACAAAGTGGCGGAATTGACCTGGATCCTGTCCCCGCGGAATTGACTTATGGCCTCGATCGCATTTGTGCGTATCTCCAAGGTGTAGATAGCGTCTACGACGTTCGCTGGTCGGAGGACTACAGTTACGGCCAAGTCAGGCTCCTTGAGGAGCAGGAGTTTTCAGCCTACAATTTTGAGTACGCCGATCCCGTCATCACCCGGAAGCTCTTTGAGCTGCATGAAAAGGAGGCCGGCCAGCTCCTCGCGGCGTTTGAAAAGCGGTCCGCAAAGCAGGACCGGCGCTTTCCCCTCTTGGCGGCTTACGACCACTGTCTGAAGTGCTCCCACCTTTTCAACTTGCTGGACTCCCGCGGCGTCATCTCCACCACCGAGCGAGCCCAGTTGATCGGCCGCATCCGCCAGATCGCTTGCCGGGTGGCTGTCGATTTCCTCGCCCAGCAGGCAGAGTCTCGCAGCGCGACCGCCATTGCGGAGGTCGCGCGATGAAGGTGGACGGAACAGCAGACTTCCTGTTTGAAATTGGTTGCGAAGAAATCCCTGCGGGGATGTTGCCGGGCGCGATGAGGGAATTGAAGGTAATACTTGAGAAATACTTTTCGACGCACAACTTAATGCAAGACTCGAATGTTGAAGTTTATGGTGCGCCGCGTAGGTTGGTAGCGGCTTGCGCCAGCCTCCGCGTCAAACAACCTGACGAAACCAGGGAAATTACCGGGCCGCCGAAGTCGGTGTCCTTTGACGCCTCTGGAAAACCGACGAGGGCCGCTGAGAGCTTCGCGCAAAAAATGAACCTGCCGGTCGGGATGCTGTCCACAGTTTCGACTGCCAAAGGGGAATACCTCTGCGCGAAACAAGTCATCCTGGGAAGGCCGGCGAAAGAAATTCTGGAGGACATCCTCCCAAGAAGCGTGGCAGAGATCCCCTGGCCGCGAAGCATGTACTGGACCAGCGCAACGGGTCTGCATTTCATTCGGCCAATTCGCTGGGTGGTTGCACTGCTCGGCGGAAAGCCGCTGCGTTTCAGCCTCGGGGATGCCGCGGCAGGAGACTCTTCCTCCGGGCACCGCTTCCTTGGCAAAGCAAAGATTCCCGTACGCGGCGCCAAGGATTACGTGCAAAAACTGCGAACGAATTTTGTGCTTGTCCGGCCAGAGGACCGCAAGTATAAGATAGAAGAGGAGTTGCGCCGTTTGGCAAGCAGCAAAGGACTGCGAATTCACAAGGACGCGCACCTCATGGACCTGGTCACGTATCTCAATGAGTATCCAACGGCGATACTGGGGGGATTCGATGCGTCGTACCTCGAACTCCCGGAAGAGATCCTAATCACGGTCATGCGCGATCATCAAAAATATTTTGCCCTGGAACGTAAAGACGGCACGCTGGCGCCCAATTTTCTGGCGGTCATCAATCTCGATAAGGACAAGGCCGGACTCATCCGTGCGGGCCATGAGCGGGTGCTGCGGGCACGGTTCGCGGACGCTCGTTTTTTTTGGGAGACCGATCAGAAATGTCGGCTGGCCGACTATCTTCCGAAACTTGCAGCTGTGACCTATCAGGAAAAGCTGGGCAGCTACTCTGAAAAAGTCGAGCGCATGCGCGAGTTGGCCCGCTGGCTCTCGGAACAATGGTTCGCCAGCGGCATAGCGCACGCCAGCGTCGGCGCCGCGGATCGCGCCGCAGAGCTTTCCAAGTGCGACCTGGTCACGGAGATGGTTCGGGAATTTACAGAGCTGCAGGGAATCGTCGGCGGCCTCTACGCGAAATCTCAAGGAGAACCTGAAGAAGTGGCCTGGGCAGTTTACGATCAGTACAAGCCAGCGGGGCTTGAGGATTCGATCCCTAGAAATATTGCCGGGCAGGCGGTGGCGCTGGCCGACAAATTCGATTCCCTAGTCGGGTGCTTTGCGCTGGGGCTTATACCCTCAGGTTCAAGTGATCCTTTCGCTCTGCGCAGGGCGGCGATCGGCATAGTTAAGGTGTTGGTTGAGACCAAGTTGCCGGTCTCCCTTTCGATGACCATCGCCCGCTCGGCTCGAACTTTGACAAATGGGCCTCGCAAAATCGCGGTCTCACTTCAAGTTGAGAAGCAGGTCTCGGAATTTCTTCTCGACCGGGCGCGCTTCGTATTGAAGGAGCGCGGGGGCTTGGCCTACGATGAAATCAACGCGGCCCTCGCCGCCGGTGCGGATGATTTAGTCGACGCCATTCGCCGTATGGAAGCCGTGCGGGCTATCCGCAAGTCGAAAAATTTCGAACCACTGGCAGTCTCTTTTAAGCGCATCCGAAAAATACTCGATAAGGCCGGCCCGCCAGCTGGGTGGAAGCTGTCCGCGGTACGCTCGGATATTTTCACGGAAGAGGCTGAGCGAGAGCTGCACGCCCACGCAGCCTCCGTGCGGAAAGAAGTGGAGCAGCACAAGCGGGCCGGTCGGTACCGCGAGGCGTTGCAAGAGATCGCCAAGCTGCGCCCCGCAGTCGACCAATTCTTTGATGATGTCATGGTTATGGCCGACGAAGAACAGGTCCGCAAGAATCGGCTTACACTTCTTTCCGGACTGCTGTCGGAGTTTTCGACCATCGCTGATTTTTCTGAAATCGTGACGGCGGAGCAGGGGAAATGATCGGCAGGCGATAACGGCAGGCGTGATTTGTTTTCCGTCGGCGCGCCGACGCATAGACCATTCTGAGATTCATACTGGGGGAGGAGAATTGTGAAATACGTATATTTTTTTGGGGCAGGGAAATCGGAAGGCGATGGCGAAATGAAAGATCTGCTGGGAGGCAAGGGCGCCGGCCTGGCCGAGATGACCAAGATCGGTTTGCCGGTTCCGGCGGGCTTTACGATTACGACAGAATGCTGCGATTACTATCTAAAGCACGACCTTAGCTATCCCAAATCGCTGCACTCGGAAGTAAAGAAAAATCTGACGCGTCTCGAAAAGGCTACCAAGAAAAAGCTGGGCGACTCGAAGGATCCTCTTCTCGTGAGCGTGCGGTCCGGCTCAGCAAGGTCGATGCCGGGCATGATGGAAACGATCCTCAATCTGGGTTTGAACAGCAAGTCGGTCGAAGCCCTGGCCCGGAACACAAAAAATGAGCGGTTCGCCTGGGACGCCTATCGCCGGTTCGTGCAGATGTATTCGTCGGTGGTTATCGGCCTACCTAAAGAAGAACTTGAAGAAAAGTTGAGGACAATGAAATCGCGGCACGGCGTTAAGGATGACACTCAAGTGCCAGCGGAAGGTTGGCAGGAATTAGTGGCGGCCTACAAAAAATACTTTAAGTCCAAAACTGGGAAGGCCTTTCCGGAAGATCCGGAAGAACAACTTTGGGGGGCGATCGGCGCGGTCTTTGGTTCCTGGAACGCCGAAAAGGCGGTGACCTACCGCCGCGTGGAGCGCATCACCGGGCTGCTCGGTACTGCCGTCAACGTGGTGCAAATGGTGTTCGGCAACACCGGCGACAAATCGGGGACCGGGGTTTGTTTTACGCGCGACCCTTCCACCGGGGAGAAGATATTCTACGGAGATTTTTTAATTAACGCGCAGGGCGAGGACGTGGTGGCGGGGATTCGCACGCCGATGCACTTGAACGAGATGGCCTTGCGGATGCCGAAAGTTTACAAGCAGCTGGAAAAAGTGCGCCAACTGCTCGAAAGGCATTACCGCGATATGCAGGATATGGAGTTCACCGTCGAAGAAGGAACGCTGTACATGCTGCAAACGCGCGTAGGGAAACGCACGCCGGCGGCAACCTTCAAAATCGCGGTGGATATGGCGAAGGAAGGGCTCATCTCCAAGGAAGAGGCCATCGAGCGCATCAAGCCCGAGGACATCGATCGGCTCTTTTATCCGATTGTCGACCCGTCGACAGCGCGCGCAGACCTCGCGAAACGGAAAGTAGCGGCTGGAATTAACGCGGTTCCGGGAGCCGCCGTTGGGAAGGCTGTGTTCAGCGCTGAAGAGGCCGAAACCATGGTCCACGGTGGAGAGAAAGTGATACTGGTCCGCCGCGAAACGAGTCCCGAAGACGTTGGCGGCATGTTCGTCGCCCAGGGTATCCTTACGGCCACAGGTGGCAAGACCAGCCACGCGGCGGTGGTCGCGCGAGGCTGGGGCAAGTGCTGCATCGTGGGGTGCGAACAGCTCGACATTGATTACGGAACCAAGACCGCCAGTGCCAACGGCAAAACAATTCATCAGGGAGATTGGATTACGCTCGACGGAAACGATGGCGTGGTCTACCTGGGGCAAGTAAAGCTTTCCACTCCGCAATTGCCGGAAGCGTTCTCCATATTGATGGGTTGGGCGGATTCCATCCGGAAACTCCATGTGCGCACGAACGCCGATACCCCCCACGATGCCCAAAAAGCGCTTGAAATGGGCGCAGAAGGAATCGGTTTGGTCCGCACCGAGCACATGTTTTTCAAGGATTTTGAATTTCCCGAGAAGAGCATCGAAAGGCAACTCGCGATCCAGGAAATGATCATCGCAGATTCCTCCATCACCAGAAAGAGAGCCCTCGACAAGCTCCTGCCGTACCAGCGGCGCGACTTCATCGGCATCTTCAACGTCATGGACGGTTTTCCGGTAACGATCCGCTTGATTGACCCTCCCCTCCATGAGTTTGTTCCGCACGACCCTGACAAGCAGCGGGAATTGGCGGAGAAGATGGGCGTCGACGTTGAAGTGATCATACGTCGCGTCGAACAATTGCACGAGGCGAATCCCATGCTCGGGCATCGCGGCTGCCGGTTGGCGATTACCTATCCGGAAATACTCGAGATGCAAGTGCGGGCGATCATTGAAGCGGCAGTGGAGTGCCAGAAGAAGGGAATTAAAGTTATACCTGAGATCATGATTCCCCTGGTGATGGACAAGAAAGAACTCCAAATTTTGACGGACAGAACGAACGAGGTTGCGCAAGAAGTGATTCGAGAATCAAAAGTAAAACTTGAATACCTGGTCGGAACGATGATTGAGATTCCTCGCGCGGCCTTGCTGGCTGACGAGATCGCCGAGGTGGCTGAATTCTTTTCCTTCGGGACAAACGACCTGACACAGATGGGAATGGGACTTTCCCGCGACGACGCCGGGCGATTCCTGCCCGAATATGTGGACGAGAAGAAGGCCGCAATCTTTACTGACGATCCCTTTCAGACCCTGGATGTTCATGGTGTTGGATTGCTTATCCGCTGGGGGATCGAGCGCGGGCGAGCGGTTCGCCCAAAGCTCGAGATCGGGATCTGCGGCGAGCACGGAGGAGATGCGGCCAGCGTCAAGTTCTGTCACGAAGTAGAGATGGATTACGTAAGTGCTTCGCCGTTCCGTGTCCCGATTGCCCGGCTCGCCGCGGCGCAAGCGGTCATCGAAGAGCGCGCGGCGAAAAAGGTCCGTGGCAAGAAGGGTAAGAAATAGCGCGGGAAGGGCGCGAAGGGCTTTGCAGTTGTCGGAAATAAGGCGGCCCGGTGGCATTCCTCGCGAAGCAAGGAGTGTCTCTTTCTCGGCAAAATCGAAGAGAAATTTTTCGGTTTGCCGGGGAGGACGACGCTAGACAAATTATCTGCAAGTTGTCCGGAAGTTTCCGTAAGGTCGGCACGCCGACAAAAAATATTGGCAACTGAAATCGCGAGGGAGGATTGCCGCGTGGCGGCTGGTCGTTGGGGTTCGCTGAAGATGGCATCGATTTGGTCATCCAGAAAACTCGACCTATGCTTCTGACCAACAGCCCTCGAAATTAAGTGATGATCGAAATTTCTCAGATTCTTCCATAGTTAAAGTTGAGTCGAGGAAAGGATTTTCATCGGCTTTCCGCAATACCGCAATTATGAAGTAAAACTGGAGATATTTTGATCGGCGTTTATTTAATTTCAAATCTGAGATTTGAAATTTGAGATCAAGATTCAGTCGCGATTAATCGAAGTGGATCCATCCCCGCCGTCCAATTAGATATCTCTAGTTTAACTGGAGGATTGGATTTCGAGATTTTGTCCCGCTACGTCGCAGTGATGTGAGTGAAACTTCAAGTTCAATCTCTCATTTCATTCAATGTCTCACTTCAGGTGTCGCGATCCGATTCACAACCTCAGGTGGGCATTCTTAGGAAGAAATACAATCCCAGGAAACCGAAGACGGTGTCCGGCGCCCAGGCCGCCAGGAGTGGAGGCAATTGGCCGACAGCGCCCATTGCTTCGGTGAGCGCCGCAGCCGCCCAGTAGATAATCGCAATTCCCACGCCGAGCGCCAATCCGCCGACGGCGCCCCGCGTTCCCACCAGGATTGAAAAAGGGATGGCCAGGAGAATAATGATCGGAGCGACCAGAGGGAAAGAAAGCTTCTTTTGCAGTTGCACAGATAGGCGCGCTACATCGAAACCGGCCTGCTGCAGATCGCGGATGTAGCGTTCGAGTTCCCACCAGGTCATCTGGTAGGACTGGCGGACCTCGCGATTGAAATAAGACGGAGGTTCGCTGATTTCGTTCAAGGCGTTGGCCAGGAACGGCGTATAGCGGATCAGCTGTCCTTGACTGAAGTCGCGGATCCACCCGGATTCGAGAATCCAGAGTCCCTGATGATTGTCCCAGTGGGCGCGAGCGGCGTAAATGCGCCGCTTGATTTCAAAAGTGGCCGGATCCAGCTCGAAGACATTCAGTCCTCCGAACAATTCGCGATCGGGATCGAACAGCTCATAGTTGTAGATCTTGGCGCTTTCCCCAAAGATCCACTGCCGGTTGGGCTGGTAGTAGGTTTGCGCCGGGCGGCCCTTGATCTGGTTGCGGAGCGCGTCCTGGCGTTGATTGGCGAACGGCAGGTAAGTGTCGTCCAGAACCAGGAGGCTGGCGCCGAGAAAAATTCCGGCCAGCAGCAGCGGAAGCGCAATGCGGTAAAGGCTGAGGCCGCTGGCCTTGAAGGCGACCAGCTCGTTGTTCTTGGTCATTACGCCGAGGGTGACCAGCACAGACACCAGCGCGGCGAGAGGGGCGAGCTGGTAGAACAGGTAGCAGGCGAGATATAAAAAATACTGGACGATTTCAATGAGGCCGGTGCGATGCTGGGCGATGTCGTCCAGCAGTTCAAAAAAGGTGAACACCTCGAAGAGCAATACAAAGCCTACCGTCAATATAATGAAATAGTAAATAAAGCTGCGCAGGAGGTAGACGTCCAGAAGCTGAGGTATTCCGGTGCGGCTTTTCTTTCGAGAAAAAATCCTCTCCCCCACGTGCGCGCCGTTCTGGACCCCAGCAGCCGGCTGCTCCTCTCGAGAAAAAATCTTCCAGATCCTCCAACCGGCCACCCACTCGAACGCAGCGCCCGTGCGGCTGCTGCCCGGCATGCGCTCGAGGCGCGGCAGAAGAAAGAGTCCCAAGGCTGCGGTAATCACGTTCGCAGACCAGATGCCTGCCCAAATGGGAATGGTCCCTTGACGTGCGAGTTCTGTGCCGATCGTAAACATCAAGTAGTAGCCAGAAATCAGCAGAAGGGTGATCAGGAAACCGGCGGCCCGACCGCCCCGCCGGGGGCGCGCGCCGATCGGGGTGGCCAGCAAAGCAAACGAAATGCATGCAAAGGGAAAAGAAAGACGGCGCTGAATTTCCACACCGGCATCACGCTGACTGCGGCGCTCACGCCATAAAACCCTCATCGTCCGGCCTGGGATGCCGGGTTCGGAAACGTGATCGCCTTCGGCGGATTTGACGTCCACGGGCAGGTCCCGCTGCCCAAAAGCGGAAAGGGAATAGTGTCCCGGATCGGAAGGGGAAAACTCATGAACGCTTCCGTTGCGTAGGTGTAACTCCAGCTTGCCCTCGCTGCGGTCGGCAATTACAATCGCTTCCTGCGCCAAGGTTAGGCGTGAGACGCCCTTGTCGGTGCCGGCTAGGAAGACCCCCTTCCAACGTGTGGCGGCGGAATCAATGTCGTTGATGTACAAGACCATTTGGGGGAATCGTTCATCGAATACGCGCGGGGCCACCTGATAGGAAGCTTGCCCTGCGCGCAGGCGGTCCTCAATGGTCCGGAAGGTGCGGATCGAAAGGGGACCAAGCCAGAGCGTCATCGTGAGAGTGATGGCCGTAGCGCCGACGGCCAGAATGCCGACGGGGACCAGCAAACGCCGCCGGCCCATTCCGAGAGCGCTCATGGCGATCAGCTCGCTATCGGCTGAGAGGCGCCCGAGAGCGATGAGCACGCCGACCAGAACGCCGATCGGCAGGGTGAGACTGAGAATGCCGGGGAAAGACGAAAGGAACAGGATGCCGATGGTCCACCAGGATCCCGGATGGCGTACCACCAGGTCCATCAGGCGTACCAGTTGCGGCACAAAAAAAACGAACGTGAATATGCCCAATCCCAGGAAGGCGTGGGAAAATAATTGGCGGCAAATATACCGGTCGATCAGGCGCATCGTTTCGAGGCGCCATTCTAACACGCCCGCGATGCGGAGCAGCGAATTGCGCATTTTCACTGTGTTTTTTGAGGGGCAGGCTGGAGGCGCAAGGAAGAGTTGGGTGGCCCGGGCATGAACCGTGTACACCTGATGATCTTGTGGCACATGCACCAGCCGCAATATCGAGACCCTTCGACCGGGCGTTACGTGCTTCCATGGACGCGCCTTCACGCTCTGAAAGATTATTGGGGCATGGTGCGCGTGATCGAGGAATTTCCCCGCGTGCATGCAACGTTTAATGTCGTGCCTTCGCTGGGAATGCAGCTCGAAGAGTACGCCAGCGGAAAATTCGACGAGCCCTGGTTTACGGCCGCGTTCCGCCCAGTGGCCAACCTCACGCCCGAAGATAAATCGGAAATCATGCAGCGCGCCTTTCAATTGAATTACGACAATCTTCTGGCGCGCTGGCCGCGTTATATCGAACTGCACCAGTGGGTGAGCGCCCAGGGCAGCGAGCGAGCCACGCAAACTTTCGGCGAACGCGATTGGCGCGACCTTCAAGTCCTTTCCCAACTGGCCTGGATGGATGAGGAGTATCTGGCGAGCGATCCGGTTGTCTCCCTGCTTGCCCGCAAGGGTGTCGATTTCACGGAGGAGGACAAGCAGCAGCTTCGCGACAAACAGATCGAACTTCTCGGACGGGTCCTGCCCGAATACAAAAAGGCGGCTGCCGCGGGACAAATCGAAATTTCCGCGACTCCTTTTTATCACCCCATCCTTCCGCTGCTCTGCGATACCGACATCGCGCGCGTGTCCAATCCCGCGACGCCTTTGCCCACGCCTGCATTCCGCCATCCCGAAGACGCCAGGGAACAGCTGGTGCGGGCGCGGCGTTATCACGAACGAGTTTTCGGAAAGGCACCCGACGGGCTTTGGCCCTCCGAAGGATCGGTGTCCGATGAAGCGCTTTCTCTGGCGGCCGATCTGGGATTCAAATGGTTTGCCACCGATGAAGGGGTCCTGGGGCGGACCCTGGGCGCGGGATTCGGGCGCGACGGCGCAGGCGTGCCGGACAATGCGGACAAACTGTATTCGCCGCTGCGCGTGCGGGTGGGCGGCAGGGAAATCGTGGGTTTCTTCCGCGACCATTATCTCTCGGACCTGGTGGGCTTCGTTTATTCGCGGATGGATACGCAGGCGGCTGCCGAGGATCTTTACCAGCGCATTCGAGCCATCGGGGAGCGCGTCCAAATCGGGCGTCCGCTCACGGTCTCCTTGATTCTGGACGGAGAAAATGCCTGGGAATATTTCCGCGGCAACGGCCGCGAATTTCTGCGGCAGTTTTACAGGAAAATTGAAAACGATCCGGATATTCGAGCGCTTACGGCGAGCGAGGCCGCCGTGGCCGCCGGAGAAATTCCCCGGAACAACGGAATATTTCCGGCGTCCTGGATCAGCGCCAATTTCGATGTGTGGATCGGCGCCAGTGAAGACGTCGCGGCCTGGGACCATCTTCGCCGCGCTCGCGAATTTTATACGCAGCAGGCGGACAATTCCGCCAAAGCTTTTCCGAAAGCGCCGGACCAGACGCAGCTCCTGACAGCATACGAATCGTTGCTCGCGGCGGAAGGCAGCGACTGGTGCTGGTGGTACGGGCCGGAACACAGTTCGGCGAATGACGCGGAGTTCGACGCGTTTTACAGGAAGTTGTTAACCGAAGTGTATCGCTCCCTGGGGGCCGAAGCGCCGGACGTCCTGGCCGAGCCGATCAAGCGGCAGCCCGTGCCCGCGCTGGTCTTGCCGCCGACCGCGTTCCTTAATGTAAAAGTGGACGGGCGCGAATCAACCTACTTTGAGTGGATGGGCGCCGGCCTGTATTCCGCCGATCGCCGGAGCACCGCAATGCATGGGCGCTTGATGCTGCTGCACGAAATCCGCTACGGATTCGATGAGAAGCGGTTTCACCTCCGGGTGGACGTTTTCTCCGAAGCGCTGAAGGAACTTCGCGACGCCGAATTCCGCATCACCATCCGCGCCGAGCAAGAGTTGCGCGTAGTGGTGCGCTTCGAGGGAGGCCGCGTGACCGGCTATCTGGTCGAGTCTCGCGACCTGTGTCTGTTGGGGCCGGACGAGGTCGTGAAAGTCGCATTCGACCGCATACTGGAAGTGTCCGTCGCGAAAGAAATGTTTTTCCTGGCGAATCGAAAATCCATTTCTCTAGGAGTTGCACTATGGGAGGGTGGTCTGCCCATGGATCTGCTCCCCGGGGAAGGAATGCTGGAAATCCAGCTGGGCGAGGAAAATTTCGCCTGGCCTGTGGGTTAGCTCCTCCGCAGGCCAGACCCGTGTAACATCAGCTCGTTTGACTTGGTCCTTTCCGGGTCCCGTGGTGCAAGGTAGCCTCGTCAAGGGCGGGAAGATAATCACGATGACTTGCATTGTGGGCTTATGAAAATTCCGAATCGGTGGAAATACCTCACTTGGCCGGATTAATTTCACTCCAGTTACTCGCTTGACAGGCTGCGGAAAAAGCTCCTCCAGAATATTGTCATTCCGAGGGAAGCGAGGAATCTCTCTTTCTTTTCATGGGCCAAATCGAGGAGAGATTCTTCGCTTCGCTCAGAATGACAAAATAAAATACTTTTTCCGCAATCAGTTGAGTGGTTGAAAATCAGCGCCAGTGGTGGATTCCAGCCACATTGCGCGGGCGACCGATTCTCCTTCCTGCGTGGCATGCTAGCAACTCTATGATGTTAAAGGAGATAGCTTTCTTCCAATTCGGTCAGACTTTGGCACACCCATTGCTATTTTCATAGCGTCTGATTGAATAGGCGAGGAGCAAGTGGCTCGCGGCGACCGACGTTCGGTCGGGGAGACAAGACCATGAGATATCTAAAGTATGCGGTTTTGACTGGACTCTTTATGTTCCTGGCGGGAAGTGCTGCTCACGCGCAAGTCAGGGTCGGGGTCGGCATTGGCGTCGGGCCAGTCTACGCGGGACCGGGCTATTACGGCCCACCTCCAAGTTGCGATTACGGCTATTACGATTATCCTCCGTATGCATGTGCACCTTACGGATACTATGGGCCTGCTTATTTTAATGATGGCGTGTTCATTGGGGTAGGACCCTGGTTCAACGGTTATTACGGCCGTGGCTACTATGGCGGATGGGGAGGTTACTACGGTCGCGGTTGGCGTGGGGACCATGATGGCTTCCGCGGTGGCGATAGATTTCGCGGTGAAGGTGGATGGCGTGGGAACGAAGGCTTCCACGGTGGTGGCGGGTTCCGCGGCAGTGAAGGCTTCCATGGTGGTGGCTTTCGGGGCGGCAACGGATTCCATGGCGGAGCAGGTTTTCGTGGCGGTGCCGGTGGCGGCGGATTCCACGGCGGAGGCGGTAGTGGCTTCCATGGAGGCGGCAGTGGTGGCGGATTCCACGGAGGAAGCGGGGGCGGTTCCCACGGCGGTGGGGGTGGCGGCTCTCACGGTGGCGGTCACCGCTAGTCGTTGAGGAATTTCTCACTTTTACGAAAACGGCCGGCAACCAAGGTTGCCGGCCGTTTTCATTTTCATAATCCACGAATGGTCTGCGCGGGATAGCCAATCACGGGATTGGCGTATCCAGCCTTTCATACTAGAACAATTTGATCGCCAGGGAAGTTGGCCGCGTGCCCACCGGAATCATGGTGATGAGGCTTTGCGTGCGCACGCGAATTACGGCCAGGTCGGCGGAGTCTTCGTCGGCCACGAGGAGAAGTTCGCCGCTCGGATCGAGCGCGCAGGGGCCGGGGCGCCTGCCGGTTGGAATTTGGGGCAAGAGACGCCGCGTGGCCATTTCAATGGGAGTGACGTCGTTGGCGGCGGCGTCGGTGACGTATACCAGGGAAGCGTCCGCGGTCATGGTTCCCTCTGTGGGCGCCGAGCCCAGGACCATGGACTCGGAAATTTCAGTCCTCCAGGTATCGACAATTTCCAGGCCGTGCGAAGCGGGAACGTTGACGTAGAGTTCTCCGCCGTCCGGCTTTAATAGCATTGCGGCGGGCGCCCCGGTCAATTGCATATTCGCCACCAGCATATGCCGCTTTAGATCAATTGCGGAGACTTCGTTCGACCCGGTAGCGGAAACGAAGGCGACGGAACTGTCCGGCAGGATGGCGACTTGCTCCGGGTGAGCAGCGACGCCGATGGTGGCCAACGAAGTGAGCGTGGCGGCGTCGAAAATTTCCACGGTTGAGTCATCGCGATTGGGGACGATGACCAGCTTGCCGTCGGGCGTCAAACGCGCCAGCCAGGGACGCTTTCCGGTGCGGGCGCGAGCTACAATTTGCCCCGTCCTGCAATCGATGGCCACAAGCGAAGCCGAGCCCGAAGCGGCCACATAGGCGCGGTTTCCGTCCGGCGAAAAATCGAGCGCGAAGGGCGAAAGCCCAACGGGAATGTGCGCCAAAATCTGGCCGGTTCCCGAGTCGATGACGAATGCATACCCGCCTTCCGTCGAGACCCCCCAGACTTGATTGAATTTCGGATGTGCCCGCAGGCCGGATGGAGTGGGACCGACCGCGATCGTGGCGATCTTGCTGACGCGAACCAGATCCACGACGGATATGGTGCCGTCCCCCGTGTTGCCCACGTATGCGTACAGGCGCAGGTCCGGCCGCAGGAAGGAGGGTCGCCGCTCTCGCGCGATTTCGACAGTGGCCGAGGCCACGATCAGAATCACGGGGATCAAGAAACGGTAGTTGAGGCGGCGTAACATCGGCAGCCAATGATATTGCCACAGAGAGTCGAGGTCACAGAGCGGAAACGGCGGAAAGTGGGCCGGCCGGGGCTCGGGGGAGCGGTCTCCAGTTTGGGGGAGACTTTTCGAGGCTTCGCGTAGGGATTGGCCGGGACTTGGTTAATACCTATGGTCAGAATTGTGAAAATTTATGCAGCCTGATGCCCGCTCAATGCATCTTAGGCCTATGGCGACTACCGCTCCGAACCCGAGTCTTCGGCCCAGTGAAGTCCTTGCCGCATGGGGAAGGATCCTGACCGGCAGGGTTCCCATGCTGTCAATTGAGATCACCCGGGAGTGTCCGCTGAGTTGTCCCGGATGTTATGCGTACGGAGATACGCACCTGGGCGGCGGGATCACGCTGAGTGAGTTAAGCGACCTGCGCGGGGATCAGTTGGTCGAAGGCGTTCTGCGGCTGGTTCGCAAACACAAGCCTTTGCACGTTTCACTTGTCGGCGGCGAACCCATGGTCCGGCATCGCGAGCTGAGCCGGATTCTTCCGGCGCTGTCCAAAATGGGAGTGTTCGCGCTGGTGGTGACGAGCGGCGTGCTTCCGGTTCCGGTCGAGTGGATGAGCCTGCCGCGCGTCCGCGTGACCATTTCCGTCGACGGGCTTCCGGAACACCACGACATTCGCCGCAAGCCGGCCACCTACGAGCGCATCCTCAAAAATATCGAAGGCCGCGAGGTCAACATCCACTGGGTGATCACGCGACCGATGCTGCAGCGCGCCGGCTACCTTGAAGAGTACGTGCGGTTTTGGAGCGAGCGATCCGAAACGAACCGCATCTGGGTGAGCGTCTACACTCCTCAAATCGGCGAGCAAAGCCCCGAAACTCTGACTGCCGAGGACCGTGTCAAGCTGACCCGGGAATTGCCGTCTCTGGGCAAGCGCTACCCGAAGCTTCTTTTCCATGACGGCCTTGCCAAGGCCTTTCTCGATCCGCCCAAAAATCCGGACGATTGCCTGTTCGCCAAAATGTCCGCCAATTATTCGGCGGATTTTGAAACGCGCGTCGAGCCCTGCGTTTTCGGCGGCACGCCGGATTGTTCGCAGTGTGGATGCGCCGCCAGCAGCGGATTGCATTGGGTGAGAGGCGTCAAAGTGGCGGGGCCCCTGAAGATCGGCCATTTTATTGGCAGCTCGGTGAAGATTGGCCTGATGATGAACCGCCTTCGATCGCGCGCGGCGCAGCCTCCGAGATGGAATCCTCCGTCCACAACTCAAAATGAAAAGAACGACAAGTTAATTCAAATCCAATCCTGAAACACATCCGTAGGACAGGCTTCACAGGCTGCGGAAAAAATCCCTCCAGAATATTGTCATTCCGAGCGAAGCGAGTAATCCCTCTTTTTTTCATGGAGCCAAATCCAAGAGAGATTCCTCGCTTCGCTCGGAATGACAAAATAATCTACTAGTTCCGCAACCTGTTTAGCCTGTCTAGTTTGCGGCCAGCCAGTAACCCAGAGAAAAGCGACAGGCTGAAGCCTGCCCTACCGGGATGTGTTTGCCGCAATTGCATGCATCCGATAGAATAGTCTGCTTATCACTCATCTGAAGGCACATTACGGCGCCTGAAGGTTTACTGAGGGAATGGCTGACCCATTGATCGGCGCGGAACCCGCCTACGACATAGACGACGAATATCGTCCCGAGCCTGAACCGATTCCCCAGCCACCTGCCTGGCAGGATGGCAGCTTCCGCATCGGGATCCATACTTCGATTGCCGGTGATATTGCGGGGGCGCTCGATTCCGCCGCGAAGCTCGGCGCGAACGCGCTGCAGATTTTTTCCTCGAGCCCGCGGATGTGGCCGCGTGGGGGATCGCGCATTGCGGAGGCGGACTCGGCGAGGTTCCGTGCGCGCCGCGCGGAGCTTGGCCTCGGGCCGCTCGTGATTCATGACAACTACCTGATCAATCTCGCGTCTCCCGATCGAGTGATGCGCACGCGGTCGATCCAGGCGTTTCATGACGAACTGGTGCGCGCGGTTGCGCTGGGCGCGGATTTCCTGGTCGCGCATCCGGGTTCCGGCCTCGGAAACGATAGGGTTCAGGCCATCGCCGATATCGCGCAAGGCATACGCCATGCGGCGAAGGGAATGAAGCTCGGCGCGCTGCGAATCCTCGTCGAAAATACTTCGGGGATGGGCTCGGCGGTGGGCGCGCGATTTGAGGAGATCAAAGCCATCCTTGATCAAACAGGAGACCTCCCTATGGGGGTCTGCCTCGATACGGCGCATACGCTCGAAGCCGGGTACGACATTACGACCGATGAGGGGCTTGAAACTACGATTGCCGCGGTGGAGCACACGGTGGGGCTGGATCGCGTTTACGTCTTGCACGTGAACGACTCGAAGACGCCGCTGGGGTCGCGCGTTGACCGGCACGAACATATCGGGCGCGGGAAGATTGGGCTGGCGGCATTTGGCAGGATTCTGAATCATGCGCGCCTCGGTCCTGGCGTGCAGGGATTGGCGGGGCGAGCGTTTATTCTGGAGACTCCCATTGACCGGCCGGGGGACGATCGGCGCAACGTGCGGGCGCTTTGGGAATTGGTGGGGGTGAGCGTGCGGCAGGCGCCTCGGGCGGAGAATGGGTTTTCTATGGTGAAGGCGAAATCAAAGTCAAAGGCAAAATCAAAGTCAAAGGCTTTAACACAGAGAACACAGACGGGGAAAA
>Ga0210401_10002067_pt1 | contig 22458 bp, 19 predicted proteins | sample IncBWH32MmetaG_FD_150866 | JGI IMG/M metagenome (GOLD analysis project Ga0210401, IMG submission 150866) | Forest soil microbial communities from Barre Woods Harvard Forest LTER site, Petersham, Massachusetts, United States - Inc-BW-H-32-M | ecosystem: Environmental > Terrestrial > Soil >... | reverse complement strand
CGGAGGAGAAACTCGACGGGCTGCTCAAGCAATCGGTGAAAGAGCATCTGCTATCGGACGTGCCTCTCGGCGTGTGGCTCAGCGGCGGTATGGATTCCTCTACCATCCTTCACTACGCGGCAGAAGCATGCCCGTCGAAGCTCAAGACGCTTTCGATTTCGTTCACGGGCCGCACCTTTGACGAAACTCCATACATTCGCGCCGCAGCGCAGCAATATGGAACCGATCATTCCGAGTTTGATCTGAATCCGGAAAAAGACCTGATCGGTGCGATCGAAGACCTTGCCTATTTTTCCGACGAGCCGACGGCCGACGCCGGTGCGCTTCCGGTCTGGTTCCTTTCGAAAATGAGCAAGTCGCAAGTCACCGTCGCGTTGAGCGGAGACGCAGGCGACGAGCTTTTCGGCGGCTACCTCACGTACCGCGCCGACGTGCTGGCGGCTCGCGCGCGTTGGATGCCGGGTGCGGCGCTTCGTCTGGCCTTGGCGGCGGCACATCAGTGGCCGGTGTCTGACGACAAGATCAGCCTCGAATACAAAATGAAGCGCTTCCTGCAAGGCAGCCTGATGGCGCCCGAACGGGCGCACGTCTATTGGAACGGCACGTTTGATGACGACGACAAACGCGGCTTGCTCGAGCGCCCGCTGCCGCAATCGCTGGCGAGGACGCTCGGCGAGCTGCGCGAGAAATTCGGCGGAGGCGACGGCGTTTCTCCGTACCTGTGGTTCGACCAACGCTACTATTTGACCGACGACATTTTGATGAAGGTCGACCGAATGAGCATGGCGCACGCCGTCGAGGTGCGCCCCGCGTTTCTCGATCACCGGATTGTGGAGTTTGCCGCGACGCTTCCGTCGTCATTCAAAATCCGCGGCTCGCAGCAGAAAGTAATTCTGAAACACCTGATGCGGAAAAAGCTCCCTGCTTCGATTTTGTCGCGCGAGAAAACAGGGTTCGATATCCCGGTGCACGACTGGTTTCGCGGACCGCTGCGCTCGCTACTTCTGGAAACGATGGCGGAGGGGACGGCCGCGCACGGCACACTCTTCCGCAAAGGCTCGATTGACGCCGTCGTGCGCAAACATCTGGAAAGAAAAGAGAACCTCGGGTACAACCTTTGGGGCTTAATGATCTTATTCCTGTGGATGAGGAAATGGCGGATTCAATCGACCGAGACTTACACGCCGCGTCCGTCGCTGACGGAAAGCGTTCTCGCCTCTACCTGATCGTCATTTTAATCGCCAGCGCCGTCTATCTGGGCTGCATGGTGTCTCCACCGTATTTGATGGACGACGTGGACGCCGTGCAGGCTTCGATTGCGCGCGAGATGGTCGTGTCACGCGATTGGGTGTCGCCCCACATCGACGGCATCGCGTTTCTTGAAAAAGCTCCGTTCGTCTATTGGGTGATGGCGGGATCGTTGAAGATTTTTGGCGTGCATGACTGGGCCGCCCGCCTGCCGAGCCTGCTTTCGGTAATCGCCCTGGCATGCCTTACGGCCGCCTACGGGTTCTGGGCATTCAAAACCCGCGCCGGGTTCTATGCAGGTCTGTGCATGGCGACGTGCATCGGGCTGTTCCTTTTCACGCGGCTCATCTTGCCGGACGTGATGCTTACGTTCACGATCGCGCTGGCATTCTGGTCGTTCCAGCGCGCGCTCGACGACGACGAGCAAAATCCGCGGCTATGGGCTTTTCTTCTGGCGGCGAGCCTTGGACTCGGCCTGCTCGTCAAAAGCATGATTTCGGTTGCGATTCCGGTGGGAGGGGGGCTGGTCTATCTCCTGATCACGCGCCAGTTGTTTCTGCGTCGCACGTGGCGACGACTCCGGCCGATCGGCGGAACGATCATCATCCTGGTTATTGCGGCGCCATGGCACATTCTCGCGGCGATCCGCAATCCTCCGCTGTGGGCGTGGACGTTTCACAGCGGTCCCGGGCAGTATCACGGATTTTTGTGGTTTTACTTGATCAATGAACAGGTCCTGCGTTTTCTGAACCTGCGCTACCCGCGCGATTACGATACATTTCCGCGCCTGTATTTCTGGCTGTGCCACCTCGTGTGGCTCTTTCCGTGGAGCGTCTATTTCCCCGCGCTCTTCAAGCTGAAATACCGTCCGGAGACGCCCGATGACCGCGCGACGCAGACGCATCTGCTTGCGCTTTGCTGGGCTGGTTTCGTGCTGATCTTTTTCACGTTTTCGACGACGCAGGAATACTACTCGATGCCCTGCTATCCGGCGTTCGCACTGCTGCTCGGATCGGCGATGGCCGCGGGCGGCGATTGGATTCGTCGCGGTACGCGTACGCTTTCAGTGATCGCGGCGATCTGCGCCATCGCGATTGTGACAATCCTCGTGCTGGTGCGGCAGGTGCCGACTCCGGGAGATATTGTTTCAGCGCTCACGTCGAATCCACAGGCCTACAAGGAATCGCTGGGGCACATGGAGGATTTGACGCTGAATTCGTTTGCCTATCTTCGTGTGCCGCTGGTTGTGGCCGGAATTGCTTTTCTGATCGGTACTTTGGGCACGATCGGCGTGCGAGGACAGCGCGCATTTCTGGCAGCGGCGGTCATGATGCTCTTGTTTTTTCACGCGGCGCGCATCGCAATGAAGTCGTTCGATCCGCTGCTTTCCTCGCGCGCACTGGCTGAGGCGTTCCTGCAATCACCTGACGGCACGATTATTACAGAAGGACACTTTTACGATTTTTCGTCGGTTTTTTTCTACACGCAAAGGACGGGGCTGCTCATTCCTGATTTCCACGGGCGCGTCAATCTCGAATACGGTTCGTACGCGCCGGGCGCCTTGAAAGCCTTCATAGACGATAGTGACCTGGTCAGTTATTGGAACCGAAGCGCGCGATGCTATTTCTTCGTGAAGGATCAAGACATCGCCAATTACAGGCGGATCCTGGGCGCGGCGCCAATGTATGTGGTCGCAATGAGTGGAGGAAAATCCCTCTATACCAACCAACCGCTCGCCTCGGCGCCTGCACGCTCCGGCCTCTAGGCAAGAGCGCAGCGCGATACTTTGCAGGCCTGCTTACTCGGTCGCCGAGGGTATCTCGGCCATGACCGCGGCTTCAATGGCCACGGGCAGCTTGGCCCGAGCAGTGACGGGAAACAGCAGACCGTTGCGAATCTCGTAGACTCCACCGCGCCAACGGAAGCTGCGTACGAAAAAGCTCGAAAGCCAGAGGCAGAGCGCAGCTGCGTCCCACATGGGGATCATCCAAAGCTTGCGCCAAAGCTCCCGGCGGCGCAGGCCGCGGATGCCGATCAGCCAGGTCATCGTGAGGCGGAGCGCGAAATACGCGCCAAAGTAGCCAAGGACAACCGGGACCGACTGCGCGATCATTGCGGCAAAAGCCCACCAGAGCAGTCCCTGCGTGAAGAGCAGGCCGAAATGACCCCACGGCCGGATATGACGCATCTCGACGATCCAACGGAGCCGCTTTTGCAGGAGATCGGCGACGGACGCATAATCGGCAACGACTTCAATGCAGTAAGGCAAGAGCTCGACTCTGTAGCCCTGCGCGGCGATCAACTGGCCGACCAGCAGATCGTCTGCCGGGCGATTGTCGATCGACTGATAGCCGCCGAAATCGGCGAGCCGTTGTCGCGTAGTGGCGATCGTCGGACCGAGCGCAAATTTCACGCCTTCAAGATTCCAGTCGGTAAGGATCCCGGCATAAAAGTCGGAAACCATGCCCATGGTCTGCATGCTTTCGGTCAAGGAATTGTCGGCGGACTGCAAATAGAAACAGGTGACGGCACCGGTGCCGGGATCAGCCAGCGGAGCGATGAGACTTCGCAGATAGTCAGGGCGCACGCGCACATCGCTGTCGTTTATGACCAGGTATTCGTGCTCGGCTTCAGCTGTCAGCCGGGCGAGCTTGGCGACCTTGTCATTGGAGGCAAGGCTCCGGGAGCCGAAGAGCACGCGGATCGGCGTCTCCGGAAAATCGTTCCGCAGCCGCGTAATCACGCCGTATATTGGGTCGTCCGGGCCGTCGATGCAGAAGACGATCTCGTAGTCGGGGTAGTCCTGAACGCACAGACTGGCAAAATTCTCATATGCGTCGGGGTCCGATCCTCGGACTGGCTTGAGAATACTGATCGGCGGAGTGAACGGGACGGCAGAGTACGCAGCTGATCTTCGCTTGAAAAATCTCCAGGAACTAAATATCGCGAGCCCGTAATAGATAAACGGGGTTAGTGTGAAGAGAAGCAACGCGTAACCCAGTACACCCATGGACAGGTAACCCCCTTGGAGACGGGCGTGGCTTCCTGGCCTCTCACGCCAGGGGCCGGAATGGGGCACTCCACGATCCCCTCCTCCAAATAGTAGGCAAAGCATACCAGAAACACTGTATGCGTCAAAGCAAAAGTGTGCGACTTTTTCCACATAGCTGGGTTAATAGCAGGTTTATCTGATGCGTGCTTCGCACCATGAAATTGGCGTTTCTGCCGCAACCCTTTAGGACGATTGCTGCTATGATCCCAATTTCATAGGGGTTATACAGACGTCTGATCCGTATATTTGGTTGTCTCAAGGAGGAGACATGAAGATCGCCGTGCTGGGCGGAGATGGTTATTGCGGTTGGGCGACGGCCCTTTATCTAAAAAAAGGCCATCAAGTCGCCATCGTCGATAGCCTGATCCGGCGCCACTGGGACAACGAACTCGGCGTGCAAACTTTGACGCCCATTCAGACGCTTCCCGAACGGTTGCGCGCCTGGCACGATCTCACCGGCAAGACAATCGAATCCTACGTCGGGGACATTACCGAGTTTGAGTTCCTCGGCTCGTTTATACGCGAGTTTTCGCCCGATGCCGTGATTCATTTTGCCGAACAGCGGTCGGCACCTTATTCGATGATCGACCGCCGCCACGCCGTAGGCACGCAGGTGAATAATGTCGTGGGCACGCTGAATCTTGCCTTCGCCCTGCGCGAGTTCAAGAAAGACTGTCACCTCATCAAACTCGGCACGATGGGCGAATACGGCACACCGAACATCGATATCGAAGAGGGTTACATTGAGATCGAGCATAACGGACGCAAGGACACTTTACCGTTTCCGAAGCAGCCCGGCTCTTTCTATCACCTCTCGAAAGTGCACGACAGCCACAACATCGCTTTCTGCTGCAAGATCTGGGGATTGCGCGCAACCGACCTAAACCAGGGCGTTGTCTACGGAACAGTGACCGACGAGACGCTGCTCGGCGAGAGTCTTATCAATCGCTTCGATTACGACGAGGTGTTCGGCACGGTGCTCAATCGATTTTGCGTGCAGGCGGCGATCGGCCATCCACTGACTGTTTACGGCAAGGGCGGGCAGACGCGCGGGTTTCTCGACATTCGCGACACGGTGCGCTGTATCGAGATCGCGTGCCTGCATCCGGCAGCGCCGGGCGAGTTCCGCGTGTTCAACCAGTTCACCGAGCAGTTCTCGGTGCTGGATTTGGCCAATGCTGTTCAATCGGCTGCGAAGGAACTCGGCCTGAAGGTGGAGATTGATCACTTGCCGGATCCGCGCGTAGAAGCCGAAGCGCATTACTACAACGCAAAGCACTCGAAGTTGATTGACCTCGGACTTCAGCCTCACCTGCTTTCCAGTTCGCTGCTGGATTCGCTGATGAACATCGCCATCCGCTACAAGGACTGCGTCGATCTTTCCGTGATGATGCCGCAGGTCAACTGGCGGAACGCGACGAACGATCGCATTCGTTCGTCGGCGGCGCAGACGACGGCCGCGGCGAAATAGACGAGGGCTCGCCTTTCTTAGATTGCCAGTCAGGACAAACAGGTAGCTTTAGTCGCCAACCGAAACGTTGGCGGCTTGCGGCGTGGCCGGAACAAGAACGCCGTCGCGAATGTAGTATTTGGCTCCGCGCCAGCGCACGGTCTTGCGAGCGAAGCTGACCAGCCAAATACAAAGCGCGAGCGCGTCCCAGAGCGGGATGAGCGCGAATTGCTTCCAGAGCCCGCGCTGCTTGAGCCCCCAGGTTCCTATCATCCAGGTCATCGCGATGCGCAGCGCCGCATAGGCGCCCAAATAAGCCGCAGCCACACCCAATGTGGGATGCGCAATCACCGCCACCAGCGACCAGAAAAGCCCCTGGGTGAAAATCAGCCCCTTGTGGCCCCATGGCCGCATATGGCGCATGACTACGATCCACCGCATTCTTTTGCGCACAAGATTCAGCATCGAGTTGAAATCGGCAACGGCGTTTACCGAATAAGACAGGAGCTCGACGCGGAAGCCTTGCTCGGCGATCAGTCGTCCAACCAGAAGGTCGTCACCAGGCTGATTTTCGATCGCTTCGTAGCCGCCGAATCCGGCCAGGCGTGCGCGCGTCGTGGCAATCGTCGGGCCCAGCGCGAACTTGACTCCATCGAGTTGGCGAGCCGTGAGTATTCCGGCGTAGAAATCGGAAATCATTCCGATCGTCTGCAGATGCTCGGCGAGCGTGCGTTCGTCGGCGTGCACGTAGAAGCAGGTGACCGCTCCGACGGCGGGGTCGGCGAGCGGAGCAACCACGGTGCGCAAATAGTCGGGCGCAACGCGAACATCGCTGTCGCTGATCACCACGGTTTCATAGCGCGCTTCACTCGCCATACGTGCGAGACGCGCGACTTTGTCGTTGATCGCTTCGCGTCCGGAGCCGAACAGCAGCCGGATGTTGCGGTCCGGAAAGTCGCGAACCAGCTGCTCGAGCGCAGGCACGGCAGGATCGTTGCGGTCGACGCAGAAAAGAATCTCGTATTCGGGATAGTCCTGGCGGCAGAAGCTCGCGAAATTCTCGTAGGCGTCCGGATCGAGGCCCTTTACCGGCTTGATGTTGGTGACCGGCGGCATGTATGTGCTTTTCGGATTCGGACCGACAGAAGGATCCCTGAAAAACCGAGCGATGCTATAGATCGCAAGCAGGTAGTAAATGAAGGGGAAAATAGCGACCGTAAGCGCAGCATATTTTACGAACGTCAGCCCAGCTTCCATACACCAATTCTTACACGATTGCCCCCCGGAAGTTCCATAAAGTCCTTATTTCTCTAGTGCGAAATCGGACACAGGGATGGCAGACACGGAGAAGTTGAAAGGACAACAATACTCCTGATCCGATTCTCTCGACCGGTGACTTCGCATGCCCCGTTCGCGTTGCTTGTTAGAGCGCCGCGTACTCTGTTCGAAATCGATGACCCTGTTTCGGTTCTGAGCTCGGCCCGAGGCGGGAGAGAAAAACGGGGCACAAAAAAAAGAGGGCCGCGCGAAGCGTTTCGCACAGCCCTGCCGTTCTCTTCTGAAAAGACCCTGCGGAGTGACCTGAGCTACCTCTTCTTGCGCTTGCCGCCTTTTTTCACGGCCTTCTTCTTTGGCTTGGCCTTGGCCTTTGCTTTTGCCTTTGCTTTGGCCTTCTTCTTGGGCGCCGCTTTCTTGGCCTTCTTCTTCGCTTTCGGAGCCGGCTTTCGCGCCGGAGCTGCCGCAGGCATCTCCTCGCCTTCGTCTTCCGGCTCTTCCTCGACGATTACTTCTTCGGTCTCTTCCAGAATTTCGCCGGGCTGCTCGCCCTCTTCATCTTCGAACTGGGGCAGCTCCTCGTCGTCTTCGTTGCTCATCTTCGCGTAAAACATTTCGTTCCTCCGTAGGGTCTGTGGAATGCCGGAACTCCTCGCCGCATATAAGCGGAGTATCGGAATTTTGTCAAGCAGCAACGAATTCAATTATCAAATGGGATCGAAGGGCGTTCACCGATCGGCTGGGAACCGTCGAACCGGGACGACGAGACAGTTCCAAGCAGCTGAAAACAAAGATGTTATGGAGGAATCAGGGGAGAACTGCGGTTATTGAATCGTGAGAACGTCTCCTGCCTGCAACGCACGTTCGGCAAGAAAGCCATTCGATTGCTTGAGGGCCGAAACGGTCGTGTTGTAGGCGCGCGCGATCGAATAAAGCGTCTCGCCAGCCTTTACACGATGCTGCACCTCTTCAGAACTCTTCACGGCTTCTACGTGCGGCGAAGCCGGTGTTTGGTTCTCGGCCGACTTTGGCTTGGCCGACGATGAAGAAGCCGAAGCCTGAGCGCCACTCCCGGCGTAGATCAAAAGATGTGCGCCGCGCGGAGGCAGATTGCCGCGCAGATGATTCCAGCGCCGCAAATCTTCGACCGTCACATCGTAGCGGTCTGCGATTCCCGTCAGCGTGTCGCCGCGCTGCACGCGATAGCGCACCGCTTTGGCCGGCGCGGGCACGGTCGGCACGTTCAAAAGAAAACCTGCAGGCAGTTGCACGTTCGGTTCGAGATGGTTCGCGGCAACAAGCGAGGCGACCGTCACGTGATAATTCTTGGCCACCGCCGCGAGCGTGTCGCCGTCCTCAAACGGATGGAGACGCCAGCTCGTCCATTTGGCTTGCGGCACCTGTTGAATGTTCTCTTCGAAATGCGCCGCGTAGCCTGCCGGCACTCTGAGCTGGAAATTCGCGTCATTTGGAGTGATGTTGCGCAAGAGTGCGGGATTGAGCGAATGCAATTCGTCCAGATCGGCACCGGACGCATCGGCCACCAGGTGCAGGTCGATCGAAGCGCCCGGTTTGATCGTCTCAGAGGGAAGGGGCTTTTCCGGACTCACGTGAACGCCGTAGGCCGCCGGATCTTTGCCGACGAGCGCCATGGCAATGATGATCGGCACGTAATTTTGCGTCTGCTTTGGCAACGCGCCGCGCTTCTGCAATTCCCAAAAGTCCGCGTAACCGGTGCGTTCGATCGCGCGCGACACGTTCAGCGGCCCCGAGTTGTAAGCCGCCATCACCAGATACCAGTCGCCGAACATTGCGTACAGATCGCGCATGTGCCGAGCGGCCGCGCGCGTGGCCTTTTCAGGATCGCTGCGCTCATCGATCCAGTAGGTTCGTTCAAGATCGTATTCCTCGCCGCGATACGGCATGAACTGCCAGATTCCTCGTGCGCCGACGCGGGACACCGCGTCCGGAATGAACGCGCTCTCGGCCTGGGCCAGGTACATCAAATCTTCCGGCACGCCTTCCTCGCGCAACACGCGCCGGATCATCGTGTCGTATTGGCCTTCGCGATCCAAACCGTGTTCGGCGATTGCGCGGCCTTTGGTGCTGGTGAAGAAGCTCAAATACTGCAGCACCGAATCGTTTACCGTGAGCGGCAAATCGTGCTTCACATTCATCAATTCTTTGCGCGCAAAAGCTGCAAGGCGCGGATCGCCCGGCGGAAGCGTCAGATCCTCGATCGTGTCGATCGCCGCCGGCTGCGACGGCACATCCGTTTCCTCGGTCGTCATCTCGTCGTCCGACTCGGTGTCGTCCGCGGTTTTGTCGTCGGCCTGAATCACATCGCCGATTTCATCAAAAAGGTGCGCGAGTTTTGGATCCGAATCGACCGGATAGCCGCTCTTGAGCATCAGATCGAGCGCGGCGTTGTAGCGAGCCTGCGCTTCGTCTTCGTGACCTGCCGCGGCCTGTTGTTGGCCAGCATCATAATAGGCCTGTACCTGCTCGATCAGCACATCGGAAGCGGGTCGTACGCGGGGCAAAAGAGCCAAGAAATTTGACGAGGCCGGAGTGACAGGAAGCTCGCCGACCGCGAACGCCGCCGGCGCCACCGGAGTCTGTGCCGGCTGCCGCACGGAAACTTGATTCTTCACAGACTCGTTGCAGCCTGCAAAGAAAGCAAGGCCGGCCGCACCCGTTACCAGGACCGCGAGAAGCCCGCTTCGGTTTTTTGTGGTTCTTGGCATCGCTTCAATCCTTCTGCTCCGATACGTCCAGCGGAAGTTCCCTTTCTCAAAACGAGCAATGCGCATCCCAGACCGCTCTAATTTCGATGCGGCCGGATTGCGCCATGCTGTCCGCCCTATGCTAACGCGAATCTTACGAGCCACTTGCGAGCGGCGTCAATAGAACCAGCGTACCCGCTGTTGGCGCTATGGAGACAAATAGTACTAAGGGCGCCTAGACCGGAATCCGCGGCACTCGGCCGGCGCAGCCAGACCAGCCAGAGGCTTATAACACCGCCTCCCTGTCGATTTCCACCCAGAATTTTCCTGATGGGTGAGAGATCACAACTGCATTCAGAAAAAGGATGCACTATGATCCTGTTGTCATGGACAAGCCTTTCCTCCACCACATACTGGTCGCCGTTGGCGATCTTGAACGCTCCCGCACGTTTTATCGGGACGTCCTCGAAATGGAGGAGATCGACCGGCCGGCGTTCAACTTTCCCGGACTATGGTTTCGCATCGGGTCTGGCGACCAGCATCTGCATATCATCGTCGGGATGGGTGCGTTGCAGCGCACCAGCCGACCCAACAACCCGCAGGACATTCATTTCGCGCTCCGTGTGAAGAGTTACAAGGAAACGCTCGGCTGGCTCAAGGGGAAGGGATTCCGCGACGACCTGCCCGCAAGCGATCTCGAGAGCATGCAATTGCGGCCTAACTCCATAACCGGCCACCCGCAAATCTACATCATGGACCCGGACCGAAACATCATCGAGTTCAACTGCGAGCATCTGGAATAGCGGGCGCGAGCGCGGGAAATTCCAAAAAAGTGCCTACAAGAATTAAGGAAGCGCAACCGGCCAAGACCGGCGACGCTTCCCGGGGTGTGTCCTAGAAGTATTACTGATATAGACGCACCAACCCCCGAAAAAGTTTCCCGGAAAACTTAGATTGCTCTAAAACCAGCGGAAATCTCAGTAAAAAAGGTACTTGCGCCACTTCTCGTCGCGATGCCCGATCAGGCGCATCAGTTGACGCGAAGTGTGTAGGGTGAATGGGCGCGGCCGCCGCTGAAGCTTGATTCCCGCTTCTTCGGGCGTGCGGTCGCCCTTGCGGTTGTTACAGGTGTAGCAGCAGGCCACCAAATTTTCCCAAGAAGACCGGCCGCCGCGTGAACGCGGCATCACGTGATCCAGCGTCAATTCCGATGCTGGAAAAGCCCGCCCACAAAACTGGCAGGTATTCCGGTCGCGCAGCAGGATGTTCTTGCGGGAGAGCGCACGGCTCTGCTGCGGAATGTGCCTGTAGCTCAACAGCCGGATTACAGACGGCACCTGAACCGAGCGCGAAGTCGAATGGACTTCAGCGTGGTTGGTTTCCTCGGCCTGGGCCACGCCTTTTAGCATCAACACTAGGGCGCGGCGAACGGCCGTGACATTGATAGGTTCAAAAGTTGCGTTTAGAACCAGCCCCCCCGTTGGCGCGCCCGACGCGATGCTTGGGCGCGGACGCAGGCCGCCGATCAGCCGGTTGTCCATGTTGGCGCTCGCCTTTTCTTTGGTAGGTCTCCTGTGACTTGGATGGCCGGCCGGGAGGCTCGGTTGCAAGTCGTCTCCTTGATTATCTCCTAGTTGAATGTGATTTTCTGTAAAAATCGCGTGAACGTCTTCCTACTATTCAACTCACTTGCTCTGCAGGATGGGACCGGAATCCGGCGTCGGGCAAACCAGTTCGCAATCATCGCAGCCTGGTTCTGACGGCGTTCCCTGCGCCCTTCCGCAATACGGGCACACTCAACCGACGATTGACGCAAATGACGCGAAGCACACCTGTGGCAGCCGATGATCGGGCTGGCGTTCAACAAAGGCGGATCACAAATTCGGCAGGACGCTGCAACGAGCACCGAGGCGAGAGCTTCCGGTGCGTTCTGAAAAATGAAAGCTGGCGCTGTTCGAACAGGACAGACAATGCTCCTGGCGTATTTTTGTGACAAGTAACTTGATCGAGCGCTGGTGGTACAGTTTGACTCCGCGCGGCAGCCAAAGTAACCCCGCCGCGGTGTCGGGAGGCACGACATGAAAGCCTCTATTTTTTACCGAGTCGCTGCCGTCCTCCTGCTGCTTTTTGCCGTAGGACACACGCTTGGGTTTCGCCAGTCCGATCCCAGTTGGGGTGTTGAAGCCCTTCTTGCCTCTATGCGTTCAACCCACTTTGAAGTGCAGGGCTTCGACCGGACGTATTGGGAATTCTTCGTCGCCGCCGGACTATCGGTCGGAGTGTTCTATCTATTCGCGGCGATACTCGCGTGGCAGCTGGCGAGCCTTCCAGCGGAAGTGTTGGCGCTGGTGGGCGGGGTTCGTTGGGCCTTCGCCCTTTGCTTTGCCGCGATCACGGTTGTGAGTTGCAGATACCTTTTTGTCCTGCCGATCGCTTTCTCAAGCGTGATAACGGTCTGTTTGATTTCGGCCGCCTGGCTTTCGTCGGAGTAGTTTCTCCGACGTCGCACCAAACCCGCAGCGGGAAGATTGAAGGCGCGGTGAACGGATTCGTTGTAAACCCGGCGACGGTGCTCTTTGGGACGCCCAGAGCCGAACGAGCAGGCGCACTCGAGCGTTGTGCGTACTCGGCTTGGCGAGATTTCCTGCGACAAAATTATTGGAATACAAGTCCTGTGGTGTGAAACCGGGGCATCTGCTGATTCCAGGTGTCGGGGAACTTGTCGAGGGTCACTGAAAAATCGCGGTGCTGGCCGGGGGCCAGCGGCTGGTCGGTCGCGTTAACGATCGGCTCGGTATCGCGCAGTATGACTTCCTTGTTCGCGAGGTCGTCGCAAAATTCCACGGTCATCGCCAACTGGCTGACCGGGCGGTCGCCATTATTTGAAACCGTTCCATTGATGTAGGTGAACTGCTGATTCAGCAAGTTTGAAGATTTCGCAAGCTGGATATTGTCGTAGCGGATGTGTGGCGCGTAGGCCTGCTCGGTCTGTCCAAAAGCCATGGGCTTCGGAGCCGGCGGCGTGATCACGTGGACCGACTTGCTCATGAGCGCCACGCCTCCAAACACAAGCGCCACAACCGCAATCCCGCCCATCAATGCGAGCGGAAACTGCTTTCGGGCTTCGCGAGCACTTTGCGTATCGATCATGTCGGTCCGGGCGCTCTGTTAGACACCGATTCGAGACTTTCGGAAATGATTCTAGCAGGAATGGAACTGCCCGGCTTCGGCGCGAGGACGCGGCGCCTCACCGCCCTACCGAAAGGCGCATGATCAGCGGCTCGGGAAGCAGGGCATTCAACATTCGCGTCTGAACCGCCGCGATGTCGTAGGGAATGCGCCAGTACTCCACGTTTTTTTCCTCTGTGTCGGCAATCGCGTAGGCTGCACGCGGATCTCCGTCGCGCGGCTGGCCGATCGAGCCGGGATTAAGCAAATACGTCGCGCCTTCTTCAATCGGCAGGGTCCAAATCAGGTGTTTTGGCGTTGGGTCGAAATTGATCACGCCGAGTCCTGAGCCCCTCTGCATGAATCCGCCTTGCCGGTGCGTATGCCCGAAAAACGTCAGTGCCGTCGGCGCGATACGCAACTCCTCCAAAGCCTGCGGCGGCACGAACACATACTCGTCCTCGTCGCTGATCGAACCATGGACAATGCAAAATCCGTCGACAAACACGGGGCCCGGCCGCAGCCGAACAAGAAACTCCAGATTGTCTGAGGTCAGCTGCTCGCGCGACCACAGCACGGCCGTGCGCGCGATCGGATTAAAGTCCTCGCCTTCGGTAATGCCGGCGATCGCCTTGTCGTGATTGCCGCGAATTGTCACGCAATCAAGTGAGCGAATCCGGTCGATCGCTTCGTTCGGATCGGGGCCGTACCCCACGATGTCTCCCAGGCACACGCATTTGTCCCAGCGGCCTTTGGTAGCGGCGAGGACCGCGTCGAGCGCAGTAACGTTGGCGTGGATGTCACTAAGGATCAGATATCGCATGCAGCTACCGCAAACGGAGTCTTTCAAGTCATGATAGTCGAACGACAATCGGGTTGCACGGTGGAGAAATCACCGGGCGTTCCCATCGCGAACCGCCTCATTACCCCGCGTTACATTCCTCGGGGGAAATTAACTGAGGAATTCGGCGAATCTAGTGTCCGTTGATCGGCGCCCGTTCGCCGCAATTGGCTGATCATCGGTTGCAGAACGGTTTTTTGCCCAATCAACGGATCAGCATGCAATCGCCGTAGCTGTAAAACCGATATTCGCTCTCGACCGCATGTCGATAGGCGCCAAGCACGTTGTCCCGTCCTGCAAACGCGCACACAAGCGCGAGCAGCGTCGACTGCGGCAAATGAAAATTCGTGAGCAGCTGATCGACAACTCGAAACTCGGAACCTGGCAGCAGAAAAATATCAGCCTCTGCCTGGCCCGGAGCCAGAAGATTGCGCGTGCCTGCGCCTTTCGCCGCCGCATCTTCCAGTGCACGAACCACGGTAGTTCCGACGGCGAGCACCGGCCGGCCGTCTTGCTTTGCTCGCAGAATCGCCTCAGCTACGCCGGACGAAATCTCGTAACTCTCCTTGTGGATCTTGTGCTCTTCGATCCGTTCGGTTCGGACCGGCTCGAACGTACCCAGCCCGACGTCCAGGGTGATCTCGGCTGTCTCACTTCCCCGCGCCCGGATCTTCTCGAGCATTTGTCCAGTGAAATGCAGTCCGGCTGTCGGAGCCGCAACAGCGCTGCCCCGCCGGGCGTAGATAGTCTGGTATCGGTCGCGATCCGCCGGATCGTCGGAGCGCTTGATGTACGGCGGCAGCGGCACGTGTCCGAGTCGCTCAACGACCTCCCGAAAGTTGCCCTTGGCCGCGAAACGAACCAGGCGCAAACCATAGTTGCCGCGATCCTCGACCCGAGCTTCGAGTTCGCCGCCGCCAAAAACGATCCGTTCGCCTGTCGGCACCTTTCGCCCGGGACGAACCAGGCATTCCCATAACTCCTCGCCCACCTTGCGCACCAGCAGCACTTCGATCTGGGCACTCAAGAACTGAGTGCTTCCCTCTCCATGCTGCTCCCTGTGAATCCCTTCTCGCCTGCCAAACAGCCGAGCGGGCAACACGCGCGCGTTGTTAAAGACAAGCAGTTCATCTCCGCGCAGAAGGTCGGCGAACCGCCGGAACGCATGGTCCTGGTAGTCGCCATTCGCGCGGTCGAGCACCAACATCTGCGAAGCATCCCGTTCCGCGAGTGGCTTCTGCGCGATCCGCTCGGGGGGCAGGTGGTAATCAAAATCGCTTACGTTCATCGGCTTTTACGCATACCATGTCGGATAGGCAGCTCCATTGTAGCGAAGTGCCTGCCTCGTTCCCGACCAGCGCCAAAAGCATGGCAACACCCCAGCCCATGGTTAAACCGAGCAAGGAAGGCTCAGCGGTCATCAGCCCGCGGGGCGTCGAACGCTTGCGCGCCGGGCACCTGTGGATCTACCGCAGCGACGTTCGCTCGGTTGACGCAGAGCCGGGCGCCGTCGTTCGGCTGGCCGACGAGCGAGGCCGTTACCACGGGCGCGCCTTCCACAGCGACCGATCCCAAATCGCGCTTCGTCTGCTTACGCGCGAAGATGCTCCGGTTGACCGCGCCTTCTTCACCCGACGCCTCGAGCAGGCCTCCGCCTATCGCAAAGCCGTCGTCCAAGACACCGAAGCCTGGCGTCTTGTTTACGGCGAAGCCGATCAGCTCCCGTCGCTGATCGTCGACCGATACGGCGATTACCTCGTGATCCAAACGCTCAGCCAGGGGACCGAGCGCCACAAAGACCTGCTCGTCGAGATTCTCAACGAACTGTTCTCACCCAAAGGAATCCTCGAACGCAACGACCCCCGCGTCCGCCTTCTCGAAGGTCTCGATCAGCGTGTAAGCGTGCTGTCGGGAGAGGTTCCGGACGAAATCGTCGCCCACGAAAACGGCGTCGCCTTCGCTTTTGATCTGAAAAAGGCGCAGAAAACCGGTTCGTTCCTCGATCAACGCGAAAACCACCTCGCCGCGCGGACCTACGCTTCAGGAGAAGTCCTCGATTGCTTCAGCTACCAGGGTGGCTTTGCCCTTACGATTGCGAACCGCTGCGCCCACGTGGAAGCCGTCGATATGGCGCCTGCCGCCGTCGCCGCCGGTCGTCACAACCAGGAGCTCAACCAGATCCCCAACGTCACGTTTAGGGAAGGCAACTCCTTCGACATCCTAAAGGACTATGACGAGGCACACCGGCGATTCGATATGGTGATCCTCGACCCGCCCGCCTTTGCAAAGAACCGGGACAGCATCGAGGCCGCGCAAAGAGGCTACAAGGAGATCAATCTAAGGGCGCTTAAGATTCTGAAGCCGGGAGGGACGCTGCTCACCTGCTCGTGCTCTTACCATATCAGCGAAGCCCTCTTCCTGCAGATCCTGGCTGAGGCCTCGACAGACGCCAAGAGGCCCGTCGCCGTTGTCGACCGCCGAACCCAAGCCAAGGACCACCCGATCCTGCTCACAATGCCGGAAACGCACTACCTTAAGTGCCTGATCGTCAGAGTCTTGGACTGATACAACTGACTGATTTTAGGTGTCTTAGTACGTACAGAAAATACTTGACAATAACGCACGCATATTTTATTATCCTGTTGCGCTTATATAGCGTGAAAGATTAACGACCGTACTCAGATTTGAGGAGAAAGCCAGCAATGACGACGATTACCCGCTGGGGACGAATCCCCAACCATATCAGCACTTTGCAGGATCAGGTAAATAAGCTCCTTGAGAGCACCTTTCATAACCAGAGCGAGAATCCGGCTATCACCACTTGGTCGCCGGCCGTAGATATCTACGAAACCGAAAATGAACTGGTGTTGAAGGCTGATCTTCCCGGCTTCAACGAAAAGGACATTGACGTCCGGGTCGAGAACAACATGCTCACCCTACGCGGCGAGCGCCAGTTCGAAAAGCAGGTCAAGCAAGACAATTACCTTCGCGTGGAGCGCACTTACGGATCGTTCAGCCGGAGCTTTAGCTTGCCGAACACCGTGAACACCGAAACCATCACGGCGGGGTATGAGAACGGCGTTCTTTCGGTCCAGCTGCCCAAACGCGCCGAATCGAAGCCCAAGCAAGTGAAGGTGAACGTTTCGGGCGCCGAGAAGAACTAAGCCTGGTGTCGCGGAAACCTCGAAAGGGGCCGGTGCCAATCGCCAGGCCCCTTTCTTGTATCTAATCGGATTGAAAGTGAGAAGATTTTGACATGCTTCGCTACGACAAATTGACCGTAAAGGCCCAGGAAGCCGTCCAAGCCGCGCAGGAAATGGGTGCGCGCGGAGGGCAACAACAGATTGAGCCGTTGCATTTGTTGTGGGCGCTGGTGGCGCAGGCTGACGGCGTGGTGCCTCCGCTGCTTGAAAAACTTGGCGTCGCACCGGGCCGCCTCGCGGGCGAAATCGAAAAGCAAATCGCGCGCCTGCCGAAAGTTTCCGGCATTTCGCAGCAATACCTGAGCAACGCCTCGAACCAGGTACTCGAACAGGCATTTGAACAAGCGCAGCGCCTCAAAGACGAATACGTTTCAACCGAGCACATCCTGCTCGCCATCTCGGCCGCCGCCAAAGACCCGGCCGGGCAGACACTGGTGCGGGAAGGCGCAACACATGACGCCATTCTGCAAGCGATGACCGCGATTCGCGGCAGCCATCGTGTCACGTCGGAAAACCCGGAATCCCAGTACCGCGCACTCGAGCAGTACGCGCGCGATCTTACCGACCTCGCTCGTCGCGGCAAGCTCGATCCGGTCATTGGTCGCGACGAAGAAATCCGCCGCGTGATGCAAATCCTGGCGCGCCGCACGAAGAACAATCCTGTGCTGATCGGAGAGCCCGGTGTCGGCAAGACGGCCATCGTTGAGGGCCTCGCCCAGCGCATTGCTTCTGGCGACGTGCCTGAAATCCTGAAGACCAAGCGCCTCGCTTCGCTCGATCTTTCCGCGATGGTCGCGGGTGCAAAGTATCGCGGCGAATTCGAAGACCGCCTGAAGGCGCTCCTTAAGGAAGTCGCTGAATCGGGCGGCCAGATCATCCTGTTTATCGACGAGCTTCACACCTTGGTGGGCGCCGGCGCTGCCGAAGGCGCAATGGACGCTTCCAACATGTTGAAGCCTGCCCTCGCGCGCGGTGAGCTCCGCGCAGTCGGCGCCACAACGCTCAATGAATATCGCAAGTACATCGAAAAGGATCCGGCGCTCGAACGGCGCTTCCAGCCTGTCATGGTGGGCGAACCGTCTGTCGAAGACACCATCGCGATCCTGCGCGGTCTGAAAGAACGATACGAAGTGCATCACGGCGTCCGAATCAAGGACGCGGCGATCGTTGCGGCAGCGATGCTGTCGCAGCGTTATATCACCGACCGTTTTCTGCCCGACAAGGCCATCGACCTTGTTGACGAAGCCGCAGCGGGTCTCCGCATGGAGATCGATTCCCTGCCGCAGGAAATCGACCAGATCGAGCGCCGCGTGATGCAACTTGAAATCGAACGCCAGGCGCTGACCAAAGAGACCGATGCGAACTCGCGCGAACGGCTGAAGCAGATCGAGAAAGATCTGGGCGGGCTGAAAGAGCAATCCAACGCCTTGAAAGCGCGTTGGCAAACCGAAAAAGATGCCATCGGCCAGATTCGCAAGCAAAAGGAAGAGATCGATCGGCTCAAAACCGAAGAGCAGCGCTTCGAACGGGCCGGGGACCTTTCGAAGGTCGCTGAAATCCGTTACAGCAAGCTCTCGGCAGCTGAAAAGCAGCTCCAAGCGGCGCAAGATCATCTCGCCGAGCTTCAGAAAAATCAGTCGATGCTCAAAGAAGAAGTCGGCGAAGAAGAGATCGCCAAAATCGTCAGCAAATGGACTGGCATTCCGACCGGTCGCCTGCTGGAAGGCGAAGTGCACAAACTCGTCCACATGGAGGAGCGCTTGCGCCATCGCGTCGTTGGCCAAGACTCGGCGCTGGCGAGTGTGGCCAACGCGATTCGCCGTAGCCGCTCTGGCTTGAGCGATCCGCACCGGCCGATCGGCTCGTTCCTGTTTCTCGGGCCGACCGGGGTCGGCAAGACAGAACTTGCCCGCGCGCTTGCCGAATTTCTCTTCGACGACGAAAAGGCCATGATCCGGCTGGATATGTCCGAATACATGGAAAAGCATTCGGTCGCGAGAATGATCGGGGCGCCGCCGGGGTACGTCGGCTACGAGGAAGGAGGGCAGCTGACCGAGCAGGTGCGCCGCAAGCCCTACTCGGTTGTGCTGCTCGACGAGATCGAAAAGGCGCATCCGGACGTCTTCAACGTGCTGCTGCAGATTCTCGAAGACGGCCGTCTGACCGATGGCAAGGGGCGCACGGTCGATTTCCGAAATGCGCTGATCATCATGACCTCCAACGCAGGCTCGACCGCAATTTTCGAGCTGGCTGACAAGGATCCCAAGAAGGCGCGCGAGGAAGCGATGGGCGCTCTGCGCGAGCTGTTCCGTCCGGAATTTTTAAACCGCATCGACGACATCATCCTGTTCCATCCGCTCGGCAAGAATCAGATCGACCTGATCGTGGAACTGCAGATGCAACATGTGACAAAATTGCTCGCGGAACGTCAGATTAAGCTGCAGTTGACCCCCGCGGCAAAAGCGCTGCTCTTCCGCGAAGGCTTCGACCCGGCGTATGGCGCGCGTCCGATGAAACGGGCCATCCAGAGGCTGATACAAGATCCGCTCGCGCTGCGTATTCTAGATGGGGAGGTCCACGCGGGCGACCAAGTGCAGGTGGACGCCGATCCGAAGGCCGAGGAAATGAAGTTCTCGCGGGAAACCGCAAAGGCCGGCGCGGCCTCAAAAAGCGCCAAGGGATAAGGCACGATGAAAACTCTTAAGACGGCGTTTCTACTCACGTTTATGACGATGCTGCTTCTGGTCCTCGGCGCCACCTTCGGCGGCCGGGGCGGCGTAACCACCGCGCTCGTCGTTGCGGTCATCATGAACGGGGGAGCGTATTTTTTCTCAGACAAGATTGCTCTGGCATCGAGCGGCGCTCGGCCCATTACTCGCGAACAGTCGCCTCGGCTTTACGCCGTGATGGAGCGTCTCGCCGCGAAAGCCAATCTGCCGGTCCCGAAGCTTTACCTGATTCCGCAGCCGGCGCCGAACGCCTTTGCCACCGGGCGCAACCCGAGCCATGCATCGGTCGCGGTTACGCAAGGCCTTATGGAGCTGATGAACGACGACGAGCTCGAGGGAGTAATCGCCCACGAGCTTTCGCACGTCCGCAACTACGATATTTTGACCTCTTCGATCGCCGCAACCATCGCCGGCGCAATTGGCTGGATCGGCTACATGGGACGCTGGGGCATGATCCTTGGTGGCTATGGCGGCCGCAACGAACGTGAGGGCGGCGGCCTGGGCGCGCTTGTCGCCATACTGGTCGCACCGATCGCCGCAACGCTTCTCCAACTAGGGATTTCACGCCAGCGCGAGTATCAGGCCGACGCTTCGGGCGCAAAAATGGTTGGTCATCCTTACGGCCTGATCAGCGCGCTCGAAAAGCTCGAAGCCTACAACCGGCGCATACCGATGGACGTTCCGCAGACTACGGCGGCGCTCATGATCGTTGCTCCGTTTTCGCCGCGGCAGGTCATGGCGAGCCTGTTCGCCACGCACCCGCCGCTGCCTGAACGAGTCGCGGCTCTTCGAGCAATGACCATCACGCGATAAACCGGCAGAACGAGCGAAAAAAAAGGTGCGGGTCGCAAAACCCGTCCCTTTTCGTTTTTGGGGGAGCTATTACTTCAGGAAAAGCGCTTCACGGACCTGATCGCGCCCGACAAAGGTCTTCGACGACCGGAATTTTTCAAACAGATCAAGAATCTCGCGATTCTGGAACACGCGCGTGTGCACGGCGACCGTCGGAGCCGGCACAGGCTCGATCGTTTGCCCGTCGATCACTCGATAGTTGTGGAACCGTTCGGTCGGCTTGCTGTGAAACATAGCGAGAACCGCGCCGTTCGGATGGAGAATGTTGTAAATCCGCCCCATCACCAGCGGCAGCACTTCGCGATCGAAGTAATCGAAAAAGTCCCAGGCCAGAATTCCGTGAAAGCTCTCTTCCGGATAGTTGAGGTTCGTCTCGAGAAATTTCGCGCCGAGGTCTGACTGCGAAACACGTTCCGGCATTTCGCCGACGGCCGCGCTGCGCATCCGTTCCTCTTCCTCGTTCAGGAAATGCTTCCAGGTCCGCAGCATATCCTCGGCGGAAATCCGAAAGCCCTGTCCGATGAAAAAGTTCAGCGTATGCTGCGAGGCGGGGCACAAATCCAGAATGCGCCCGCGCTTCACATCGCTCAGCATCCAGAGAAACTCCTTCAGGCCGTTTGACGTGCGGCCCGCGCCCTGGCTGGTCGAGCTGACGACCGAAGCAGCAGCCGGACCAGGTTTTGCTGTAACTGCGGCAGGCGTCGCCGCAGCAGCGCGCTGCTTGCCCATCCAGTTCATCGATTAATCGCCCTTCCCTTGCACGGCCACAGCGCGAAGCGGCTGCTGTTCCGCGACCGGCTCCGGCTTGCCGGGTGACTGCGACGCGCTAGCCGTCTCCACATTCCCGCGCAAACGTGCTCCGTCGTCGATACCGATGCGGGGCGTCACAACACTTCCCTGGACGCTGCCGGTCGAACCGAGCTGAACCCGGTCTGCCGCCTTAAGATTGCCGATCACAGTCCCATTCACAAAGATCTCGCGGGCTTCGATATCGGCCTGAACCCGGCCACCCGAGCCTACCGTCAGCCGGCCCGATCCGACGCGAACCTTTCCTTGTACGTCTCCATCGATATACATATCGGACGTGCCCGTGATTTCTCCACGGATTTTCAGTCCGGATCCGATTCTTGAGTCGGCTCCCGAAGAATTTGCCGAGAACGACGGCGAAAAAGAAGGAGTCGCCAGCGAAACCGGCGCGGCAGCGAGAGGCGCGGGAGCTGGCGGCGGTGCCACGGGTATCGGTGCTGGCGTCGGGGCTACGGGTGTTGCAGCAACCGTTGGTGCTACGACGGCCGGCGTCGTTTCCGGTTTGCTCGTCTCCGGCTTAGGCGAAACGGGGGCCGGCGTTTGAGACTCCTGGTTCTTGCGCCACATAATTTCCTCCAATGGATTTAGGGAGGGCCGTGCCGGGGACGACCGTCACCGAGAAGAATGCACGAACTATAGTACCGAGAGCAAGGGCTGTAAACGAAGACTCAAGAATATTGTTTCAATGCGGCAATAGCGGCGGCACGGTCGCGAGCAGCGACGAGTCGGCCGTCTGCACATCCTGGTGACGCAGCTCCCACATCGCCACAATCAATCCGCCCGCTTCGCCGAAGAAAATCTTCGTACCTTGGCGCGTCTTCCACCAGTTGTCCGGATCGTAGTCGGCGTCGCGCGCAGCCGCGACGAGCAAAGTCGTGCCGGCCGGAAGCACGCGTGAGCAGATATATCTGGCTCGACGAGTATGGTAATTCGACGTTACCAGCAAAATCCTTTTCCAGCCATGCGAGGAGGAAAACTGCAGCAGTTTCGGAAAATTGGCAGCACGCGGCGTAGAGGAGGTGGTGATGTCGTGCGGTGAGCCGTGTAGGCGGGGTTGCTGCGCTCGGGGGCCTATTTTAGCAAGCTGAATTTTGCGGTCTACCGAAG
>Ga0210401_10002066_pt1 | contig 22462 bp, 8 predicted proteins | sample IncBWH32MmetaG_FD_150866 | JGI IMG/M metagenome (GOLD analysis project Ga0210401, IMG submission 150866) | Forest soil microbial communities from Barre Woods Harvard Forest LTER site, Petersham, Massachusetts, United States - Inc-BW-H-32-M | ecosystem: Environmental > Terrestrial > Soil >... | reverse complement strand
GGAACAACGACGGTTGCCGCAGTCGGCGGCATCGCCACGTTCAGCAACCTGGTGTTCTCGACCACCGGCAGCTACACCCTGACCGCAGCCAGCAGCGGCCTGACCAGTGCCACCAGCAGCGCCATTACCATCGCCTCCGGTGGCGGCACTCCCGCAATTGTGCTCGTGTCGCCTGGCTTTGGTCTGCGGACGCAGTCTATCCAGGTCACGATCACCGCGCAGAACACGCACTTCCAGCAAGGTGTGACCACGGTGAACTTTGGACCAGGAATAGCTGTTGGCGGCGGCATTTCAGGCTCGTTCGGGGCAGTTACTGTCACCAGCGTTACGACCGCAACGGCGCAATTGACGATCGCGGCGAACGCAGCCTTTGGTCCGCGCACGGTTTCCGCCCGCACAGGAACCGAGCAGGCCACGCTGATTAATGGCTTCAGTGTGAACGGCAATCCAATCATCCTCTATGTCAGTCCGAACTACGCCAAGCCTGGCACATCCGTGACGGTCAATATTTACGGCCAGTTCACGAACTTTGTGCAGGGCACCTCGGTCGCCAACTTCGGAGCAGGCATCTCCGTCGGTGGAGCCGCCGCGGGAGCAAATGGACCCATCACTGTCACCAGTCCCACCACCGCCACGGCACAGTTGACGATCAGTTCGGGTGCAACGCTTGGCGTGCGTGTGCCTATTACCGTCACAACAGGCGCCGAAGTCGCCTCGTGGACGAGCCCTGGCTTCTTCGTACTCAGCAATGTGACCGGCTCAGCACCAACTGTGACGATCACCAGCCCGACGGAAGGCTCCGAAGTCACGGCGCTCACCACGGTCACCGGCACGGTCGTTAGCCCGAACCTCGCTTACTGGACGCTATCCTACCAGGGCAGTGGCTCCACTATATTTACGCAGTTCGCCACGGGCACAACCGGAACGGTAAGCGGCATGTTCGATCCCACGATGCTGCTCAATGGCATAGCGCAAATCCAACTCAGCGCCACCGATCAGTCCGGGCAAACCTCCACAACGGTCGTCGACGTCCTCGTCACCCGCAACGTAAAGGTGGGTAATTTCACTCTGGCGTTCACCGACCTGAATATTCCAGTTGCCGGCATTCCGATCCAGGTCATTCGGACCTACGACAGCCGCATCAAGGCGAGTGGCGACTTCGGATTCGGGTGGTCGCTCAGCTACAACACCATCAAGACACAAGTGAATGGGTTGCTGGGGAACGATTGGTTCATGACCTCGGACGGCGGCTTCTTGCCCAATTATTGCGTCCAGTTCCAGGGCAACGAGAAAGTCAGCGTCCGCTTGCAGGACGGGACCGTTTACCAATTTCAGCCTACAGCAACATCTGCCACTCAATGTCAACAGGTCCAGCCGCCACAAACGGTTGATATAGCGTTCGTACCAATTGGAGCAACTCCGGCAAGCGCTAAGCTCTCCGATTCGACGGGTGCCGGTGTAGGACTATTCGTCAGTGCGACCGGGGGAGGCTTTCCAGGTCCGATTCAACTGATTGATATCAACACGGGCGCTTCCTATGATCCACAGGCCTTCATCCTCACGCTTCCTAATGGCCAGCAACTCGCAGTAGACAGGACGGCCGGACTCACGTCTGTCACAGACACGAACAACAATACCCTGACATTTACAGCCGGTGGCATCATTGCCACGCCAAGCGGAAAGAGTGTCACGTTCACTCGCGATGGACAGAATCGTATCACGCAAATTAATGATCCCAGCGGTAACACAATCAAGTACGCCTACGATGCCAACGGCGACCTGGTTACATTTACCGATCAGCTGAACAATGTTTCGACGTTTAGCTATGACGGAGCTCACGATCTCCTTTCATTTAAAGACCCTAATGGGAATCAGCCAATCCGAAACATCTATGACGATTCCGGCCGTTTAATTCAGGTAATCGATGCTTTTGGGCATGTGACGAACGTCAGCCACGACGTTGTGGCGAGTACCGACACTGTCACGGATGCGCTTGGGAATACCACTACGTATTTCTACGACAGTAGCGGAGATATCACTCAGATCACGGATGCGCTCGGCGGCATCACGAAATCCACTTTCGACAGCAACGGGAACAAATTAAGCAGGACCAATGCATTGGGACAAACTAGTTCTTTTACCTATGACTCGTCAAATAATCGGTTAACGGAAACGGATCCGCTCGGTCACACCACACAATATTCGTTTAATCCTAATAACAAGCCCCTGACCACCGCTGATCGTCTTGGCCACGTGACCACTAACGCTTATGACACCAATGGGAATCTCACGAATACCGCGGACGCTCTTGGAACTATAACTTCCAATGCTTTCTTGTCGAATGGGCAGTTGCAATCCACGACAAACGCCGCCGGTGATTCCACCAGTTATACGTATGATGCGTCCGGGAATCTGCTTACACAGACAGACGCGACAGGGGTTGTGACAACATATACGTACGATGCCAATGGCAATCGTTTGACCAAGGCTGTCACCCGAACGACTTCCGGCGGTCCCCAAACGCTAACAACTCAGTTCCAGTATGACGCCCGTAACAATCTAATCAAGACGACCTTCCCCGATAGCTCGACCTCTCAATCCACTTACAACGCCAGTGGCCGACGGACATCCACGACCGATGGCCGCGGGTTGCTGACCACCTACCAATATGACGCGGAAGGTCGGCTTGCTCTGACGAGCTATCCGGACGGGACTCAGGAGAGCGCTAGCTACGACGCCAACGGCAACATGATTGCGGCAAGCGATCGGAGCGGCCGCGTTACCACGTATACCTACGACTCGCTCAACCGATTGGCGAAAACTACTCTGCCGGACGGCTCGTTCACGACAACGGTCTATGACGCTGTCGGAGAAATTACCTCCTTCACGGACGCAAACGGAAATACCACGCAATACACATACGATGCGGCCGGTAGGCGAACTTCGGTCACAGACCCGTTAAGCCATACGACCACGATTAACTACGACGCACTTGGGCAGCAGGTCTCAAGGACGGATGCCAATGGCCATATAACTCAATACATCTACGATGTTCGCGGCCGCCGCACAAAGGTCACGTTCGCAGACGGGAATTTTGAGACTACAACTTACGATGCCTTAGGCCGAGTCATCGCTCGTGCTGATGCGAACGGAAAGATAACCCAGGACGCCTACGACAAACTGGGCCGATTGACAAAAGTCACGGATGCATTGGGTCAAGTGACCTCGTTCGCGTACGACGAAGTAGGGGAACGCATCTCGCAAGCCGACGCGAATGGCCACTCTACGACCTATGAATACGACCAACTTGGACGGCGAGTGCAACGGAAGCTGCCCCTGGGGCAAACAGAAGCGTATAGCTACGATGCCGACGGCAATTTGGTTTCTCGTACTGACTTCAACGGGCATACCACTACTTATGCCTACGACCTTGCAAACAAGTTGCTGAGTAAGACGGCCGATTCGTTCTTCGCAGTTAACCACATCGGTGCCGCGGCGGTGACATATACATACACACCGACTGGGAAACGCTCCAGCATGACCGATGCAAGTGGCGTTACCACTTACACTTATGATTCCCGCGACCATCTCATCTCCAAAAACACCCCGCGGGGGGTCTTGTCGTACACCTATGATGCTGAGGGCGACGTGAAGACCATCCAGTCGTCGAATCCAGGAGGAAGCAACTTAACCTATAGCTATGACGCACGGAACCGTCTGCTAACGGTAACCGATGCAAACGGTTCATCAAGCTATAGCTACGATAACGTCGGAAATCTAGCATCCATAATTTACCCGACTTCCGTTACGCACACCTTCGCCTATGACAGCCGTAACAGACTTACAAACCTGTCAGTGACCAAAGGGGTGTCCCTCGAAACGTATGCCTACTCGCTAGACGCTGCGGGCCACCGGTTAGGGGTTACCGAGCTCAGTGGACGAACGGTCGCGTATGGATACGATAGTCTCTATCGCCTCACAAACGAGACCGTCGGTGCAGACCCGAGTGGAGTCAATGGCGCGCTTTCCTATACTTACGACCCCGTTGGAAATCGTACTCAGCTCACGTCGACGCTCGCGCCCGTTCCAGGAGGCCTCTGGAACTACAATGCAAATGACCAACTCACAACAGATTCCTACGACTCAAACGGCAGCACTATTGGGTCCGGTGGATCGTCCTATGCGTATGATTTCGAAAACCACCTGGTGCAAGGCGGGGCCATTTCGATCGTCTATGATGGAGACGGAAACAGAGTCTCCAAGACGGTTTCCGGTGTTACGACCTCCTATTTGATCGATACACTTAACCCGACAGGTTACCCTCAAGTCGTCGAGGAGCTCCAGGCCGGTGCTATCGTCCGAACCTATACATGGGGACTGCAACTAATATCGCAGTCTCGCGCACAAGTATCGCCGAATCCACCGGTGGTCAGCTACTACGTTTTCGATGGTCAGGGCTCGGTGCGTGCGCTTACGTCAGGTACAGGAGCAATCACCGATACGTATGACTACGATGCCTTTGGTAACCTCGTCAACAAGACTGGTACTACACCGAACAACTACCTTTACACGGGTGAACAGTACGATCCCGATCTCCACTTCTACTATCTCCGTGCACGTTATTTGAACACCAGCTCCGGTAGATTCTTGACGCTAGACGCATACGAGGGTGACCCCGGCGCGCCGAGTTCGCTCCATAAGTATCTCTATACTGGGGACGATCCGGTCGGGCGCCGAGATCCCAGCGGACGACAGTTCGCGGATTTCGTACTTGGAATCTCCATCGAAATCAGCATCTTCGCTGCGGAGGTTGCACCATACGCCTACCTCATTGCCTTCATCGCCGGAGCCATCTACATTGCGACTGGAATAGTCATTGCCGTCGATGAAACCATCACCGGCAATCAAGCGAACGATTTCCTTTACACATTGCGGGACGGCGCTGGAGATCTCTTCTTCATGGCCTACTTTGTCGGGGATGCCGCCCAGTCGCTTGCGATGGTCGGACCGGGTGCGAGAAAACCAACTTCGGACGACGCACCCGTTAAGACGATTCAGGTATCTAGATCACGATACCCACTCTCAGCTCAGCATATTGATGACGCACAGGCTGCTGGTCACCCATCTATTCTAACTGTTGATCGTAGCAACGCCGCCCAAAACAGAGCTGCCTCCCTCCAAGGGTATGCAACTGCGCCTGGCCTTGACCGTGACGAGTACCCACCGGCGGTGTTTGCTGAAGGCGGAGAGGGGGCTAGTGTTCAGTATGTTCCCCCTTCGGACAATCGCGGGGCAGGGGCATCCATAGGCAATCAGCTGCGAGGTGTGCCCGATGGTGCTAAAGTACAGGTTGTAACAGTACCTTAGCGAAAAGGCACAATCGTCATGAAAGCACTTACAAAGCTCCTCTCCATCGGGGGGCCTGCGATCAGGCCGGACCCATCGAGGGAGGACTTTTCGGAATTCAATATTAATGGCCTCTTTGGGAACCAGCTACGAGAATTCTTACAGCAAAGGAATGGATTCTATGCATGTGAATCCGCCTTGCACGTATTCCCAGCTTCCGTTGGCGGAAGCATCTTGGGCGTGCAGCAGTGGAATTCCTCGAAACTTTGGCGCTACGAGTACGGCGACCTCGGGCGTGATGCGTTTTTCTTTGCGGAAGATGCCTTCGGAAATCAGTTTTGCTTTTCCAAAGGACAGGTTTGTTTGTTTGATGCAGAGACCGGCGAACTCAGTAAAGTCGCTGCCGATCTGGAGGGTTGGGCGGGCGCCATTCTTAAGGACTATCGGATTCTTACCGGGCATCCCTTAATGCATGATTGGCAAGTGGAAAACGGTGCGATACCCCAAGGGAAACGATTAATGCCCAAGATTCCTTTTGTCCTTGGCGGAAAGTACTCGTTGGACAATATCTATGCGCTGGATTCCGTCAGTGCCATGAAGAGCCGGGGTAACCTCGCGCTTCAGCTTAGAGATTTGCCGGACGGGACCAAGGTCGAGTTTCGAGTCGTTCCGTAGCAGGCGATTTTTGAACAGAACGGGATGAGGCGCGTACGATTCTGCTTTCAATTACTGCTCCGGCTAGTTTTCGCGTAGCGCCTTTGATCTGCCACTTGGGCCACTGACTCAAAACGTCAAACGGAGGGCAGCCTGTACGAGGCGCGGCGGGTCTGCATTGGTAATCTGCCCGAACGTGGAACCCGCCGGCAAAGTGGCATTCACCGTGTTCGGGCCAAAGAACTGCGCGTGGTTGAACGCGTTGAAGGCCTCCAGCCGGAATTGAAGAGAGCACGATTCACGCAATGGGATGTTTTTGCTCAAAGCCAAATCAAAATTGTGCATGCCAGGGCCGCTGAAAAAACGCCGCGGAACATTGCCCGTTGTACCCAGAGGCTGAACACTGAAAAGAGACGTGTTGAAGTAAGGCTGTCCGTTGCGTGGGTTTCCATTTAGTTTGAGCGGGCCAGGGCTCATTTGCGGAAGGTCCGCGAGAAAAGCGTTGACGCCGTCTGGACCAGTACCCAATAAAGAGTTGTCGCTGTTGTTGTAGAAAGTGACCGGCAACCCGGAAGCAAAGCGCGCAATGCCGGAGATTTCCCAGCCCTTCGTGAGAAGATTACTGGCCTTGAAAAGAGTTTCCAACGGTAGCTCATAACGGGTGCTGGCTACGAAATTCTGACGAATATCAAACGCCGATAGTCCGTAAGTTAAGCGATAGTTCGTCGGGACCAGTTGATCGGAGATGCTGGAAGAGTTGTCCATCGATTTGGAGTAAGTGTAGCCAGCAAGAAATTCCGCGCGCCGTGCGGAGTAACGATAGGTTATTTCCAGCGCGTTGTAATTCGAATTCGCGTTTGTGATGAGCCAATCCACGCTGCCAAAATCGGAGCCAAATGGGCCTCGCGTACCTTGGTAGACCCTGCCTGATGCAGACGTATAGGAACTGCTCTCGCCGAAGGGACCGCACGTCGGGGTTCCAGGAGCTACCTGACTCTTCTGACTGAGACTCAGGCATAGCGCGGGATTGCCTGGATTTGCCTCGAGCAGAGCCAACAGGTGATGGGACTGGCTGCCCACATACGTAATCGTGAGAAGTGAACGGGAGGAAATTTGCCGCTGCAAGGACAGGGTGTATTGCTCCGAATATGGGGTGATATTGCCCGGATAATAACCGGGCAACCCGCTGATGGGGAGATAGTTCGACCAATTGATGTTGGGATTTGGATTGGACGCCGACGCATTCAAGGGCGGAAAATGCAGCGGGAAGCGCTGGCCATTGTCAAAGCCGCTGCTTGCGGTGATGAATGGATTCGAAAAGAGCGGAGGGCCGGTACTTGAATAGGTTTGTCCATACGGCGCATCCCCAGCCATTACCCCGGCGGAAACGCCCTCCACGGCGGAGAAGAATTTGCCAAAACCCAGACGAATGCTGCTTTGGCCGAATTCCCCCAACAAGAGCCGTAGGACACTATTCGATGGCGCAGGAGAATACGCCAAGCCGATGCGCGGCGCCAAATTGTTCCATCGCGCCGGTGCCAGCGAACGGCTGATCCCCGGATCGCCCGGAAAAACCAGTCCTGTTGGAGCTCCAGGGAAAACGAAACTTTTCTGGCCCGGAATCAGCGTCTGGATCTGATTGTATTTTTCATACCATGGCATGATGATGTCCCAGCGCAGTCCGTAATTCAGCACCAGGCGCTGCGTGACTCTCCATGTGTCCTGCGCAAAGAGCCCAAGATACTTGTTGCGGTTATAAAATGCTTGCGCGTTGCCCTGCTTGTACGCGCTTGGAATGCCCAGCAGGAAATCCGCGAAGTCTATCCCTGTTTCGCTTCCCGTAAAGAGAAACAAACCGTTTGATTGCACGTCCGCAAGAGCGTTTACTTGGCTGTACAGGAATTCGCCCCCGAGTTTCAGCGCATGTTTTCCGATGATTCTCGAAAACCCATCGCGGAATTCGAACGTGTTGTCGTATTGATTGAGCCCGGTAATCGTCGGGCCGATGATGAAATTATTGAAATTGATGTTCTCGATCCCCTCATACCCCGGACGCGCCGGAATGATGCTGGGCTTCCCGTCCGCAGCCACGAATCCCTGGCTCACCAGAGACGGGCCGACACCGCCAACCGGGTACCCAAGGATATTGGCGTCGCGCACGTACGAGAAATGGAATTCGTTGACGGTACGCATGCCGAAAGTCTTGGAGTCGCCAAGAGTCAACATTTGCGCGCGGCCATGCGTGATCGCGCTAAAGCCCGGCACGCTGGCTCCTCCCTGCTGCGTAGCGTAGGGGTTGGTCAAATAATAGTCATCCACCATGTAGTACGCGGAGACTTGCCCGATTCTCTGATGGTTTTCATCCAAGCGAATCGCGGCTTTGTCATCGCGCAGCGTTTTGTTGTAGGCGGAGGTGGCGAAAAATCCATCGGAAGTGTCTGCCGCGGGAATGTATTGCAACAGCCGGCTTGCAGGAACGGACCATGCCGATTTCGGAATCTGCGCATTTGGCAGCACACACTGGGTAAACGAAGTACAGCCGGGATAGTAGTACGGCTCGCCGGAGGAGACTGGATAACCCAGTCTCTGCGAGAGCAGATTGGCAAAATAATCCCCTGACACTTTCGTCGCAACAAGATTGCCGTTTGCATCCACCGTTTGAAATGACCTGGCCAGGCTAGGATCGGAGAAATCGCCCATTCGTTCCTGACTCGTGGGAACGGCGATATTCCCAGAGTCGACACCCTGCTTGAGCCGGGTTCCCTGATAGTCGAAGAAGAAAAATGCGCGGTCTTTGGCGATTGGTCCCCCGAGTGTCCCGCCAAACTGGTTTTGCTGATAAACCCCGCGGGAGGCGGAGAAGTAGTTCTTGGCGTCCAACGACGTATTCCGCAAATAATCAAAGGCGCTGCCGTGGTATTGGTCTTCCCCAGCCTTCGTGACCACCTGAATGCGCCCGCCGCTGTAGTTGCCATACTCTGCATCGAAGTTTCCTGTCAGGACCCTGAATTCCGAGATGGCGTCCAGATTGGGGATGATCGCCGCGCCCATCGTGAATCGCTCGACGACGTCCGCGTCGTTGACAGTAAAACCGTTGGCGTACTCCCGTTGCCCATTAATCGAGATGGTTCCGGGATCAAGGTTCCCTGAGGACGAAATGACACTGGCTCCGGCCGCCTGAATCGAAGTTCCGGTGATCGTTGTAATTGGCGTTACCCCAGGCTGCAGAGCGAGAAGGTCCGTATAACTTCGTCCATTCAGGGGAACACCCAGAATCATCTCACTACTTACAACATCGCCGAGTTGTGTATTGGAGGTCTCGACAGAGACTACCGAATGGGTGACTTCGATGGATGAGGTGATTTCCCCTACTGCCAGAACTATATCGACGAGCAGGGAGCTATCGGTATTCAGGACGATTCCAGTTTGCCGGTAGCGCTTAAAACCTGGCGTTTCAACTTCCAGCTCGTATTTGCCGATGGGCACATCACGGAATGAGTAGACACCGTCTGCCGAAGTGCTTATCGAATAGCGGAGATTGGTCTCCGCATTGATTATGGTCACCTTGGCGTTGGGTACGAGCGAACCCTGCGGATCCCGGACATTTCCAGAGACGCTTCCGCCGGTGCTAGCCATGGTCACCGTAGTCAGTATCGGCGCCAAAAGGATCCATGCAACGACTCGGAAAATAACCATCCAACTTTGCGGTGCTGCGGCAACCGCCCCATCCGGGCGATTCCCGAGGCCTTTTCTGCAGGCGACAATCATATTTCCCTTGTTCCTAGCTCATCCTTGCTCCTAAAAGCTAAACCGCAACGCCATTTGCAACTGCCGGGCGTCCTTGGCGGAACCGATTTTGCCGAATTGCGGGGTCCCGAAGACGGGTGAAGGTGTATTGAAATTCGTTTGGTTCAGTAAATTGAAAGCCTGGGCCTGAAAGGTCAGTTGAGTCCTTTCCCACAAGCTGAAATGACGCATGAGCGAAAGATCAAAAGAGGAAAAGCCGGGACCCCGAAGGATATTTCGCCCGGCATTCCCAAAAGTATAAGGATTGGGCATCGCGAAAGCGCTGGTACTAAACCAGCAGTTTGGCGTTCGTATCGGAATTGGTGTGCCTCCGCTCGGGTTCGCACATGTTCCCGAGTTTGGGTCACCCACGAGGTTTGGTCGATCGGAACCGGCTGAACCACCCATGTTTCCCGTGTTGCTGTTGTCAACGCTAAGAATTGGAGTAAAAGCTTGACCTGATTCGATGGTGAATATCTGTTGGAAAGACGTATTCCGCGTCCAGCGATTTCCGCGCGGCAATTCGATGACCGAGGAGAGCACAAGCCGCTGCCGAATGTCGAAGCTGGAACTGGCCCATTCCGCATTCAGATCATGGCTGTTCTGCGGAAAGTTGGGATCTGCCAACGTTGGCTGAAAGGCAGACGCATTATCCAACGAGTGGGAGTAGGTATACGCGGCCCACAAGGTCAGGTACGAGCCCACGGGTCGATTAAATGTAGCCTGCAGCGAATTGAAACTTGAATTTGCGCCGCTCTGCACAAAAAAGATGTTGCCGTACCCTCCATAGAGCGGGTTTTGTTGTGCGCGCCGCGTCTGCAAGTCTCCCGAACCCGGCAAGGGCTGGTTCAAATCGTATTCACGGATGAGTTTGCTGCCTTTCGATCCTACATACGACACGCTCCAGGTGCCGATGGAGTTGACCGACTTTTCAACCGTGAAATTCCACTGCTGCATGTAGGGGGTCCGCAACTCAGGATCGAGAATGCTGAGAGAAGGTGGAGGTGTGAATCCCCCGTTCGTCGGGAATGGATTATTCACCGTGATCAGACCAAATTGCGATGGCGCATACACAAACAGATTGAACTCCGGCGGATTGAAATACTGAGCGGAATTGACGGTGAACATGCCACTGTCATAGAAAATTCCATAGCCGGCCCGCACGACAAAGGAGCGCACCGGGCTCCAGGCAATTCCGATTCGCGGGGCCACATTGTTGTAATCGGACTGGATGCCGGAGCGCGAAAAGCCATTCTTGCCAAGCGCAACGAGCTGGCCGGTCTTCAGATCCAGCGTGGACATGCGATTATATGGATCATAGGCCGGCACGTTGTACTCATAACGAACGCCAAGATTGACCGTAAGGGTCGGCCGAATTCGCCAATCATCCTGAAAGTAGAGATTGTAGGCTTGCGAGCGTAAGGTGATCGGATTATGGGCCACCGATTGCAGCGTAAATGTCGGATAGCCGAGGAGCAGGTCGCTGATGTCGGAGCCGCTCAAGGCACCCGTGAACGTCAGTGAGCCGCGCGTCAGTAAATCCAGTTGTCCGTTTAGTTGTAACTCTCGCACTTCTCCGCCCAAATGAAAGACATGCGGACCTTTTTGCGCTGAAAGGTAGTCAGCGATTTGGTAGGTGTTTGTGTGCCGCAGAATCGGCAGCCCAAAATTGTCACCAGCGCTGGAGTGCTGCGATAGGTTGATGTCCGGGTAACCTTGCTGCACAGTGGGGACGTTTAGCCAGTTAACGCCCCACAGCTGGCCAACATTTGTTTTGTAGTTTTGCGGTAGCAGGTCGCGCGTGAAACGATTGAAGCCCAGGAGGAAAGTATTGACGAACTGGCTGGAGAAAACATGTTGTTCTTGGGCCGTGGCGTTCTGAATGTGATCATAGACATAGTCGCCGTATCCATTGAGGTTGTTCGAGCCCTCTGGAAACGGCTCAAATTCATTTATGTCGCTGAAGCTGTACCGAAAACTCAGTTGGTCGGACGTGCTGAGGTGGTGATCCACTCGGAAGCTGGCTAGCGTGTCATTTTCTGTCTGGACAGGGTGGCCCAGATAATTGCCCGATCCGCCGGTGGAGTTGGGAAAAGGAAACATGTTCAGAATGTTTTGAACCAGCGGACTGATGTCAGTACCCGGAATCTGATTGTTACGAAATGGCTGCTGTGTCAGAGGATCGTGGATCTGTATGGCACTCAGGTTCGAGCCCGGAGGAGCCGAATTGCACAAACCGTTAGTGAACCCAGTCTGGCAGAGATCGGATAGATCTCCCTGACGTTCCGCCTTTGTGGGCACACTGGCATAGCGGCTCAGGCCTTCCTTACCCCGGAGAAAATCCGTGGCCGCGAAGAAATAGGTCTTGCCATGAATGATCGGGCCGCCGAGTGAGTACCCAAATTGATTGCGGATCAGCGCCGGCTTATCCGGTCCATCAAAGAAGTTGCGCGCGTCCAGCACGCTGTTCCGCAGGTAGTCATACAAGGATCCATGAAGCTCGTTTGTCCCCTGCCGGGTTATCACGTTCACTTGACCGGCTGCGGCTCGGCCGTATTCCGCGCTGTAACTGCTCGTAGCCACCTTGAACTCCTGAATGCTGTCCATTGGAGGTTCGACGTCATATCGGTTGACATAAGGGTCGTTATTGTCTGTCCCATCCAGCAAAAAATTGTTGTACTCTTCGCGCCCGCCGTTGACGTGCATCGCGAACGATCCGCGCGTGGAAAGCTCGGAACCTTCCAGAGGAGGCAGGACACCGGGAGCGAGCAACGCGAGTTGCAAAAAATCCCGCCGGTTCAAAGGAAGATTATCAATGTCGGTCTGGCTGATGACCGTGCCGAGTTCTCCGGATTCCCTATTCACAGCCTGGACCGTGGCTTTGACTTCCACGCTGCTCTTTGCACCAGCAATTGTCAGTTGAAAATCCAACCGCTGCTGTGAATCAACTGCAACGATCACTTCCGGCTGGACGGATTCTGCGAAATTCGGGGCTACTACGCTCACTTTGTATGTCGCGGGCGCAAGCCCTGTCAACACGTAGGTGCCCTCTGGTCCGGTGACGGTAGTGCGGACCAATGAATGACGAACATCGGTAACCGTAACAGTCGCCTGCGCAATGGGGGCCGCGCTTGGATCGTAAACATAGCCGAGGAGCGACCCGCTTGTAACCTGAGCTGGCAGAAAGGTAGCGCAAGGAAACAACAAAATCATTCCGAGGAGGATCCCCAGGTAACCCGTACGGCGCAAGCGATATTTCAAGAACGACAGTTCCTGACTGTCCAAAATCCGGATCCATATGGACTGGTACGACATTGATGCAAAACCTTTCTTGCGGATATCCATCACTCAATTTCAATTTTCATGTCAGTCATCCAAGGGGGTGTACTGCAACTTGCCTTCCGGCCTACGAACTGTTTCCCGCCTCGGCTCCACCGAATTTTCCGGCTAATATTTGTGCGCATCTCCCTTCCCATCCAATCGCAACGGAGCCGGCTTAATCGTCCAGATTGTCCCCATGTCCTCGTACGGTCTGGTTTTGATCCCGACCGCTTCGGGGGCCCAAATCATCTGCGTGGGCCGGACCGTCAGTTTTGCCTCCGGGTCATCGGACAGGAACACATCCATCATCAAACGCAGGTATTGTCCTCCGTTCACCGTCAGACTGCCGACTTTTACCTGGCCTGGCACTGCGCACCAGGGAATCGGGCTCCAGTCTTTTTCATAGAGCCAAGGAAGGATATACACTCCTGCCAGGGAAACCTCCTTAGCCGCTACCTCGCTCTTAACCGCTCCGTTTCCTGCCGGCATCTCAACAGGTCCATAAACGTCCATGACCTCTACGCTCTCCGGCATCTTTCCTGTTCGCCGTCGCTGCACAAGAAACTCAGCCAGCACCTGATAGGTTTGCGCAAGGGAAAGGTAGGATTCGTCGACTTTGATATACTTCGGCAGCAGGGTGGAGTCACCCCAGGTCTTAATCGCTTCATTTAGTGCCTGGCGTAGTCCGGAGGCGGAGATGCGATACCCGAACGCGGGCTGGGTCATGTTTAGGAGGTCCCCGTTGCCGACTACGCGGGAAGGCGGATCTTGCGGCAAAAACGTGCCGAGAAGATAGTTGAGAGCCCCCTGCTCTTTCTGGAGCGCGGCGGTGACATCCGCATCCTTGGCGAAGGCGTCCGCCGGCAACTTTGGAGCTTCCGGGTGCTTGACGGCGTAATTTGAGGGGGGATAGACGGCATATTTTTTGTATTCTGGCGTAAGGTAGTTCTTGTCGCTGCCGATATTGACGATGACAAGTCGAATCTTCTCCCTCTTGAGTTTGTCGAGGTATTGTTTGAAGGCGTCGGCGCCGTCAAACGCGTTGATATCTTTGCTCTCCTTATCACTGCGTTCGGAAATGCGCAGACGATTCTCCTGCCAGTAGATATCCGGAGAAGCCTCTGCAGAAGCGCTCAGGTTTTTGGAAAAAACAGGAATCCAATCATCGTAAATGAAATCCAGGTGCGGAATATCTTCAACGACACCTGTAAGAGTAGCTCGCTGGTTCATGAGGCGGATGTTTTGGACGAGTTCAGCGTCACTTCCCAAATCGGGCGTGGTTTTGAAAGCGGGATCTCTCACCAGAATCTGAACGCCCCAGATGCTTGCCGCCTCCCCAAACACCTGCTGCATGCGCTTCAGTCCACCGTCGGCTTCCGGGAGCCTTGCGCCAGTGATCGGGTCACGCCCTTCATTTAGCACACGCCCTGCCACCGCCTGACGCGCAAGGTAGTCCTCCTTCGGGCCGCTGATGTTCCGGTAGTCCACCACCGGTTGGTCGGAGGAACGCGGCTCGCTTCCGCCGTCATAGCCAATCTCGATTAGCCCTTTCTTCGCTTTATCAAGTAGCAGATCGCGAATGCCAGTCTGGGCATTCCGCTGCGCCAAAAGATCACTCACTGCCCCATTGACGTAAATTGTCGCCTTAACATTGCATCCGGGAAACTGCTCCTTCAGCGCCTCCAACCTGGCAACGCCCCCTCGCAAACGTTTCTCCGTTAGTTCGATATTGATAGCATCCGTGGCGAACATGCGCAGGAACACCAAGACTGGTGAAGGCGTCTGTGCCGGAGGAGAAGCAGCCCGGGAAACCAACTGGAAAGGTACCGCAAGAAACAGAGCGAGCACGACCAACTGGAAACGACGCATCTTCAAGGGCCTCCGCCATATGACTCGTGAATTGATTAGGTAAAGCACTACAGACACAACGGTGCGCTTGCAATCCCGCTCGCGGACTTCCTGGAAAAACTTGCGCCCTCCGGGTTGCCCCGGACTGGAGCCTCCCAGAGGGCAGAAAACACCTTCCGCTCGCAACTCTAGTTGCGGCGTTAGTACACTTTCTTCATCGGAACGGTGATCTTCGCTTCGTTCGACTGGCATGCGATCGGGTTGCCGTTAGCGTCCAATGGCTGGAGGATATAGTAGTAGGTATCTCCGTTGACCAGTCCAGTTCTGTCGGAGAAGCCAGGCAGGGTTGAGTTACCCTCCAAGGTATAGGGACCACCGCTCGTAGTACCCCGCATGACGTTGTAGGATGCGGCGCCATTAGTAACCGCCGTCCAAGTCAAATCGATGCGTGCTGGAGCTAGGCCCGAAGGTGTCCCTCTTCCGTTGAGGTTTTGCGGGCACGCGGCAAACACCGTCTTGCGCAGCATGATAATGGTCCAAGCCGTCTCGAAATAGCCTTGATTACCATCGAAATAGTGGCCTTGCCAGTAGCCATTTTGTGGGCTGCTCGGATTTGGCGAACCGACGCTGCCCCCGTCTCCACCGAAGATCCCTTGCCTCTTGACCAGGGTTTGAGCCACTCCGTCGCAGGAGTTAGGTCCACCACTCTCCGGTCCTATCGCGCTGTACCAATCGATGGCATTCGTACCGGCCGGGCGATCTTCCAGTAAGGTTATGGCTGTCGGTACACCACCCGGGTCATGGAGTAGCATCGACTTTGTGAACGAGAAAAGCCCGTAGGTGTAGTCGCGCGGAGAGACAGTCGCGCCGCTGGAGGGTGGGTTGCAGAAGTTGTCGTGGTAATAGGTTTCCGCCAAATCCCACTTGGAATTGCCGCGGCCGACTTGATCCATGGTCAACTGAACCATTCCTGAGGGGGTTATGGCAAAGGGGCCCCACGGTGGGTTACACTTTCCATAATTGTAAATATTGTAGCCGAATATGCCGGTGTAAATGCCTGAAGTGCACTGATCGGCCGTGGTCCAAAGCCCGTTGGTATCTTTGACGATGGCCGGTATGGAAATACCAAACGCGCTGCGATTGGCCCCAATCAAGCCTATCGCTGCCCATTGCGACACGGAGCCGTCGTCATAGTTTTGGTTCAGGCAGTTGTAACCCCAAGCTCCGCCGATTCCGTCGTAGCCGTTGGCGGAATTATTCTGGCAGTAGCTGTAGCCGTCCACCATGTCCTGCACAACGTCCTTATAGGATATGCCGTTAATACCTGGCAGGCCCCCGCCCATCGCTGGACCGGTATGCGTGAGCGTAGCGGGCGTCCCGCTGGCGACAATCGCATCCATGATCATTCCGCCCTGATACATGGGCTGAGATTGGTTCACGTAAATCGCTTGTCCGTTCGTGTTACCGTCAAAGGTGAAAGTGCAAGGCGACGGGGAACAAGACGGCACTGCCGCGTTGTAAGTCTTCGAGGTCACTGCGGTGTTGGTCAGCAACATAAACATGCGCGCCAGCGCGTTGTTGACGTCATCCGTGTACGGGTCGCTCGCCGGCCCGCTCTCGAAATGCCCGTTGACTTCGAACGCCTGCACGTTCGAGCCGTTAATGCCTTCATAGGCCAGGTTGGCATAGCAAGGCGAGAAGACGCAGCCGAAGGTGATCTGGTCCCAGCCACCGTATTTGCCAGTGGGGCCGTAAACGCCTCCGACACCGCAATTGGGGTTAGCTACATTGTTGTAGGGGCCACCGCTCAATTTACCGTTGTTGCAGCGCCACATCGACTGATGCAAGTACCACAGGCCGTTATCGATGGCCACGTCCACGCGCGAAGACAAATTGTTCGCTTGCTGAATCACATAGTAATTGGCCGAATATGTTGCGCTGGTATTCGTGTCTGTGACAGTAACCACTGCGGTCCAGGTTGTGCCGCCGGCTGCCCCGGGGGGATATTGGTGCTGCGCCGAGATATCAAAAGGCTGAGTCACAGCGGCCGGAGCCGTCGCGGCACTGCCATCGCCAAAATTCCAGGAGTAAGTGAAGGAATCCGTTGAGCCCCCCAAGTCCACGGTAGCCCCCAAGACGATGGTCACTTCGTGCGTGCCATCCAGCGGATACGTGACGTGCGGCGTCGTAGGATTGTTGGGATCAAGCGGCACGGTCTTCACAACTACCGTAGCACTAAGGACTTGGGGAAGAGCGAAGGCAAGAACAACTGCAAAGGTAACCAAACAAGTTCGCCAAAATTTGAGTCTTTCCATATGTTGATTCCCTCAAGACTTTCTTAGATTTCGATTTATTTCGTGGTTCCCCCTCAAAACGAATAACGGGTTCGCGGACACCACTTAAGCTGGCAGCCGCCGCCTATCCGCAGATGCGCGGATTTGAGAAAACAAAACTACTTCCTAAGTTTCAGCAGGCTCAATGCACCCAAGCCTAGCCCAAGCAGCAACACTGAGCCCGGCTCCGGTGTACCCACAACGCCTACTGGTTGATTGACCTCGCTGCCGGTGAAATAAATCGTCGTGGCAGAGTTGTTGTCAGGGTCAATCGGATGGGTCTGACTCAGGTAGAAACCGCTGCCCGGAGCAGTCTGAGAAAAGTTCAAGGTGACCACCGCTTCCTCGCCTGCGCCGAGTGTGAAACTAAATCCCATGCCCGAGGCAACATCATTATTGCAGGACGCACCCGTTGAGCATTGTTGGGTGTAATTGTCGCTCGTACCGGGAACCGAGTTGGTGCCGGGGAGGGCGCCGCCCGCAGCAACAGCGTTAAACACCTGATATGCCGTGGAAGGGTCGTTGGGGCTTGCACCAGTACCGATAATCCAAGACTGGCCAGCAGCCAGTGTTCCGCCGGAAGCTCCGTATTCATTCCAGAACGGAACTGTTGGCACGCTTTGATTCCCTACAGATAGATCAAATCCCGCGTCTATAAAGTAGGTTCCCGCGCCCGGGTTAAAAGTTAGCACCAGGGTTCCCAACCCGGTAGTGGCGTTGTATCCGCCGGTGTTTGCAATGCCCGGAAAGGCAGATTGGGTTATCGCACCGTTCACATTGAAGAGTACGTCTTGTACAGAGCTATCCGCTCTCGCAATCGGCTGTTGAATTAACAATAGACAAAGGAGCACCAGTCCTATTACTCCCAATCGTCTCATCTTTGCCTCACTTTCGATTGTCCGCGAATGATACGGGGGGCCCTACTGCCTACTTAAAGAGCGGTTGGGGCGAACTTGTCAGGCGAGGTTGTATATGAAAGTCCACAGACGCCGGACCTAGGCGCGCAAGACACCACTCATAAGTTACCCGAGAGGTTTGCAATCGTTGTGCCAACCCTTCACCTAAACAACCCCAACGAAACCTGCGGATTCGATAAAGGTCGGATGCGAGGTATGCAAGTTTCTTCCATTTTTGTTCCCCCGGATGTCGGTTTTCTCTCGTATAGTCCCGGAGCAAATAATATTGCTCGCCTGATGCCCCTTAAGCTGTGGCTGTTCGAATGCTCTCCATCAGATATCTTGATCGGAATGGCAACTGATGTGAATCCTCATTTGCATGAGCGGTACCCATAGGGAGAAACGCCGATGTGTGATCGTGATCACAGGGTGCTAATTCATAGACTGTCTTGGGTCCTCCTGCTTGTCCTTGTAGCATTCGGCCACGTGTCTTTGTGCACTGCGCAGGAGGTCCCGCCCCCTCAGCCCTTGTTCCAGGAAATTGCCGGAAATCCCATGATCTTTGAAGAGGGATTCCTCTGGGTGTCCAGCGGGCGGGGTAACACCGTTGCGAAGCTTTGGGCGGATGACGGGAAGCTCACCGGGTCCTATCGCGTCGGAGAAGCCCCGATGGGCCTGGCCTCAGACGGCGAGAATATCTGGGTAGCGAATAGCGGCCATGCGACGGTTACCAAGCTCCGCGCTCTCGATGGCAAAACTTTGGGAGTATTCGAGGCGGGCAGTAAACCGGTTGCTCTTCTCGTGACGCAGGATAAGAAGTTTGTCTGGGTTGCTGACCAGGACGCGAACGCTCTCCGGAAGTTGCGGGCTTCCGACGGCCAGACCGTGGGCAATTACGCCGTCGGCGGAAGCCCAGCCGCTCTCGCCAGTGACGGCGAGTATATCTGGAGTTTGAATCCCGGCAACGAGAACATTACCAAACTCCTGGCAAGCAACGGCACAAACTTGGGGAACTTCCCGGCGGGCTCTGCTCCGACCAGTCTCCTTTTTGACGGAAACAACCTGTGGGTCGCCAGCGAGGAAAACGGAACCTTGCTGAGGCTGAGTCCAAAGGATTGCACCATCCTTGCTCGATTTCGTTTGCCCGAACATGCCTCGCAGATTCTTTTTGATAAAAAGAACATCTGGGTTGCCGATCGTATTGGCTCGCGCTTGTTCAAAGTCCGTCCGGAGGATGGCTCCATCCTCGCCTCGGGTCCTTCAGTTGGCCGCGGGGAGGCCATGGCATACGACGCCGGATACCTGTGGATTGTCGACAGCGGGCGCAGCTACATCGGCAAGTTGGAGACCGACACGGCGAAAATGATAGCCATGTTTGGAGTCGAAACTCCCCCTCCGCCTCCCTCTCAAGAATAGGCGCAAACTCGATCGACACTCGAAACCGGTGCGGGCCACGGAATTTCACACCCTGCCGTCGCGGCGATGCCTCGCGAAGCTTGGCCGAATGGTAGCCTGCACGAAAGTCATCCTGCAAGATGAAGCACACCAGCTTTGTAACGTATCTAGAGTGATCTCACGATGTTTGAAGAATACGCCTGGGGCCCATCACACTCGCGACATGCGTTCCATTTGACGATGCATTCCCACCAGAGACGACGGCGGAACTTGCGCTTATCAGAACAGCTTGCGAAGTGGAGGATGTGGCGGGATGGGCGCTTCTGTCGTGCTTTTGTCGTGACAACCCGTGAACAACTGTCTCAGCCCCTTCATCAGGACCGGAGGGTCACTCCTGGCGGACAATACGGAGGGAAGTCAGTCGCGGTCCCAATTGTGGCGATCATCGTCGGGCAATATCGAAAGGAAAACAAAAAAGCAAGCGGACAGATTTTTGCTCGCAAAATATCGGCTCCCTAACCCGGTGCGTTTTTGTGGCTGGTTAAAATATGATTCCCGACCCATTCGCGCAACCAGGCGGCAACGATCTTCCGATCTATGCTAAAAAGGGCCGTGAGAATCAGTACCTCCTCAAATTCTGTGTCAGTTCCTATATACTTCGATTCCCGGTGTCGGTAGTGGTGTCGGTTGGTTTTGGAAATTCGTGCTCGGCCCTGCGGAAGAATCATCGCTCGGATAAGCGAAGACCTCGGTAGTTCAAGTCGGAATCTCCTTCTGATTTCAAAAACGCCACCAATCTTACACCTGTCCCGCTGTTCGCTAGCAGTGCGAAACGATTTTCATTCGGGGCGGCCTGAAACGGGGTTCAGGCAATCGACCTCGAGGGCTACGGTGGAGTCCGTGGATTTTTTCCAACCCACAACCCAACCCACAATGTGCGATGTCTTGTAGGACTTCCGCGTAGTTTGGCAGTCCCCGCGGTCTTGTAAGTTGTTGTAAAACCTAACCACGCTGCCCTGATAAGGGCGAGGTCGGTGGTTCAAGTCCACCCAGGCCCACCAATTTCCCATATCCCAATTTGGATTTATCAATCGCAGCTCATGCTGACGAGTCGGCTAGCTTACGGATCACCCTTAACACCGGCGGGACACAACTTCAGCGTAAGGCAATCCATCTAATGAGTGCTAAATCCAAACAGGAGTTAGTGTGCGCGAAACTTCACGCGCGGCTCCGGGTTAGAACCGAGGGGATCGCGGATCCGTTCGGGGGAAGTGTTTTCAGTTTCATGCGGCAGCGGTAGGGGTTTTGAACTACCGTGTGGGCGGCCCACCCGGACTGGAAAGCGCTCGAGCTCGTTGTGTTTGTGGCTTGCAAGGTCCGGGTCAATTCATTGGAAGGAGCGGCATGATTATGAATTACCGGGCAATTTGCCTTGGATGGCTGGCGTTTCCCCTCTTGGGGAGCGTTTCGACCCGCGCGCAGGGGAGGTTTGAAGTTTCGCCGTTTGTGGGATTTGAAACGAGCGGATCGTATCCCGTCAGCCTCAACTCCAATACGATAATCGCGAATCCGATCGACAAGTTGCGAGCGAATCAGGCAACTTCCTACGGGACGTTTCTCGGGTACAACCTGACGGAGAATTTTCAAACGGAATTCATGTGGGACCGGAACAACACTTCGTACAGCGCGCGGCAAGTGATCGACGGAACGTACATCAAGGCGTACAACTCCGACATTGATCAGTACCAGTTCGGCTTTCAGTACACGTTCCGCGACAGCAGCCACAGGTTGCGGCCGTATGCGGCGGCGAGCGTGGGTTTTACGCACGATTCGAATGGTGGAGGGAATCCGAATCGCACGGAGTTCAGTTACAGCCTGGGCGGAGGAGTGAAGTATTACCTGAGCCGGCATTTCGGGCTGCGGGGAGACCTGCGGTATCTGCCGACGTACGGGAGCTCGTCGTACGGATTGTATTGCGACCCGTTTGGATTTTGTTACAACGCGAAGGTGGCGAATTTTCTGAACCGGGGAAATTTTGTAGGGGGATTAATTTTCCGGTTTTGACGCGCAGGCGGCCCCGACCAGGTCGGGGGCACTACAAAGAGAAGAAGGCGGCGTAAAGCCGCTCCTACACGGGCCGGAGGAGATTCCGGCCCTATTTTTTGTGCGCAGGATTTTCAGGGGTGGGGAGTTTCGGGGATTGGCGGCATGACGAAGAGTTTTTCGTCGATGGGGACGTTTTGCTGGACGGTGGTGATGCGGATGGTGAAGCTGCCGTTGGTGCGTGTGAGGGTCCACTGATAAGGAATTTTGACGCCGTTGGTGTCGCGATAATCGGCGTAGTCGACCTCGAGCGGATTGCGGCCGAGGGGTGTCTCGGTGTACCGGATTAAGCGGAGAAGCAGGCCGGATTGCTGATCGAAGCACATGCGCAGGGCCGGCGTGGCGGCACCTTTGGCAGTGACTAGAAATGTGGCGTGTCCGTCGATGGTTTCGCCCGGAAGGACTTTGAACTCCTGGTACAGTTCGCGGACCTGGGCGGGAAAATAAATTTGCGCGTCAATTCGGGCGGAACGCAGCTCGGCCGCGTTCATTGGATGAACACCTCGCGGCGTGGTGAGCCAACCAGCCTGGCCGTTGAAGGCGGTGACGCTTTCGCCGAAGGAAGGATGTGAGATGGAGAGTCGTTTCTCGGGAGCTTCGGAATAGATTTCGATTGGATATTGCTCGCCTCCGGTGTCGACAGTTCCCTTTTGGACCCGCGTTTTGATTTTGTGGAGGGTCTCGGCACCGCCGATTGCGGCTAGGTATTTATCGAGAACCTGATCGGCGGAAGGCAAGCTTTCCTGCGCGCTGATTTCGTGGTGCTCGTGCTCGGGCATT
>Ga0210401_10002063_pt1 | contig 22480 bp, 16 predicted proteins | sample IncBWH32MmetaG_FD_150866 | JGI IMG/M metagenome (GOLD analysis project Ga0210401, IMG submission 150866) | Forest soil microbial communities from Barre Woods Harvard Forest LTER site, Petersham, Massachusetts, United States - Inc-BW-H-32-M | ecosystem: Environmental > Terrestrial > Soil >... | reverse complement strand
CGACACATACACCGGACGTTACTACAGTTTTTTCTATGTTGAATCCTTCATTTACATCGATGGTGCATTCCGGTTCGTCGGTAGCGGCGATTGTCCTTTCTGGAGCCCGTGTTCCGCGAATGACCCGGTCCTCGAAGGCCAACTTGTCAAGCAGGTGCATCCAGCCAATTCCAAGACGAAAACCCGGCCGAACTAGCAGGTGGATTGGTTCAAGGTTTGAAGTTGAGTCAAGTTCCAATAAGTAGTACGACCGGACATATAAGTATTACTTTATCCGGCCGGAAAGTGCGGCACACTCCCACTCGAACTATCTGCCCGGCGATTCCGATGAATTGGCCGGACTCAATGCGTGTACGATTTCCACGGAGGTAGAGGTCAAATAGTTTCGCGCATGGAGCACTTGGGAGCGCGTAGCAAGACCGCCTATCGAGAAAGCGTCGAAATGAAACTTCTTGCTCAAACACTCGTCTCGAAATGTCGAGAGGCTAGCGCAGGCACTTCCTCGACGCCGACTGCAAGTGTATAAGTCACTAGGAGGAGGCATACGACCGTAAATCCGAGTGCTAAACCACGCCCGGGTTTTGCGTGTCCTTTATCGCTGAAATGTTGTCAGTTTTATGCATGCGAGAGACTTCACATACGTTTTCTAAGAGCAACTCCGCTCGTACCGCGCCATCCGCTAGCTGTCCGTCCGAACAGGCGAATAGTCTTAACTGTTCGGTGTGACACTATTTTCATTTCATGCAAGTTTCACTTGACATCATTTCCCCCGAAGCGTAAATAGTTTGCGACGTTAACTCTCCCTCAATTGGCGAAGCGCGTTCGTCGCTCGTGGGATTACATCCCCGCTCACTAATTGGACAAAAAGTTGAATCAACCCCAGCCTGAAAGTCTCCTAGGGGACTTGTGTGCAAGCACGTTTTGCACCAATGGAGGAACATTGCCATGAGACTACTTGCAACCTTTTCAGCTCTCCTCTTCTCATTTCCAAATCTTTCTGCTGCCCAGCAACCTTCGTCTCCCGCCGCAGGCAGTTCCAGCCAGGCGACAACTCTGCTGACACAATCTGCGGCCGCACTGACGGGCGGGGTCACGCTCTCTGACGTGACGCTCTCCGGCTCAGCCCGCCGCGTCGCAGGTTCCGATGACGAAACCGGGACGGGTGTGCTTAAAGCGCTCGGCTCTGGAGCAGGCCGCACGGACCTCAGTCTCTCCTCCGGCCAACGCAGCGAACTGTGCAACCTGTCCGCAGCCACTCCAACGGGAACCTGGTCAGGTCCCGACAGGGTCTCCCACCCCATCGCTTATCACAATCTCATGACCGAGCCCGCCTGGTTCTTCCCCGCCTTCGCCATAGCTCGCAGACTCTCGGCATCCGGCTACGTCGTCACCTATGTTGGACACGAGACACACGAGGGTCAGGTCGTCGAACATATCTCCGTATCACAGCCGTCCCCTTTCCCCACACCTCCCGGAGCGGCGTCGTTCGAGCATCTCACTCAAATCGACTTCTTCCTCGATTCATCAACGCTCCTGCCAGCGGCGATCTCCTTTAACACCCACCCCGACAACAACGCCTTACTCGACATTCCCGTCGAGGTGCGTTTCTCAGACTACCGCAGTGTCAACGGTGCACAGGTGCCTTTCCACCTTCAGAAATACTTGAACAACACCCTCATACTCGATTTTCAGGTGCAAACCGTCACTGTCAACACCGGGCTGGCCGCAAGCACGTTCAGCGCTCAGTGAAACTTACTGAACAGGAGAGAATCCAATGACTCTTGCATATCGCTTGATCTTTCTCATGATCGTCCTTGCCCTGACCGCTGGAATCTCTTGTGCTCAGGTCCAAACAGGCACTCCACCCTTCGGCTCCTTCGGCGGCGGCCCCGATGTCATCAATCTTGCTAACCTTAACTCGCACCTGACCGTTCCGGTGCTACACAAACCTGGCCGCGGCAATGATTTTACCTACGACCTCGTGTATGACTCCTCGATCTGGTTTCCGGTTGCAGCAACCGGGCACCAGACTTGGCAACCAGTGGGGAGTTTTGGATGGGCCGGTCAAACCGAAGTCGTGACCGGATATGTGGCGAGCGCGGCCAGCTACAGCTCGACGCAACAATACTGTGGTCCGGATATGGGCTACATGACCATCACCACCTGGACCTATTCCGGCTGGGTTTACACTGACTCATTCGGAGTGTCGCACGCTTACAGGAGTTCCTCCTCCACCACGACCTATAGCGGCTGCGGCAACAACAATTCATCGAGCACAGGTTTCGCCGAAGTTGCCGCAGATGGCTCCGGCTACACACTAAACGTCAGCGGAGGATGCGCGCCGTGCAGTGTCATTTCCTCGTCCGGGACAAGCATGCTAGGCCCCTACAACTCTTCCAATGGTTCCGGCAACGGCACTGATCGCAACGGAAACATGATCACGGTTGATTCCAGCGGACATTTCTACGACACGCTGAGTAGCACGACACCAGTTCTCGCCGTGACGGGCTTGGGCACTGTAGCTAGCCCAACAACTTTTGCTTATACCGCTCCCTCCGGCGCTAGCGCTCATTACACGATGAATTACACGAACTACACAGTAGCCACTAATTTTGGGATTTCCGGAATCACTGAATACAGATCCGCAGCCGCCGTGCCTCTTGTTTCAAGCATCGTCCTACCGGACGGCTCGCAATACAGCTTCCTCTATGAAGCTACCCCTTCCACGCCTGCTCCCGGAGCTTGCACTCCGTACGCTGGCACCACGTGCGTCACCGCCAGGATTGCCAAGGTCACGCTGCCAACCGGCGGCCAGATCATCTACGCCTACACCGGCGGAAACAACGGCATCCTGCCTGACGGCAGCACCGCCACGCTCGGCCGTACGACCCCTGACGGCGCATGGACGTACGCTCAAGTCAAAGGCACCGCCGCCGCGTCCACAACCACTATCACGGATCCGCAGAGCAATGTGTCCGTAATAAATTTTCAAGGGATCTACGAAACCCAGCGCCAGGTCTATCAAGGCACAACGTCTGGAACTCTTCTGACTACCATGAATACGTGTTACAACGCCAGCGCGTCTCCTTGCACAGGTACCGCCATCACCCTCCCCCTTACCCAGAGGACAGTTATCGACCAATACGGATCGAGCGGCCTCCAATGCAAACACAACTATCTCTACAATGGCGTCGGCGGCTTGACTGAGCAGGACGACTACGACTACGGCTCCGGTGGCCCAGGTGGACTCCTAAGAAAAACGCTCATTACGTACGCTTCACTCGAGAGCATCACCGCATTTCGCCAACAGGTAACCGTCCAAAACGGCTCGGGTACTGTAATTTCGCAGACCAACTATAACTATGACGAAACCACGCCCACAACTACATCCGGAGTTGCGCAACACGCCTCCGTTACCGGCTCTCGCGGAAACCTGACTAGCATCAACTACCCCGTTTCTGGGCTGACCTCGCACTTCACCTACTACGACACGGGCAGCATGAGCACTCAGCAAGACGTGAACTCCGCCACCACAACCTACAACTACAGCTCAAATACCGCATCCTGCCAAATGGCTTTCCCCACCGGTGTGACCGAACCATTGAGCATGTCCGAATCCTTCACGTGGAATTGCACCGGCGGCGTCCAGCTCACTTCCACTGACGAAAATAGCAAAACCACAACAGTTACGTACAATGATGCGGATTTCTGGCGACCGAATGCGCAAACCGACCAGCTTGGTAACCAGACAAGTTTTTATTATCAGCCTAATCCGACTTACGGCCTTCCGGTTGCGTTTGGTTCGTCTTTGACTTTCAATAACGGGAATAGCGTGGTAAACGATATTCAATACACAGATAGTCTTGGACGAACTTATGTAGATCAGCGATCGCAGAGTCCGGGTTCATCCACGCTCGATTCGGTGTCCTACACCTTCGACGCCAACGGCAGACCGTATTCCGTGTCAGTGCCATGTTCGATTGCCTACGCCGGAACATGCTCCACTCCAAAGACGACGCAAACTTACGACGCACTCAATCGCCTGCTTCAGACCACCGACGGTGGTGGCGGTACCGCGACTTATTCGTATTCAAACAACGATGTGCTCATCACTGTCGGGCCAGCACCGACTGGCGAAAACACGAAACGACGCCAATTGGAGTACGACGCCTTAGGGCGACTGACCTCCGTTTGCGAACTCACCTCTGGGACTACCGCTTGGCCTTCGGGCGCCTGCGCACAAACCACCGCCCAAACTGGTTACTGGACCAAGTATAGTTACGACGCTCTAGGGGATCTGCTCACAGTCACTCAAAATGCCCAAGCCGCAGCGGCCAGTCAGCAAACTCGAACCTACACGTATGACGCGATGGGGCGTTTAATTTCGGAGAAAAACCCGGAGATGGCCCAGAACACCCTGAATTACGTCTACGACACCGACGCCACATGCACGCCCGCCGCGAAAGGTGACCTCGTCAAACGCATTGACCCAGTTGGAAACACCACTTGTTATACTTACGACGCGCTACATCGTTCCACGAGTACAACGTACACCGGCCCTTACGCCTCCAACACTCCGAACAAGTACTTTGTCTACGATACTGCTACCGTTAACTCGGTCTCGATGTCCAACGCCAAGACTCGACTGGCTGAGGCATACACTTGCGTTTCACCATGTACGACCAAGATTACTGACCTGGGCTTCAGCTACTCGGCTCGCGGTGAAGCAACCGACGTTTACGAGTCCACCCCGCATTCCGGCGGCTACTACCACCCGACTCTAAGCTATTGGGCGAATGGAGCCCCAAACGTACTTGGGAACAACATTGTGAGTTTGCCTGCGTTCACTTACTCGGTTGACGGTGAGGGTCGTCCCTATCAAGTCACAGCCTCAGCAGGTCAGAACCCGGTCACAAACACGGTCTACAACACAGCTAGTCAGCCCACCTCCGTGACCTTTGGGTCCAGCGATTCCGACGCTTTCCAATATGACGCGAACACACTTCGCATGACGCAGTACAAATTCAACGTTGGTGCGCAGTCCATTCTCGGCAACCTCGGCTGGAATGCGAACGGCTCTCTCGCTTCATTCGGCATTACCGATCCATTCAACTCGGCCGACGCTCAAAATTGTGCTTACAATTCCGATGACCTTAGCCGCATAAGCAAGGCAAACTGCGGAGCCATCTGGGGCCAATCGTTCGCCTACGATCCCTTCGGAAACATTTCGAAGACCGTTCTCACCGGTAGCGCCGGGACATCATTTCTCCCCACGTATCAGACCTCTCCATCCATCACGAACCGCATCGCAAGCTTGCCCGGCGGCATCACGCCCACTTACGACGCCAACGGCAACTCAACCAATGACAATTTTCATCAGTACACTTGGGACGCCGAGAATCGTCCTGTCAGCGTAAATGGGACCGCGGTTGTCTTAACCTATGACGCGCTCGGGCGAATGGTGGAACAAGCTCGTGGCACGAGTTATACTCAAATCGTTTACAGTCCGATCGGGTCAAAACTTGCTACGATGAATGGCTCAACACTCCAAAAAGGCTTCCTGCCACTCATCAACGGGGGCGAAGCTGTTTATACAAGCGGCGGTCTCGCCTACTACCGCCATCCCGACCACCTTGGCAGTTCCCGCTTCTCCTCCACTCCCACCAGGACCCTGTACTCGGACACCGCTTACTCTGCGTTCGGCGAACCTTACGCCCAGGCTGGAACCACCGACGCATCTTTCACAGGCGAGGATCAGGATACGACCGCTGGCGTCTACGATTTCCTGTATCGCAAATACGACCCGGGCCAGTCTCGATGGACCTCCACTGACCCCGCGGGCCTCGCCGCTGCCGACAAAACCAGCCCTCAATCCTGGAATCGGTACGCCTATGTCCTCAATAATCCATTGAGACTGGTCGATCCTCAGGGACTCGATGGGTGCGAAGATAGCGGTTTCGACGATGAAAGCAGCTGTGACCCCCAGGGAGGAAATAGCGGACCAGGAGTTAGTGGAGGTGGGACCGATGGTCCGTGCACCGATGTTTTCGGCGCAAATCCTTTCGGTGAATCATGTACTCCCGGCCCTTCCACTACGTGCGATGGGTTCGGCGCATGCACTCCCGGCAGCCTCAACGCTGGAGCCCAGCCAAATCTTCCGGGCGCATTCAATGAAGGGCCCGGAGGGTATGACTATGGTGGAGTTAATGTTTTTGTTGCTCTCGAATGTGCGGCTCAGAATAACCCGGGGGACACTGGCTGTTGGGGGGTCAAATTGTCTCTCAGTGGCGGGGCATTGCAGGGGAGCTGGAGCCTGGACGGCTTTGCCGCGGCCGCAGCGAAACCGCTTGATTATCTGTCGCTAGGTGTCTACGGATTTGGGAAGCCAATTGGGCCATACCTGTTCGGTCCCCTAGGGGTGTTCCCCGATCCACTGGACCCAAGCCGCCTCATAAGCCTCAAACCGGCTCCTTTCCCCGCCCCAACTTCACGCGCCTACGTCTGCCAACCGATGCAGATGGAAATTCGGCAGTTGCAATTGCAGACCGGCAATCCGTCCGCAGTGAAGCAACTGGCCGCATTGCAGGCGATGTACCAGAAAGCCTGCCATTAAGGGGTTAGTCGACTGACCCGGCTCTCGGACGCAGCATGATAACCTCGCCATCGACCAATAAATCGAAATGGATCGCGCCAATCTTTGCTATCTTGGCTGGAACGATGGGTTTTTGCACTTTGGCTCCCTCTACTCAGGCCCAGGATCCTATACGCGTTGAGACCAATCAGGTTCTCGTCCCCGTTTTCGTCTTGGACAAAGAGCGCGTTCGTCGCCTGGGGAGGGACCCTGGGAATTTTGTTCGGGCAGCTGTGGCAGGTGACACGAAACTAGTAGACGCTATCTTAGAGGGAGTTGTGATTCGAGATCTAACCACTGTTGATTTTCAGGTATTCGAGGATGGCGAGGAGCAGACGATCCAGAATGTTGCGTACGAACGAAGCATATATTGGGATGTGCGCGACAACGGGGGCCACCACACCGAATACATAGGGCCTGGCGGAGGAAAATGGAGCAGCGCTGAATGGCCACCCGGCGTGGTTGGGGACGTCGATCCCCCTCACTATGTCATTGCCTATTCGCTACCAAAGTCTCCCGAGGGTAGCTGCCATCAGATTAAGGTAAAAGTGAATCGTCGTAATGTGCTCGTCGGTGCCCGCAGTGAATACTGCAACACGAGGCATTCCGCTTCTGACCCCCTGAATGGGACAAGACTCGGCCAGCAGATGGAAATCGACTTGGCTGTGCCAAAGAACAACAATGTCGACATCTCACTTCTGGCATTCCCGCTGTATACGAATAGCGACGCCGCGCGTGTTCAAATCGTCCTCGATTGGCCCTGGGAATCCCTAAAAGGCAAATCCAGGACGAGAGGCGTCTTGGGGCTAGTCTTCAAGAAAGACGGGACTCTCATTGCCCGGTTCAGTGATCTCGCGGACAGGGAGGGCGTTGCGAATAGTGAATTGCCCGATTGGATTGGCTATCGTACTGACCGCCCTGATGCGGGCGTGATTGAGAATCGTTATGAGATGCAACTTACTCTGCCTCCCGGTGAGTATGATCTTCGGGTCGTTCTCAGTGACGGAACGAGGTTTGGCCGAGCGGAGGTCCCTCTGCTCGTCGAGAGCTATGATAGAAAAGCGCTCGCTGTCAGCGGGGTATCTCTCTGCAAGCAAATCTCGGATGTGTCAGCCTACTCATCGGGGAAGCCTCCCAAATTACCCGGTGCCTGGACGGCCAAAATACCCGGAAACTACTTGCCTCTCGTGAGTAAAGATATTGAGTTCAAACCAACGGCTGACGCGCGATTCAAAAAGGGCCAGACACTGTACAGCTACTTCGAAGTTTATGAACCCTCGGTCGGGGGACAATCCCCAGCAACAGTCCAAGTTCAAATGCGCATTGCCGACCGGAAAACCGGCGAGGTTATGAGTGATTCCGCACCCGTAAGTGCCACGCCTTATGTGAAAGCAGGAAACCCAGTGATTCCCATCGGCAGAGGAATGGACATCAGAGGATTGCCGATCGGTTCGTACCGCCTGGACGTGCAGGCAACGGACTCGACAGGACAAAGCACGGCGTGGCGCACCGCAAACTTCACGATAGAGTAGATTTACGGGATACAGATTGAGGACGAATTCGTGACTGGAACAAGTCGTTCAATCTACCCTATCGCTACAACAGTCTTGCTGGCATGTTCTATGCTCGGCTCGGTTGAGAAAGGGCAACCAGGAGCCACAGCCAAAACCAATGTCGTCTGGGTCGAGCGAACACTTAAACAGCTCTCATTGGAAGAAAAAGCCGGCCAAATGTTACAGGTCCGCTTTTACGCTGACGACAGACAGTTCGACAGTGCTGAATACAAACATCTTCGCGATCAGATTCAGAAATACCACATCGGTTCTCTAGTGTTCGGCATGCATTTCAACAATTTGGGACCGATAAGGAGCACGCCTCTCGATACTGCAAAAGTCGCAAATCAGTTACAGAGCGAATCTAAGTTGCCATTGCTCCTAGCCGCCGACTTGGAGCGCGGCGTCGCCTCGCGGCTGCACGAAGTCCCTTCGTTTCCGTGGCCTATGGCATTCGGGGCCGCGGATGATGTAAGTGAAGTGGAGCGTTTCGCTGCAATCACAGCGCGAGAGGCGCGGGCGGTAGGTATTCAGTGGGCCCTTGCACCGGTGGCCGATGTTAATAGCAATCCGGCGAACCCTGTCATCAATGACCGATCGTTCGGCGAAGACACCAAACAGGTGAGCACCATGGCAACAGCCTACATTCGAGGTGCGCACCAAAACGGACTCCTAGTAACTGCCAAGCATTTTCCAGGCCACGGAGATAGCTCTGTAGATTCCCATCACGGCATTCCCTCTATCGATGGTGACATGGAACATCTCGATAAAGTCGAGTTTCCGCCATTCCAGAAGGCCATCGAAGCTGGTGTGGATTCAATCATGCTTGCCCATGCTCGCGTCCCGGCAATAGATCCCGATCCCAGCAAGATCGCCACAATTTCAGCTAAGGTGGTAACTGACGTCCTGCAAAAACAGTTGGGATTTAAGGGTGTCGTCCTCACCGATGCTTTGGAAATGAAGGGTATAACCACTCTGTATGATCCCAAGAAAGGCAGCCCTACGGCCCTGGCTGCCGTCGATGCTGTAAAGGCCGGATGTGACGTCATCATGATCCCGACGGACCTTGACGGGGCCTTCCACGCGATCATTGACGCAGTTCGTAGCCGCGAGATTCCTGAATCGCGGATCGACGAGTCGGTCCGGAAAATCTTGCTGATGAAGGCTACCGTGGGTCTCGATAGGAACCGCTTTGTGGACGTCGACCGCGTCACAGAGCTTGTAAGCAAGCCCGAGGATATCGCCTTTGCCCAGGAAGTGGCGGATAAGGCCGTTACTTTGGTTCGTAACAATGGGAAGTTATTGCCAATTAAAACGTCCGGTACTGGAATTCTCAAGCACGAAACACCCGATGCCCAGCCCGCGCAGAAGAACAAGCTGATTGGTGTGGTGCTGGCAGAGGTCCTGGAAAGCACCAATGGGCACGAATTTGAGAAGGAGCTTCTCGCCCGGCGACCGGACGCGCACGTCTTCTATGTTGACCGTCGAACCGCCAATGCAGACAGCATCCAGCTTTTGGAGTCTATCAAAAACGCTGATGAAGTCGTGGTTGCGGCCTACGTGGTACACGGAGGGGCCAGACAGACCGTTGTCGACGGTGAAACCGTAACTTCCTATGGCCTACGTGGGCCAAGCGGGGAGTTACTGCAGAAAATCCTCGCGGTAACACCTGAGAAAACTATCGTTGTTGCCCTTGGCAGTCCCTACCTCATCGCGAACTTCCCACAGATTCAAAACTACATGTGTACCTACGCGATGGCCACTACGTCAGAAATCAGTGCTGTGAAAGCTCTGTTCGGTGAAATCCAAAACCAGGCCAAGCTTCCGGTTACGCTACCGGACATAGCTCCCCGCGGCTTCTCTCTTCCCTGGCCAAAAGAGCGGGCTCCTGCCATGGTGAGTTCAAGCGCTCCCTGACATCTGGGTCTCAACAAAGGTGCAGCTGATTTCAGATGAAACGACCGGGGCTCGGGAGGGGCCGAGCGATGTATAAAAACGTTGTACAAGGAAGTTCTGCCGGGAACCTCAGGAACACTCGGTTCTCCCTCTAATTGATGAAGGCCGCGCTCATCGTTTTCTTCGCTGTTCGAACGCCTTCCAGTCTCGCTTCAGAAATTCTCCGAACTCGCACCTTTCCTCGGCCCGATTCACGCCGGAATCTCGCCTTCTTGGTTTGCGAACAGCTGAATTGCTACAGTTTTGGTTCGGTTACCGGGGAGTTCCAGTCGCTGGTTACGTGCGGGGCCGATTGGGGGCCGGTGGGGACCAAGAACCAGCGAACAGGAACAAAAATGAGAGAAATGGAAAACAAGCGTAAACGACTCAAAGAGCGTCTAGATGACTAAAGAACGGCGACTTGCAGAAAGCGTCCCAACTACCGTGTCAAGGTAGTACTCGAAGGAATTCCGGTTACGGCTTGTCAATCAAGCCCAGGCCAAATAGAGCGGCGAAGTGTAAAATCCCTGCTGCACGATTACCTCTAACTCATTGAGCTCTGGGAATAGACTATTTTGGGGAGCGGGGCGTCCGGGAAATGCCTCGAAGCATGAAAACCGAAAAAACGAAGGACAAGCACATTAGGATTAAATATGGGGGCGAAGGACACCAGAGTTCCATGAGGGTAGAGCATCCATGGTCTGGCTCGTTCGTACCTATTCAGCGCTTCCAGCAATTCAGAGACAAACTCGAAGCTCTTTGTGGTCTGCCACGCCGAGAGGAGCTGCCTCGAATTCTTGAGCTATCCACAGCAAGCGCCCTCCCGCCGGTCTGGCACCGAGCCAGACTCTCAGCATTGGAAGAAAAGGCCATTGATATTTTCTCGGTTCTTATTTTCACGTCAAAGAAACACTGGCGTGACCTGCTTAGAGAGTTTTTCCAGCAGGAGAGATGGCAAGTTGACCTTCGAGGGCGCCCCACTCTAGATCTTCGTGATAAGGAATTGCGATACGTGAAGCGAGGGCTAGAGATTGAAAGAGCCATCGCCAGACTCACGCCCGGACATCAGATTAAAGTACGAGCCAAAAAGAATAAGGGCTATGGAAGTGGCGAAGAACAGATGGCCGAACAACTCAAAGCACGCGGTTTTGACGAACGAGAAGTGGAGGCGATCGTGAACGCCCGCTCCGCGCAAGATTCTGCCCTTCGGTATTTCTTTGCGACCCAAAAGGGCGTGCATGTCAGCCGTAAGTCCATCAGGAACGACTACGCTAAGTTCAAAAGCTGGAAGAAGCGCTTTCCTCAAGATTTTCTCCTGTACCGGTCATAAGCTCGCTGGTTCACAAAAAAACTCGGCCCCTGTTTTTCTGGGAATCTCCCCGCCTCACAATTTCACCATCGGCGCGACATAGGTAGTCGCTGGAGGGGAGATGAGCCACTCAAGACATATCATCAGAATCGCCAAGAAATACACTGGATGGGGCTGGCGCGTTGTTCCTGTCCCACGGAAGAAGAAAGGTCCACACTTAAAAGGTTGGCAAAAACTTCGGTTAAATCAATCGAGAATCCCCGAGTATTTCGATGCTTGGGATAATATTGGCATTCTTCTCGGCAAGCCGAGTAGAGGCCTGATAGATATCGATTTAGACAGTCAACAGGCGATTTTTCTGGCTCCGCATTTTTTGCCCAAGACGAAGCGGATACACGGAAGAAAATCGAAGCCGAAGTCTCATTATTGGTATCGACCCACATCTACGCCTACGCCACAAAAGTTCTGCGATGTCGACAATACTTGCCTCGTAGAGATCCGTTCCACCGGCCAACAGACAATTGCCCCACCGTCCATTCACCCTTCCGGTGAACTCGTTCGGTGGTTCGCTAAGGGGCGTTCGGGACGCGTAAAGGAAGCTGAACTCCTTTCGGCCGTAAAAAGACTGGCAGCGGCAACACTCCTCGCTCGCCATTGGCCTAACCAAGGGAGCCGAAACGACGCAGCCTTAGCGCTCGCAGGAACGCTCTTGCAAGCCGGTTGGGACGAAGCCGAGGTAGAAGACTTTGTTTCGGTAGTCGCGCAAGCGGCCAAAGACGAGGAATGGAAGGCTCGTAAGGGCGTTGCCCGTGCAACTCGGAAGCGAATCGACAAAGGAGGCACCATCAGCGGCAGACCAAGCTTGGAGAAACGGTTGGGTGCCACAGTAGTAGATCGAGCCTGCGAGTGGCTGGGCATCGGAAGGTTAGCTGCTCCTCCAGTGAGTATACGCAGTACAGAAGCTGCTTGGCCCAAGTCTCTCTCGAAACGCGCCTATTGGGGAATGGCTGGGGCCTTTGTGCGGGCTATCGGACCTATAACAGAAGCAGACGAGGCTGGGCTGCTCTTGCAGTTCCTCATTAGTTTTGGAAGCGCAATTGGCAGAAATCCGCATTTCAGGGTGGGCGCAGCAGAACAACACACGAATATGTTCGGTGTTCTAGTGGGACGTACCGCAAAGTCACGCAAAGGTTCGTCCTGGACTGAGGTCGAACGGCTCTTCAACAGTGCAGATCGAGTGTGGGCGAGTCGTTGCCTGCTTCCTGGAGGTCTGGCTTCCGGGGAAGGGTTAATTTGGGCCGTACGCGATCCCATCGAGAAAAAGGTAAAGCCTAAGGAAGGCAAAAGGCAGGATCAGGAAATAACCAAAATCGTAGATGAGGGCGTAGAAGACAAGAGGCTCCTCGTTTTGGAAACGGAATTTGCATCGCCTTTGCGTGTAATCCGTCGCGAAACAAATACTTTGTCGGCTGTCATCCGCCGCACCTGGGACAAGGGTGATCTCAACAACCAAACTAAGCAATCGCCTGCTCGGGCAACTGGCGCGCATATTTCTATTATTGGGCACATCACCCGTGAAGAACTGGAGCGTGAATTCAGTGCCGCCGAAGGAAGCAACGGCTTCGCCAATCGCTTCCTGTGGATCTGCGTGCGACGCACTCAGTTCCTGCCTCTTGGTGGAAGGCTACAAGAAAAGATTTACCGTGACTTAATTAGCCGCCTGCAGCATGCGTTGGCGTTCGGTCGTAAGACCCTCGAGCTACGGTTCATGAAGAAAGCGAAGAAGCAATGGTGCCGTGTATATCCAAGACTGGGAGCAGAAGTTCCTGGACTCCTTGGTGCCATCACGTCTAGAGCTGAGCCCCAGGTTCTTCGGCTCGCAATGATCTATGCCCTGTTGGATTGCTCGGCCTTTGTCAAAAAAGAGCACTTAAGAGCGGGACTGGCCGTGTGGCGGTACTGCGAAGATTCGGCGCGTTATATCTTCGGCAACAAATTCGGCGATCCAGTTGTCGACACAATTCTTCGACATTTGCAGGGAGAGACGAAGGGCCTGACAAGGACTGCCATTCGGGAACTCTTCAATCGCAATCGTAGCGAGACCGAAATCAGCAACGCACTGCGCGTACTAGAAGAACATGGCCTTGCCCGATGTGTTCGCGAAGAAACTGGCGGACGTCCATCGAAACGGTGGTTCGTTGGCCGTTAGGGGCACGCGGTAAACGCTAAAAGTCTCTGAACCGGACAACTCGCGTTTCCTTTTGGCGTTTTTGGCGTACCCCCTGGTCTGCAGGAGACTTAATGGGGCATGTGGGGACAGTACGGGCATCTTTAGGGGATGGGTGTAAGAAGGTTCACTTTACGGTAAACAGATAATGAAATAGTATTATGCTTGGTACATGCACAGAGACGCCGATTCGACGCACAAGGAGCAAATCCATGTCACGTCGAATTGTGCAAGGTGTGGAAAAGGGCAGGCCTGTGCCTCGCCAGCGCGGGTACGTCTATCAGAAGGGAAGGAAGAAAGGCGATCCGTGGAACCCCAAAGAACGTGCGTACGGTAGATATCGAATTGACGTTCCAGGGGAACACAGACAGAAAGAGGTCCGGGTAGCTCTCGGATACTGCCGCGAAGAAATGGACGCCATGCTTAGACTGCAAGTGGAGATGGAGCAGGTGGGAGTGCTGGACTTGGACAAAGTCCGGGAACGACTCTCGCCTGTCGTCAATTTCCGCACGCAAGCGTCATGGTGGTTGGAGGCGATAACATCGGGTGAGGTCGTGCATTCAAGAAAGCGCACTCAGATCACGGCCAACACGATTGGCTCCTACTCGACTGCGGTTGCATATCTGAACAAACAAATCGGAGACATGCCGCTGGCTTCCATTGACAACCCGGAAGCTAGAGCGTTGATCACTACCATGAAGGCGGCGGTGAAAGACGGCAGGCGGCGATTCTCCGATTCCACCATAAGCTACTACTTCCGTATCATGCGCCAGGTCATCTCTTCTCAAATTGATGAGAAATTCCGGCCTGTCCATCGTCGGGAGTGGAACCTTGCGGCAATCGGTCTACCCCGCGTCAACCCGAAAAATCAGCGTCGTCCTACCATGACTCCAAAGGAAATGACTACGCTGCTCGGCAAGGCAGAGGGGCAGTACTTGATGATTTACTTCCTCAACCTTGCTACGGGGCTGCGGATTTCTGAAGCGGTAGCAATCGAAATAAACAAACACATCGAACCGGACTGCTCGATTATTTACGTTCGCCAGCAACGGGAAAAGGACGTGAACGCTCTCAAAACGGATCTCAAAACTGAGGCGGGATTGCGTGACATAGACCTTCACCCTGACGCTGCACGAATCTTGCGTAACTTCATAGGGAGCCGGAAGAGTGGCTTTCTATTCCAGACCGCTAACGGAACGATGCTCGATCCGGGCAACATCGACAGGGATAGCCTGAGTCCTATCCTCGAAGAAATGGGACGGGATGAACCCGGAACGCGGTTCAACGTGTTCCGGCGATTCCGAGAGGCTGTGCTGCAACGGAGTGAGGCGCGGCAAATTCTGATCGACTACTGGATGGGGCACTCGAATGCCAGCATGGGAGATCGCTACGGCAAGCAACTTCTGGAAGATGCCGAGTACCGTCAAGAACAGGTCAAGAAAGTCGGCCTGGGCTTTGACCTACCGCCGTCCTTACTTGGGCTACATGGGCTACAAACTGTCAGCAATGTCGACAACAAGGAAGCCGCCTAAGTGCTACAATGAACAGAGGGTTAAATCAATTCGGGCGTGTAGCTCAGCTGGGAGAGCACCTGCTTTGCAAGCAGGGGGTCGCCGGTTCGATCCCGGCCACGTCCACCACTAAACTAAGGACTTGCGGCGATTGCGCTTGGTTTTGTGACGTGGCGTGTGTCGTAACTCCTTCTTTCACCCCTGTAGTTAAAGCGCTCAGCGCCCGACGTTTTGCCTCCAACCGAACATGCGAGTAGTGGGTGAGCATTTTGGGAGAAACGTGTCCAGCGATTGCCATTATGGTTTGATCGCTCGTACTGGATTCGGCGAGCTCAGTGATGGCGTGGTGGCGCAGGTCATGGAAGCGCAGCCCCGGCAGGCCAGCTTCCCGAGTCAAAGCTCGCCAAGCGGTTCGCCATGTCGACATTGGCTTCGTCGGGTCAGGCTTAACCGACACGGTCGGTCCTGGTCAGAGGCCTTTTATTTTGGTTAGGCAATAGTCGAATGAGCCATCAACCGATTCGATCTCATGCCCGCACTGTTCCTTAATCGTTTTCTTCACAGCTGCTGCTTCTTTTCCGGCCCAAAACTGGTCACGGCCCCTATAAGGGAAACGCTTCCCCATAACTAGCTTGATCGATATGTCTCCAAGTTCCTGAACGATGTGACCAATTCTACTCCTCAGGTAGTAGAGAAGCCGCGACATATGGTAATACCCTCAGTTTGGAATTCCGCGCATAGAAGGGCTTCACATGGACTTAACCAACGCGCGCACGGAGGCCGCGGCCTCGTACAAGGAGAGACAGGCCGTCATTGACACTCAGGTGCGCCTCGCCTCGGTTGCATACACGCTGCTCCGAAAGACAATCGAGGGCGAACATGGCGACCGAGTCCTCGGAAAGCTCTACGGGGACCTGGCGCACAAAACGCGGGCAGTTCACCGAGTGCCGTCTCCTTCAACGAAGGTCGAAACCACAGCGCAGCGCGGCGTAGCGCTCTCCGTTGCAGCGATCCATGCAGACTTTGAGTGGGCTTCGCGTGATCTGCTGAGCGACGCGCTTGAATTCTGGGAATCGCGCTGGACGCCAGTGCTCGGAAAAGCAAAACCGCCGGGACCGGCACCGGGTCCTTTGGCGAAACGCGGTTGGAGCGGGACAGTCTCAGACGCGCTGCGCGCCCATTCAGCCGACGACGGCTTTTTGCTCGGTTGCTATTCTCTCCTCGGCATCGAGCCGCAGAAAACAGATCTCGCCGCCCTGCCGCTCTTCGATTTCTTCCGGAGATGCCGCAACCGAATCCTCCATCAGGACGGCACGGCGGGAAGTGACCTAGTAGATTTCGCGAAGTCGAAGAAGATGGATGCTGCATTCAAGTCTCTCGGACCCGCGGTGTGCAAAATGGCTCCGGAACTCCCTGAACTCAGCGCTACGGAACCCATCATCCTCACTCCCGCTCACGCCATCCTCTTCCTGATTGTGGTTAGGGCGCTCTTCAACTCGCTCGCCTCACGGATCCGGTCTGAGCTCGACGCGAGTGGATATTTCAGGATGGTCGGGCACTACGCTTACGGCACTCCTTACCATCCGTTTCGGCGCTCGTACTACAAATACGTCTTCACGCCAGCATCGACGTTCCTCGAAGAGCGATACCACGTGCGCGACTTGGATAAGCATGAACTCGTCCGGAGGCTTCGAGTTTTCGGACTTTGGGACGCCATCTCTGCGCGCTTTGCTGAGCTCTTTCCGAAGGCAAGGGCATGTTCGCACGCAGCTCTATGACGAATCTTTTGCTTCAAGGGCGGCCTTAGGAGCAAGATAATCGCCACCTGAGCGTTTTGATGTCAGTGACTTAGTATGGTTAGTATGTTTTTCACTCAATCGTAGTCGGTGCGCTCCGAACAACTCCCATGGCGAAGAAATCGAAAAAGGCAAAAAAGAAAACTAAGAAGCCTCGGTTGAGGCAGGCACGGGCTGTTCCCCGGCAAGGAGCGGAACCTAAAGGCCCGCGGAAGAAGTGGAAAAGCATAACGAAGGTATCCAAGACGAGCGTACCAAAAGGTGCGGGTGCCCGATTTGCCGCGACAACTAGGGCTGTCGCAGAAGTAGTCGCGGAGAAGGGTTGTTTGCCTTATCCCGAGGCAGAAGCGCTTGTCTACAACTGTGGCTCTCCGGAGGCAGATGGAGTTCCAAGCAGCACACCGCTTGGGAACTTGTTCAGCGGCCAGCGTCTCGCAAGTTTTTGCCAGTGTGTTGCGAACGGGGTGCCGGTGAGCGCGAGCAAGCTGCCGTGCAGTGCAGGAAAAACGTTACAGGACGTGATCGATGCGATTGCATGCAAGTAGAAATGAAACGCTACGCTTCTTTGGCAAGCTAGCATTGATTCCCATTTCCCTTTGCCTGACGAGCAGTCTGTCAGAGGCGGGCGATTTGAAAATCCACGGTATTTGGCCTGTCTCCTCCACGAAGTCTACTTCCGGCTTCGACAGGCTCTACGTCGTGTTTGAAACACCGGTGGACACAGCCGCGGAGGAGATGAGGTTCCACTGCGGTTTCGCTTCTGATGCGAAATCGACAAATCCCTGGCATGTCATGCTTTACGACAAAAGCGGCGCGCCAACATCTCTGGATCACGAGATCGTTAAGGCCTGTGCCGATGATAAGGCGTTCACGACCCGTGGCAGCGTGATGTTGGAACTCGCGCTACCATTGCCGGAATATTCAAGGGTTGATGTGACCTTCGGCGGGGCAAACATACCTTACGGAACGTTGGTGCGCGGGGTAACTCCAAAATCTCCGGTGGTCGAAGCCGCGAAAACCCGCAACGACTCGGACGTTTACATCAGCGGGACGGTAACGCCCTCAGTCGGTGCTGGGCCGTCTTACAACATCGATTCCACTCTAAAGTACAAGCTTCGGCAATGGGGCGAGAACGCTCTGTTCGCCGCCGGCCAAGTAAAAACCGACAATCGCTCTACCGCCGACCCGGATAGTTTCAGTTGGAACGTGGGTTATCGGCGCACTGGACTCAGGGCGTCCATGTTCGAATGGAGCTTCGCCGGGATGCAGATGGACAAACAAGGAAATGCTCTCAATTTTTATTCAGCGCCGAGATTTGTTTGGAACGTCCAGCGTTTGTTTAAGGGAACAGAAAAAACGAAGAAAACGGGCCAGACGTACTCGACACCCAATGTTTTGGTGGGGCTCGATCTGACATTAGGCATGGAATTCGGCGATAACTTCAGGGACGATTTTACGGTTACAAACAACAAAGGCCTTGGTGGCTTCGCGCGAGGGGTGCCGGGAGCGGCGGTCTATGTTGTCTTGCCGCATGTTTTGCATTTCAAGAAAATCGTACTTGCGAGCACATATATCGCGCGTATTCCAACCACAGATGAATTGTTTCTCGAGACCAGAGACACCTCCAAGCCCGTGCCAATGCTGACGAACAAGACCAGAAATTACTTGCAAGACGACTTACAGTTTATGCTCAGCGACTATGTTGGATTCGAGATCAAGCAGCAATATGGCTCACTGCCGCCGGCCTTTAGCTTCGTCGACAATCGGGTCTCGATCGGTTTGGTGTTGCAATTAAAGCAGGACAAGGTTCCTCAGTAATCTCCAATCTGTGAAGCGTCATGGATGAAAGGATAGTGGGGTCCTTGCGACTGCTGAGAATCCTGGCCGATCTCGTGAGCCACAGCTGTCCAATATTCGGAGAGATCAAGATAGGGAAGTACCTCTGACATCGACAGGAAGCCTGCCTTCATTTCCATCGAGATCCTAGCGAACTGCGCTACCTCGCGTCCAGTTTCAGCGATTCCCCTGGATGTAGACAACGGCGTTCTTTGATCCTGTACCAGAAACTCTCGAATTTCAAAAATCTGCCGGAGCTGAGGGATGGTTAAGCATCGCTGCGAAGCACAAGTACGAACCTCAAACATCGGCAAAGAGATTATAGGCCTGCCAACGTAGTCGAAAGAAAATGCAGTGAAGATCGCCTGAAATTGTGCTGCACATTCGCCTACGATTTCACCAAGAAGCAAGCACGATGCTCACCAATGCTTCGACTTTATTTTGGGTCGGACTGTGTTTTTGTCTTGACATATGTTGACATACATTGCAGAGTGGCCGCGTGAAGAAACGCACTACAGTCTGGCTGCCTCAAGTTCTGCTGGTACGGCTCAAAAAGCTATCGCGCAAAACTGGCGCGCCGATGGCGGAACTGTTCCGGCGAGCGGTCGAGGCATATTTGAAACGCCAGAAGTAGGCGGACACAAAAACGGGCCTGCCGACTGTTACAAGCAGCCAACAAGCCCTAACCAAAGTTACCTGTTAGGAGGAAACGATGGCTGCACCGATTGTAAGTCAATCCGTCCGTTCGTCTGTACCCTGTCCCGTTCAATCTGAGATAAGCAGTTCCAAGTCGCATGCATCCGTCTATGAAATCGTCACAGCACAAGTAATCCAGCAATTGGAGTCTGGCGTTGCGCCCTGGCGCAAACCTTGGCGAACACTTCCCCCCGCAAATCTAATCAGCAAAAAGCCTTATCGCGGCATCAACGTGTTTCTATTGGCGTTCGCTGGCTACGGTTCTCAATACTGGCTGACCTACCGTCAAGCGCATGCACTTGGCGGAAACGTTCGCAGAGGGGAACACGGCACCAAAATTGTCTTTTGGAAGTGCAATACCCGCGAGACGGAGTCAGCGGACGGGGAAATCGAAGAACGCAAGTCCGCTTTTCTCCGCTACTACACTGTCTTCAACTTAGAACAGACCGAAGGTCTGAAAGCACTCCTCGGACTTCCGCCAGCGTTCCCCATCGAATCAGCGGAAGGGATCATCAAGGGAATGCCGAATCCGCCTGCATTCGAGCAAGGCTCGCGGGCGGCCTACATTCCATCCAGCGACACAGTAACAATGCCATCTCGGGCCGCGTTCGACTCTCAGGCCGAGTACTACTCGACTCTCTTCCACGAATTAACGCATTCCACAGGCCACCCGAAGCGCCTTGGCCGCGAGGGTATCGAAAAAATTCAGCCATTCGGCTCCGAGGATTACTCCAAAGAAGAACTCGTGGCAGAAATGGGTAGCGCCATGCTGTGCGGTGCCGCGGGCATCGAACAGGCCACGATCAGCAATTCCGCCGCCTATCTCCGTAGCTGGATTAACCGACTCAAGGCCGATTCTCGCCTAGTTGTCTCCGCTGCTCGTGCCGCACAAGAGGCCGCCGACTACATCCGGGAGGAGTCTCCAAAAGACTCCCCTGCGAGCGAGGGGAAATCAGATGCAAGCTGATCTGGCGTTCCCTCAGTCTCTCGCAGAAAAGTATCGGCCACGCACCATCGCGGAATTTATCGGGCTGGAGAAGCCTAAGAAGATTCTTGGCAAGTTTGCTGCGAATCCTTACCCGTCCGCATGGCTGCTATTTGGCAATTCGGGGGTAGGAAAAACGTCAATGGCACTCGCTCTCGCGTCACAAATTGGAGCGGAGCTACATCACTTGCCAAGCGGGAAGTGCAACGCGCAATCCATCGAAGAAACCGTCCGGCTGTGCCACTACATGCCGATGACTCCGGGAGGATTGCACCTCGTTCTGGTAGACGAGGCCGATGGCATGACAAACCCCGCGCAATTGGCCTTGCTGTCCAAACTTGACGCTACGGCATTCCCACCCAACACCGTTTTCATTTTCACTTGCAACGGGACTGCTGGACTCGAACCTAGATTCCTTTCACGCTGCCGAACGGTCGAGTTTTCCAGCTACGGCATGGCGTCTGAGATCACTGCGTTTCTGGACCGTCTCTGGCACAGCGAAGGCGGAAACGGAAAAGGACCGGACCTATCCCGCGTTGTGAAGGATTCTCGCAACAACGTCCGCGATGCCCTGATGACTCTGGAAGTAGAGCTGATGGCGCTCTGAGGGAATATGCAATGAGCACAAGAGTAGCGATCTACGCCAGAGTTTCCACAACAGGTCATGGCCAGGATGTTTCCATGCAAACGCGAGAGCTACGGCAATTCGCAGAGGTACGAGGCTGGACGGTCGCAGGCGAATATATTGATGCAGGAGTGAGCGGAGCAAAGGATTCACGGCCTGAGCTAAACCGGCTGATGGCTGATGCTCACAAGCGCCGGTTCGATGTGGTTTGCGTCTGGAGGTTCGATAGATTTGCCCGCTCTGTCTCTCACTTGCTGCGGGCCCTTGAGACATTCAAGGCATTGGGAATTGATTTCGTTTCGTTCAGCGAGCAAATGGACACTTCAACCCCTGCTGGGAAAATGGTCTTCACCGTTCTAGGTGCAGTAGCGGAACTAGAGCGGAGTTTGATCGTGGAACGTGTCCGGGCCGGCCTTCGCAATGCACGCGCCAAGGGAAAGCAGTTGGGTAGGCCGCGTGTTGTCGTGGACGCTGCTCGGATTGCACGCTTGCGAGCGCAGGGCCGGTCCATACGAGAGATCGCAAACGAGCTTGGCTACTCCCGCAGCCTTGTCCACAAAACCCTTGCGAATTCTTAGTCTCGGGATGCTGCAATCACAGGCAGTTAGCGGTGCCGCCGAGTCTGTCCCGAAAACAGATGTTTTGATACGTGTCTAATCACTTGGCCGGAAACTCTCGGTACCGGGACCCACTTCTCCGGTAAGTGCGTTAATCGGGACTTGGGAGCTATCGATATGATGGTACGCTGATTCGCCTCGTGTTCCATGATTCGATTTGACTATCAACTACGAAGCCACGGTTGGGCTGTAGCCGTGTTTGCTAACGAGGGCTCCGAAACCTCCGTGCGTGCTTCGTATTTGACTGACGCTCTCCGTGATTTCGTAGATGCGGTTCAAAGCCTTTTCATAGCAGAAGCCGCGGAGTGCGTCTGGGAAGAAGAGCCAGGCAAATTCTGTTGGAAGTTCCGTCGCGCTGGCGCCCGCTGCGTCGTGGAAGTGTTTCGGAACAACGAGGAACAAGCGATTCTTTCTGCGGACGATGACCTGTTGCATTTTGGTACGAGAGTGGAAAGCGCCCTTCAGAAGCTCTTGGATGAATGGGGCGAAGACCGCTACTTCAAACAATGGGGCTATGCATTTCCCCAGGAAGCACGTCGCAAGCTTAGTCAGGCAATCAGGACTGAGCGAAGTCGACGAAAGACTGCCAACCCGGGCGGCTCATCCGATGACTAAGAGTATTTGGCTTTAACTCCCGATTAGTTCTATAAAAGGGGAAGTCAAGAAAAAACACATCTCCTTCGGCCGGACTTTTTCTTGCTTCTCAGCCCACTTGATCGAGCGCGATTTGTTCTGACCTACCGCACCATGTGCTCGGTT
>Ga0210401_10002060_pt1 | contig 22487 bp, 24 predicted proteins | sample IncBWH32MmetaG_FD_150866 | JGI IMG/M metagenome (GOLD analysis project Ga0210401, IMG submission 150866) | Forest soil microbial communities from Barre Woods Harvard Forest LTER site, Petersham, Massachusetts, United States - Inc-BW-H-32-M | ecosystem: Environmental > Terrestrial > Soil >... | reverse complement strand
CTCGACACCAACCGGCCCGCCGCCCACAATAACAATGTCTTTCGGCACCCGTCCGCGCAGCAGAATGGTATCGGTATCGCAAACTCCGGGAAGCTCGAATGAAATATTCTCTGGCCGGAATGGCCGGGAACCCACTGCAACCAGCACCGCCTTCGCGCGCAGTTCGCGATCGGTTCCCCTCTTATCGGACACAATCACGGTTCCGGCGGGCCCCAAGCGGGCAGTGCCTTGGATATAGTCGACGTTGTTCTTGGCGATGTTGTCGGCAGTGGCCTTTTGCAAGACTTCGCAAACATTCCACGTGCGATTGCGAATGACCTCCGCGGCTATCTCGGGAGGCGCTGCGATCCGCAAGCCATAGACCTCTCGCTCCCGAAAACCAGAGAGGTAAAGCGCAGCTTCCCGAAGCGTCTTCGTGGGAGCACCACCGGTCGTGGTGACGGTGCCACCGGGGCGATTTCTTTCGACGATCGCCGAACGATGACCAAAGAAAGACGCCAATTCAGCAGCACTTTCTCCCGCCGGGCCTGCTCCAATGGCGATAAGGTCGTAAGTATCCGTCATGGCATGCCTGGGCGCGACTCATTGCATCTGATCCAGCATCTCTCCTAACGCTCTTTTAACTTTGAGGGCTTTCTTGATTTCATCAGCGGTGACGAACGGGTATTCGCCATATTCCATAAAGCTGGGACGGTGGTGGTCGCGAACGAACTTGATGAATGCCGGGGTGTTCGTCTTCCAGTCTTCCGGAAAACCCTCGAGGTTTTCAAAAGCAGTGTTAAGGCCGGACTTGGTAAACAGGGCGACGGCGTCGTCGGTGTACTTGTCGAAATCAGTGTCAAAGATGCCCTGGTACATGAAGTATTTGTCGTTGCCGATGTCGAACAGGACCCACTTGAGGTAGTGGAGCTTGAGTGGCGCCAGGAAGAAGGGGTCGGCTTGCATCGCTTTTTCAATCGTGTCTGCATAGACGCGCATCGCACCTTCCCTTCCTGGCTTGAGTTTCGCGATGATCGTGAATCCGTAACACGCGGGGGTCCTGGGAAAAACCGGACCGTAGATTCCCTGTTCGTGCTTAAGGTATCCCTCTTTCGGGATCGCCATTGCCTGCGGTTTGGTCCAATCCTTCTCCAGCGAGGTCATATCCTCATCTTCCTTTATTGTTTGAGGGTTTCTAAAAGGTCACGGTCAGTCGTCGACCGGCCCCTCAGCCTACGGACTTCCCCACTGGAGAAGTCTGCTGAACTACACCGGCTACCCGCAACTAGGGAAACCCCTAGTGTACTGCGTCACAACTAACAACCTTTATCAATCCGCAGGCGATCTTATGATCGAGGAGACGGTTGCGGATGCGAATTGCCCCTGCCATTAGGTTAAGTCCGGAGCAACGGACGGTGTTGGAATCTCAAGCCCGGAGCCGATCTCTCCCGGTGCGGGTGGCGGAGCGCGCTCGCATTGTGTTGTTGGCGGCCTCCGGTCAGCAGGATCTGGAAATCGCCGCCCGCATGGCCATTACGCCGAAGAAAGTTTCCCGATGGCGCAAGCGTTTTCTCGTGCTGGGCGTGGCCGGGTTGCAGAAAGACGCGCACCGGCCCGGTCGCAAACCCACCATCGGAGCTCGCCTGACGAAACGCGTGGTGGCCCTGACCACACGCCAGCAGCCGACCAACGCCACGCACTGGAGCACGCGCACCATGGCGGCGGCGGTTGGCATCAGCGAAGCCAGCGTGCGGCGTATCTGGCGCGCCCAAGGACTGAAACCGCATCGCCTGGACACTTTCAAGATCAGCCACGACCCTGCCTTCGCCGAGAAACTGGAAGACATCGTCGGTCTGTATCTCGATCCCCCCGAACACGCGCTGGTGCTGTGCGCCGACGAGAAAAGCCAGATTCAAGCTCTGGACCGTGCCCAGCCCGGCTTGCAACGGAAGCGCGGACGCGGGGCCACCCTGACGCATGATTACAAACGCGACGGCACAGCCACTTTATTTGCCGCGCTGAATGCCGCCAACGATGAAGTCTTTGGCCTGTGCCAAGAGCGGCATCGCCATCAAGAATGGCTCAAGTTTCTCCGCCTGATCGACCACCCCATCCCCGCCGACCGACAGTTGCACTTGATCTGCGATAACTACGCCACGCATAAGCATCCTAAAGTGCAACGCTGGCTGGCCCGGCGTCCCCGCTTTCATCTGCACTTCACTCCCACCGGCGCCTCCTGGCTGAACAGGGTGGAACGCTTCTTTCGCGACCTGACTCAGAATCGGCTCCGGCGCGGAGTTTTCCGCGACATGGAAGAACTTATCATGGCCATCGGCACCTATATCGACCGTCATCACCAAAGCCCGAAACCATTCATCTGGACCGCGCGCGCCGCCGACATCCTGGAAAAAGTGAAACGCGCTCGGCGCACCCTGAATAAACGTCAATCTGCTTGACGCACTACACTAGGTGGATTGTTTCACCCAGAGACTACAAAGTTCTGGAGAAGCCATGAAGTACGTCTCGTTAGTAGCGGCAGTTGTTTTCAGAGCGGCGGCTTTCGCACAGTCTCCGCAAGCCTGGGATGCAAAGACGACCGTTTGCCAGGATATCGATCGCGACGGTACGAAGTGGTACGTCCTGGAAGGTGACAAGAACGTTGTCGGCAAGGCGTTCGCGTGCGCATTTTTCATTCCCGCGGGATATTGGAACATCATTGGCACACCCAAGACGCTCGGGTCGCAGTGGTTCTAGGCGAACTGAAAGTGAGTTTTAGCGACAAACTCGATAAAGCAGGAGCGAAGGGCCATTCAGTTGGAAGTTTCTTGTACGTGCCTGCCAACGTTCAACACACCATGGGCGCGGATGTCGATACGATCATCATCGGGACCGCTCTTGGGCCTTGGAAGACCCATCACGACGAAGACAATCACCAGCACTGACGGAGATTGTCCAAGACTCCTGAGTGGATGGTGCCCGCTCGGGCGACATATCGTCCGCCGGACCAATACGCTCGCTGACCCGGGCCAGAAGTCGACTTCGGGAAAGTCAGCCCAGACTTCTCGAAGTGCTATTTCTGGACGGTGTCGGCCCACTAGTGATGCTACAGTCAAATGACTCAGATATTGTGAAGATTTTCACAGGAAGCGAAATCGTCGTCGCGTTGTAGGGCGTGCGACAAAGAGAATCGTGAATGTCGTCCACACCTAATTCAGTTGGCGGCGCGATCTAACTTCTAACGGTTTGCGGGAATTTGTCGAGAATAAGCAAAGGAGCAGCATTGCGAGCAGCGGCACATTGCAACCAACCATCGTTCCGTAAGATCTGGTGGGTCTTAGTGATTCTGCTCCTGCCGGCGGGTGCGTGGGCGACGCCTCAAGTTACCGCGATCGGACCCGACTTGTACGCTTACATCTCGGACAACGATGGCAGCGCCAACTCGACATTCCTGGTGGGGAGCAAAGGGATTCTGGTCGTCGACACCGGGGTTGACGCTACCGAGGCCAGCAAACTTCTGCGCGAAATCCGCAAAGTTTCCCCGCTTCCGGTGTTGTACGTGATCAACACTCACTACCATCCGGATCATCAGGGCGGGAATTCCGTGGTAGGTCTAAACGCAACGATAATCTCGACCGACTTCACACGGGAGCGAACGCTGGCATTGATGCAGGCCTCTCCACAACTCCACCTCCAAGCGGCCGATGTCACGTTTGAGCAGAAGATCAACATTCATTTAGAACCCTATTCAGCCGAGGTTTATTTTCCCGGTAAGGCGCACACCTCCGGAGATGCTTTGGTTTACTTCCCGCGTCAACACGCGATCGCGATGGGGGATTTATTCCTCAACCGGTCTTCTCCCGCGATGGACGACGGCAGCGTAGAAAACTGGATCAAAGCCCTCGACCAAAGCCTGGCTCTTCCCTTGGACAAAGTGGTGCCGGGCCATTTTGAGCTCGGGACGAAGGTTGAACTGCAACGCTTTCGCGACTATCTCAATGATCTCTTCACTCAGGTTCGTTCTCTCTACCGGAGCGGAGTGAAGGTACAGGATGCCGTCCGCCAGATCCACATGGAGAAATACGCCGACTTCCGACAGTATCCGAATTATCAGGCCACATTTGCCGACAACGCCGAGGTGATCTATCAACAACTTCAGCAGCGGTAAAGCCGCGACGCCTGACTTCCCCATCGCATGGGTTCGCAGTTCCTTTCCTGCGCTGAACAGTGGTGAAGATTTTGTTTTCTTCGACAACGCCGCCGGCGCACAAATACCCCAATGCGTCTTGGATGCCGTCACTTCGCACTTGGTGACCTGCAACGTTCAGCGTGGCGGACCTTACGAAAAGAGCCACCACGTAGACGCGACTGTGGCGCGAGCGCGCCGAAGCGTTTGCGACTTTGTCAACGCTTACCACCCAGACGAGATCGCGTTCGGCATGAATGCCACGTCCTTCGTTCGGGTGGTCAGCCTGGCAATCGGCCAGACCCTCGGTGACCGGCGAGAGATCGTCGTCACGGATATGGATCACGAAGCCAACATCGCAACTTGGCTCGCGCTCGAAAGGGAGGGAGCGAGCGTTCGATGGTGGCGCATGCGAGACGATGGAAACCTGTATGTCGCCGACCTCGTACTATTGCTTTCGTCAGCCACTCGCTTGGTGGCATGTACAGTCGCTTCCAATGCGATCGGGTCCGTGGTGGACGTCGCGGAGGTCGCCAAGCACGCTCATGCCGCCGGCGCGGAAGTTTTTCTCGATTGTGTGCAGTATGCGCCTCATAGCGTGATCGACGTTCAGAAGTTTGACTGCGACTACCTGGTTTGTTCCGGCTACAAGGTTTTTGCTCCGCACATGGGCTTTCTCTGGGGACGGCGGGAGCTATTGAAAAACCTGCCCACGTTCCGGGAAGATTTCATCCCCGATGACCCACCCGCTAAGTTCGAGGTTGGAACGTTTGTTTACGAGAACGTCGCTGGAATGGATGCCGCGCTGTCTTACCTGGCAACCCTCGGCGACCGGGTTAATCACGGCGCGCCGCTTATCTCATATCGCGCCCGATTGATTTGCGCCATGGATGCGATCCGAGCCTACGAGCAGGTGCTCTCACTGGAAATGCTTGGCGTCCTGCGGGCGTCATGTGCCGAAGTCTACGGCATTCGCGAGCCTGGCCAGGCTATGCAGCGCGTACCGACCTTCTGCTTCAACCTGAGAGGTATTTCCCCCGCCAAGGTCGCTGGAGAACTCGCGCGAAACCATATCGGCGTGCGGGTCGGCCATATGTACTCGCCGCGGTTGATGCGACGGCTTGGGCTCGACCCCGAAACCGGTGCGGTACGAGCCTCCTTGGTTCACTACAACTCGGTAGAAGAGGTTCAGCGCTTCGGAGAGGTGCTGCGGAAGATCGTGACGCAGCAATGATATAAGTGAGCGGACCGCGATTCTCACTCCCATGTCGAAGTCCCGTCGCAATACGTCCTTCCTCCCGCTCGACGATGCCCGCTTCCCTATCAAGCAGCGCAAGCCGGTCCCGCATGAATTCGTGCTCGACGCGATCGGTCCGCTGTCGCCAATGACTCGTTCCATGTTCGGCTGCCTTGCGATCTACGTTCAGGACAAGATTGTGCTCGTTCTCCGCGACAAGCGTGAACAGACCGCCGACAACGGGGTGTGGCTTGCCACCACCGAGGATCACCACCAGAGTCTGCGGCGGGAATTTCCCAACATGCGATCTATCAGAGTATTGGGGAAGAAAGTGACGGGCTGGCAGGTCCTTCCAGTCGATGCTCCGGATTTCGAGGAAGCGACTCAGCACGCCTGCGATCTCGTCCTCGCAGGGGATCCTAGAATCGGAAAAGTCCCAGGGTCACGGCGAGCCTCAAGATGGGTGACCAAGAAGGTGGTGAAATCGACTAAGCAGGCGAGGGCACCCAAGAGCCCAGCCCCTAAAGCTGACAAACGGTCGTGACGAGAAGTGTCCAGACTAGTCTGGTATTCGACGCGAACACGTCGCGGATTTCGGTCATTTGGCAACGAACGGCACGGCATGAAGTGTCGAGTCGGTTCGGCCGCCTTTGAACCACCAAACCTATCGCGAGGTTTGCCGCAACACTACCGGCTTCGTTCCGTCCGCGTTCTTTTGTAGTTCATGCGGCGACACCTGCGCTACCTGGCTCAGGAGTTCCTGTTCCTCCGGCGAAAAATTTTGGTATCGGCCAGATTCGATTTGCCGCCGCCGAGCCTCGGGTGGCATGGAGAGCAAAGCTTGCACCACATTTCGCACTTCTTGCCGCGGAACCGTACCCTGCCGGTAGTTCAACAACCAGTAATTTGCAGAGCCGGCATCTCCAGCCGTTTTGTGGTTCACGAACTTCATCGTCCGGACCTCGTCGTTTACGCCAGTCGTTCTCTCCGGCCCTGGATACTTCGAATTCTGCTGCTGCGAGTTGTCACGCGGATCTCGGTTGCCACCGCTATACCGATCGGGGCTCGCTGGCCCATACGCATCCGGCCCGTAGTACGGGTGCCGACCTATTGGGTCCGGTCGGGACGCGACGCTGACTTGCACTCTTGCGAAGGAAACGAAGGCTGCGCGTTCATCAACCACCGCAAACTGGTTTGCCGACGACGCTGTGGGATGGTTCACTTCCTTCACATGCAACAATCCATCGAAAGGTACGAAGACCTGCGCTTAGAGCAGGGCGGCGCCAATGCCACCGTCAACCGCGAGATCGCGTTGCTCAAGCAAGCATTCAATCTTGGCCGCAAGGCAACTCCTCCCAAGGTGACCACGCTCCTGAGCTTTCCTGAAAGGCTGGCGGAAAATAATAAGCGCAAGGGCTTCATTGGAGATGGATCGTACCCGAAGCTTACGGGTGGGGCATCAGAACTGTGGTTTCGAGCACTCCTCGAAATGGCTACCACCTACGCCTGGCGCAAGAGCGAACTCATCAACTTGCAATGTCGGCAGGTCGACGTTGTGGGCGAAACGATTCGCCTGGACGGGGACGAAACCAAAAGCGGCGAGCCTCGCGAAGTCGCCATGAACGCGACGATAAAGCTGCTGTTGCGCGAACTCACGCGGGGAAAAAAGCCCGATGAATACGTCTTCACCAGAGAGAACGGGCGCCGGGTACGTGATTTCCGGGGCACGCGGGCGGCTGCCTGCATCGCTGCGGGTCTGGGGACCATGGTCTGCAGGAGCTGCCAGAAACCGGTCGACGGCGAGAAGTGTGAATGCGGGGCGCGCGGCAAGGCTCTCAAATATGTCGGCCAACTCTTCCACGACTTGCGCCGCACCGGGGCGCGGAATCTGCGGATCGCCGGCGTGAGCGAAGGCGTGATCATGGAAATCGGAGGTTGGAGCACCCGCTCCGTGTTCGAGTGCTACAACATCAAGAGCAAATCCGACTCGGTGGATGCTCTCAAGAAGTTGGATCAGAATAGGGCGGTGACACTGGAGAAAATCGAGCTCGAGCGGCAGCAAGAAGAGCACGAAGAACGCAACCCCACCTTCGAGTTCAGTACCAATACAGTACCAATCGACGTTGCCGCGAGTGGGTTCGGCAAAAGCGGAAAGGTGAACTAAATGCCATTAGCGTGGACACTTGAAGTGGTGCCGGGAGGGGGAGTCGAACCCCCAAGGGCCGAAGCCCGGCGGATTTTGAGTCCGCTGCGTCTGCCAGTTCCGCCATCCCGGCGTGGGATCTCAGGCAGTGAAGCTTAGCTTAATCGACCGTTTGGGCCTTTGCAACCGCGTCGGGGCTACGCCTCGACTGCGCTTTCACTTTGGATGGGAAGCTTCGCCTGCTGCCAGGCGTCAAAGCCGCCGATCACGTTGGTGACGTTGCGGAAGCCGGCTCGCTGCAGCAGGCTGCAAGCGATCATGCTGCGGTATCCGCCCTTACAATGCACGGCAATGGGCAGGTCGCGGTCGATCTCGGGAGGCGAAACTTTGAAATTGTCGAGCGGCCACCACGTTGCGCCTTCGATGTGGGCGGCGTGCCACTCGGGTTCGCGGCGCACATCGAGCACTTGCGAAGCACCTGCATGCCAGCGATCATGCAGATTCTGCACCGTGATCTGAGCCAATTCTGCGATTGCAAAACCTGCCTGCTTCCAGGCTGCGACTCCTCCGCTTAAATATCCGCGCAGATCCTCAATGCCGACTCGCGCCAATCGGAGCCGGGCTTCGGATAACTGTTCCGGGGATTCTGCGATCAGCACGGGACGGGCGGACAAGCCTAGAACCGTTCCTGCCCAAGAGGCAAATTGTCCTGACAGAGCAATGTTGATCGAGCCGGGCACATGCCCACAAGCAAACTGGTCGCCGGGACGAACATCGAGTACGACAACTCCTCCGTCCAACATGGACTTCAGTTCAGCGGCCGAAATTTGCGGTAGTTCGGGAGTGTCCGCGAGCGTCGGCGCACCCTCGCGATTGATTTCCGCATCCTGCAGAAAATAGTCGGGACGCGTAGGCAGGTTGCTAGTCAACTGCTGAACGAACTGCTCTCTGCTCTTGATCTGCAGCGCGTAGTTAGTGAGCCTCTCGGTGCCGATCGTTGATGATTTTTCGGCGCGCATGTTGCGACCGCAGAGCGAACCGGCTCCGTGCGCCGGATAGACCAGCACGTCATCTCCGAGTTTAAGCAGCTTATGGTGCAAACTGTCGTAGAGCAGACCCGCCAATTCTTTCGGAGTGTGGGTCTTCGAGAGGTCGGGTCGTCCCACATCGCCCAGAAACAAAGTGTCGCCGGTGAGGACCGCCCACGGATCAGGAGATCTTGCTTTATCCGTGATTAAGAGGCAGATGCTTTCGGGCGTGTGGCCTGGGGTGTCCAGTACCTTGAGAAGCGCCTCGCTCACTCGCAACTCGAAGCCATCGCGCACATCGACGTGAGGAAATTTGGCGCCAGCCTGAGCCCCAATGTAAATCGTTGCCCCGGTGCGCGCCGCCAGCTCATTGTGCCCGGAAACAAAATCTGCGTGCAAGTGTGTTTCAAAGATGTGGCGGATCTTGGCTCCCTGTTCTTCGGCGGCTTTCAGGTAGATGTCAACATCACGCTGTGGATCAACCACAACGGCTTCGCCCTGCGAGACCAATAGGTAGGAAGCATGCGCCAAACAACCCAGGTAAAACTGTTCGAAGTACATGACGTCGCCTCCTTGAGAGCTCAGAGAACCCAATAAACTCGTCGTCGATCATCATAGCCCATCTCTGGGAAGTGAGAACCAGCCTTTTGGGGAAGGATTTTTTGCGGCCGGAGAATCAAAATCTTTTCCACATTGATTTTTGAGCTACAATGCAACCTTGGCGCGTGGTTCGTTTCTTGGCCGAGGCGAGCCCGCGAAGTACTGAGCACCCTGTTCCCCCCAGGAGGTAGTTTGATGTATCGGCCCCTCAGTGAAGGTGTCTCTGGATCTAATCCGCGGTTCGATGTTGAGTCAACGGTTCGAGGGCTCACCCAGGATTTTTGCACCGCGTTCAACACAGGCAACTACGACCAGGTGGCGACGTTATTCGCTTCCGACGGCCTGTTGATGCTTTCGCATCGCGAACCGTCCCAGGGACCGAAGGCGATCGAGCGCATCCTGCGGGAGTACGGCGAATCGGGATACCAGAATCTTCGATTTGAAACCACGCGCGTTGACTACTCGGGTGACATGGCCGTCGAAGTCGGGCGCTACAGCGTTTCCATCAGAGTAGGAAATACGACCATAAGCGACGCTGGAAAGTTCCTGCGGGCATGGCACCGCCTTGGAGCTTGGCGGATCGTTGGAGATTGCTGGAGCAGCAGTGTGCCCATCGCCAATCAGGGAATCAAAATTGGCGAAGACGCAAAAGTCGCGTAGGACTTACACCTGCGGAAATTGACATCAGCGCGGGGAATCCAAGATGGCAATTGCGTGGCGCTAGTTCCTAGTGATAAGTTTCGCGAACGATGAGTCAACCGGCATCTGACGCGCTCGCTTCCGCAAGCTCCGGTTCAATCGAGGGCCTTGTAGGCCTCAGTTCCAGCTGCCTCGATGTATCCCGCTTCTGCCCGAATTGCTCAGCGCAATTACAAGAGCATCGCTGCAAACTAAGTTGTCAGCGGTGCGGTTTCTATCTGAGTTGTTCCGACTTCTACTGAGTGAATCAACAGTTAGCGCTAGCTGCTTTCTTCGACGGCCTGACACCTTCGCTCACTTCCATCTACAATAGATAAGTTAAGATTTCATATTCGAGGAGAGAAAAATGCAACGCAAGGCAAGTGCGGTCTGGAAGGGTGGACTGAAGGATGGCAAGGGCGCGGTATCGTCTGCGAGCGGCGTGCTGAACAGCACTCCTTATTCTTTTAGCACACGATTTGAAAACACTCCCGGTACGAATCCTGAGGAGTTGATCGCAGCGGCGCATGCCGGGTGCTTCTCCATGGCCTTGTCGGGGCAGTTGGGCGCCGCCAATTTAACCGCGTCCAGCATCGAGACAACGGCCACGCTCACCATGGAAAAACTCGACTCCGGCTGGACGATCACTGCGGTTCATCTGGATGTGGTTGGTCGAGTGCCGAACGCGGACCAGGCCGCTTTCCAGAAGGCGGCCGAGAACGCGAAGAGCGGCTGTCCTGTGTCGAAGGTACTGAAAGCCAATATCACCATGACGGCCAAGCTGGAAGGATAGTTCAAGGTTGCGGCTGAATCCTCGCACGCATTGCGATGTTTGACAGCCAGCCATGCCCCTGTAGAATATCTTTTGTGGTTCTCTCCTGAAGGTGACCCGCAAAGGTCGCCGTGCAGCCGCATCACTTTTTGCCATCGTGGCGGAATTGGCAGACGCGCATGGTTCAGGTCCATGTACCCGCAAGGGTGTGGGGGTTCGAGTCCCTTCGATGGCACCAGCTTTTTCTGTTCCTTCGTTCAATGCTGGTTGATTTAGCCGGCTGGCCGCTGCTGTCTTTTTGACCAGCGGATGACAAATGTTCCTATAGCTCTCCCGTATAATTCTCCTCAACTCGTCATGCCCGTCAGCCTCGATGAAATAGTCGCCGCAACCCGACGAAGAGTGGGGGAGACTAAGTCCGCAGCCGATCTGCGCCAACTTGAACGACAGGCTGGAAGTCATGTTCCGCGCGGCTTTCGGCGTGCTTTGGAATTGGGCAGTGCTAACGGCATGGCTGTCATCGCGGAGTTGAAACAGGCTTCGCCTTCGCGTGGGTTGATTCGCCCTGATTTCGATGCCCAGAGCCTGGCGAAAGAACTCGAGAGCGCGGGCGCTGCTGCCTTGTCCGTATTGACCGATCAAGAATTCTTTCTGGGGTCGTTAGAGAATTTGCGGCTTGCATCGGCGAACACAAAGCTGCCTTGTCTGCGCAAGGATTTCATTGTCGATGAATTCCAGTTGCTGGAAGCGCGAGCGAACTTTGCCGACGCGGTCCTATTAATTGTGGCTGCGTTGTCACAGGCGGAATTGAAGACGCTAGCCCGGCGCGCGAGCGAGTACAGCCTCGATGTCTTGTGCGAAGTGCACAACGAAGCGGAATTGCAAATTGCAATGGACGCAGGCTGCAACCTGATCGGGGTGAACAACCGCGACTTAAGAACGTTTCAGGTTGATCTGGAAGCATCGTTGCGGCTGGCGGACTTGATTCCAGTGAGTGCGCTGCCCGTGGCGGAGAGCGGGATCCACAGTGGAGCGGATATCGCCCGTCTGCGCGCGGTTGGGTATCAGGCATTCTTGATCGGTGAGTCGTTGATGAAGGCGAAATTACCCGGAGAAGCGCTAAGGATGCTTCTGGCCGAAGCAGAACGCAAGTCTCAGACGCTACTTAGAAGATAAGCCTCGACCAAACCGGGAACAGAGAACTGGGTTCATGACCTGGGTAAAGATTTGTGGAATTACGAATGTCGAGGACGCGTTGACGGCGGTCAAAGCAGGTGCGGACGCCTTGGGGTTTGTGTTCTATGAGAAGAGCCCGCGAAGCGTCGGGTCGAAGGCAGTACGCGGGATCGTCGAACAGTTGCCGCCCACAGTCGAAAGAGTTGGAGTGTTTGTGAATCAGTTCGAGGATTCGATTTGCAATGTTGCTGACGAGGCAGGCTTGACTGCGGTCCAACTGCATGGCGACAACGAGGATCCGTACGTCGCAGACTTGGTCGCGAAGCGGCGGCCCCAACTCAAGATCCTCGTCGGTATTTCGATGCGTCACCCTAAACCAGAGGGTTGGGCCATGATGTGGAATCCCGATGTGGTTCACGCTTTCCTGGTGGATTCTGGTGACTCGTCGAAACACGGCGGCACGGGGGAGAGGTTCGACTGGCAGATGGGGCGTACGAGAATTGAAGTGATTGCGAGTCTTGGGCGAGTTGTAGCGGCGGGAGGCCTCACTCCCACGAACGTTGCCGAAGCTATCCGAATCCTAAAGCCTTGGGGTGTGGACGTATCCTCCGGGGTCGAGGCCAAGCCAGGCAAGAAAGATCCGGTGAGAGTCCAAGCATTTGTCGCTGCCGTACGTCAGGCTGAGAGGGCCGTTTAGGAAGATGGCAAGCGCGATTCTCATCAAGGGCAACAAGTCTGCCAAGGCCCCGGTCAAGGGACGCTTCGGTATCTATGGAGGGCGGTACGTCCCTGAAACGCTGATGGCTGCGCTCGAGGAGCTCGAGCGCGCATACGAGAAGGCGAAGCGCGATCGTGGCTTCCAGCGCCGTTTGGATGAACTGCTGCGGACCTATGCCGGCCGTCCCACGCCGTTGTCTTTCGCGCGGCGACTGACCGAAAAGCTTCGGGGCGCGAAAATCTATCTCAAGCGGGAAGATCTCCTGCATACTGGCGCGCACAAAATCAACAACTGTCTGGGACAGGGGTTGCTGGCTGAACGCATGGGCAAGCGCCGCATCATCGCCGAAACCGGTGCGGGACAGCACGGCGTCGCGACGGCTACCGTCTGCGCGCTGCTCGGCTTCGAGTGCGTTGTTTACATGGGCACCGAGGACATGCGGCGCCAGGAACTTAACGTCTTCCGCATGCGGTTGCTCGGGGCAGAAGTGCGCGGCGTCGACTCGGGTTCGCGCACGTTGAAAGACGCCATCAACGAGGCTATGCGCGATTGGGTCACCAACGTTCGCACCACGCATTATCTTCTGGGAAGCGTGCTGGGTGCGCATCCCTATCCCACGATGGTGCGTGATTTTCACAAGGTCATCGGCCGCGAGGCGCGGGCGCAGATCCTGAAAGCCGAAAGCAAGCTGCCCACTGCGATCATTGCATGCGTTGGCGGAGGCTCGAATTCTATCGGCATCTTCCATGACTTCGTTAAGGACAACCGTGTGAAGCTCATCGGCGTCGAAGCCGGCGGGCGCGGCGAGAGCCTGGGAGAACACGCTGCGCGTTTTCACGGCGGTTCGCCGGGCGTTTTGCAAGGAACATATTCCTATCTCTTGCAGGATGCGGCGGGGCAGGTGGCGAACACGCATTCGGTTTCAGCCGGTTTGGACTATCCTTCCATCGGTCCGGAGCATGCGGCGCTTCATGATTCGGGCCGCGCGGAATACGTTTCAGCATACGATGCGGAAGCGCTCGACGCTTGCACTCTACTGGCTAGAACCGAAGGCATTATTCCGGCGCTCGAATCGGCACACGCCGTGGCGGAAGTGATTAAGCGGGCGCCGAAGATGAAGAAGTCCGAGGTGGTGATCGTGAACATCTCCGGACGTGGTGATAAAGATATTGGAATCCTAAGGGAGAACCTGAAACTGGACAGTTAGATCGACTTGCGATTTCCGATTGTCGATTGCACGTACGCAATTCTTCGAGTCATGCCTCTTTCTTTCGAAATTCGCCCTGCCCTGGTGGCCTATGTCACCTGTGGCGATCCCGATCTGGCGACTACGCGGGAAGTCGTCTTGGCCGCGATTGAGGCGGGTGCCAGCGTGATCGAGCTTGGCGTGCCGTTCAGCGATCCAGTGGCTGACGGTCCCGCCATTCAACGCGCCAGCCAGCGGGCCCTCCAGCACGGGACAACTCTGGCCGATGTGCTGAAACTGGCGGCCGAAGTGCGTCAGCATTCACAGTCGACTGGTCTGATTATCTTCTCGTACTTGAATCCGATCGTGCGCATGGGCATGGAAAAATTCTGCAGGATCGCACGCCACGCGGGCGTTGACGGAGCGTTGTTGACAGACTTGCCTGTCGAGGAGGCGGGCGTGTACCTGCGCGAGATGCGGCGAAACGAGTTGGCAACGGTGTTTCTCGCGGCGCCCACCAGCACCCAAAAGCGATTGAAGCTTATCGCGGAGGCTTCGAGTGGATTTGTGTATGCGGTCTCACGCACTGGAGTGACGGGAACACGCCAGCAGTTACCTGAAGATGCGCGGAAACTGGTTCGCCGCCTCCGCAAGTACACACGGCTTCCGATTGCGGTAGGCTTCGGCATTTCTACTCCCGAGCAATTCGCTGCGGTGGGAGAATTTGCTGACGCGGCAGTGGTGGGCAGCGCCATCGTCGAGACTATCGAGCAGAATCCGGGCAAAGAAGCCGCGTCTGTGGCAGAATTTGTGGAGCAGCTCTCAGCCGTCAGCCCTCAGCTTTCAGCTCGAAACCGATGATTCTTTCATTCGAGTCGCTGCGCAGGTGATGTGTGCGAGCGGGGTTTCTTCACGAGAATTGACGGCTGAGATCTAATAGCCTATGGACATTCCAGATTGGCGTAAGAAAATCGACGAGCTTGACCGCAAACTAGTGGAATTGCTGAGTCAGCGTGCGCAGGCGGCCCACGAGATTGGCAAGTTGAAACGCGGCATTGGTATGCCCATCTACGAACCAGATCGTGAGCGAGCCGTATTCAACAATGTGCGTAGTGCGAACCCAGGGCCGTTGCCAGATCGTGATCTGCTCTGCATCTACGAGCGCATTATGGACATCATGCGCCAGATTCAGCAGGAAGAGATCGCGCCCAAGCCGGCAGCGCCGGAAGGGTTGGGCGACACGGAATTGGATTCTGAGGTGAATGACTGAGCGGTCGTTGGCCATTGGTCGTTGGCGAAAAAACAAAACTAACGACTAGCGACCGACGACGACCGACCAACGACTTCTTATGATCGTTGCAATGCAAGAATCGGCGACTGAAGAGCAGATCCAGCAGGTGGTGGAACACCTGATTGAGAGAGGCTTCGCTGTGCATCGCTCCACCGGAGCGCGGCAGACCGTAGTGGCTGCCGTCGGTGCGCGCATCGATTTTGATATTCGTAATCTCGAGGTTCTTTCCGGAGTCGAGCACGTTCACCGCATCAGTGCGCCCTACAAGCTGGCAGGACGAAGTTTCCGGCCGCAAGGGACCGTCGTCCAGTTTGGCAATGGATTGAAAATCGGTGGCGACCAAGTAGTAGTGATGGCCGGTCCTTGCTCGGTGGAATCGCGCGAACAACTTTTCGCGACGGCCGAGCGAGTAGCGAAGGCAGGGGCGCGCGCGCTGCGTGGCGGCGCATTCAAGCCGCGGAGTTCTCCGTACTCTTTCCAAGGACTTGGTTTGGAAGCCTTGAAACTTTTGCGTGAGGCGGGCGACCGCTTTGGGCTGCTGGTTATCAGCGAAGTCATGGAGATTTCGCAAATATCGATCATGCTGCCGTTCGTCGATATTTTTCAGGTGGGCGCGCGCAACATGCAGAATTTCAATTTGCTGCGCGAGTTGGGCAAAGTCAGGAAGCCGGTCCTGCTGAAGCGCGGCATTGCCGCGACTTTGGAGGAGCTGCTGCTCTCGGCCGAATACATCATGGCCGGCGGAAACTACGATGTAATTCTGTGCGAGCGCGGAATTCGTACCTTCGAGACCTACACTCGCAATACACTGGACATCTCAGCCATTCCTGTCATTCACAAGCTTTCGCACTTGCCCATGGCTTCCGATCCTTCGCATGGCACCGGGATTCGCGACAAAGTCGCTCCCATGGCGCGCGCGTCCGTGGCCGCCGGTGCGGATGTGCTCTTGATCGAGGTCCATCATGATCCGGATAAGGCATTGTCAGATGGCGCTCAGTCGCTCTATCCCGACCAATTTTCCGAGTTGATGGATCAGTTGCGCATGATCGCGCCCGCAGTCGGCCGCAAGATGGCTTGATTTCGTCTCGAGCAATTCCTGATGCCAGTTCGACAAATCACGATCATCGGCACCGGTTTGATCGGCGGGTCTTTCGCACTCGCTCTGAAGAAGCGTCGGTTTGGCGGACGCATCATCGGCTGTGATCGCGCACCCGTGCTCGAGCGTGCGCGAAATAAGTTGGCGATTGACGATGGCCACACCAATCCCGTCGACGCGGTTCGCGGCAGCGAGATCATCGTTCTGGCAACGCCAGTCAGCGGGATTATCGATTTGGTTGAACGGCTCGGGCCGGCCCTACCGCCGAAAACATTCCTGACGGATGTCGGTAGCACCAAAGCCGAAGTCGTGGCGCGGGCGAAAAAAGTCTTTCATAAGAATGTCGGCGTCCGCTTTCTCGGAGCTCATCCCATGGCCGGAAAGGAATTGTCCGGTGTGGAATTTGCGGACCCCGATCTATTTCAGGGAGCGGCCTGGTTTGTTACTCCGGTTCCGGGGCAGAAAGTCTATGACGGCCTGAGCGGAGAGTTTCTGGAGTGGGTAGAAAAGACTGGCGCGCATATCGCGAGCATAGACGCCGCTGCGCACGACCAGCTATGCGCATGGATCAGCCATTTGCCTCAAATGATATCCACCGCGCTCGCCGCCTCGTTGGTTGATGAATACGGCGCGGAGGCGCCCCTGCTCGAAGCCGGGGGGCGAGCCTTGCGTGAGATGACGCGTATCTCCAGCAGTCCGTATTCCATGTGGCGCGATGTCGCTCTAACCAACAAAAAGAACATTCAGGCTGCCCTTCTCAAACTGGAGCAGCACCTGGCTCACATTCGTGAGAATCTGGATACGCGCGAGCTGGCGATGGAGTTTGAACGAGCCCATCATCTTAGAAAAGCTGGGTTGGCAAAGAGGAAGCAGCTAGACTGAACATCGAGCGATTGAATCATGGGATCGTCGAAAACGGTGGTTCAGTGAGCGATTTCTCATATAGAATCTCTTTCTCATGAACAAAGTCGTTGCTAACGCCGACGACGCAGTCCGCGACATCTCCGACGGCGCCACGATTATGGTTGGCGGTTTCGGGCTCTGTGGTATTCCAGAGAATTTGATCCGCGCGTTGGTGCGGAAGGGCGTGAAGAATCTCACCACAATGAGCAACAACGCCGGAGTAGACGGCTTCGGCATTGGCCTGCTGCTCGCCGCCGGACAGCTTCGGAAGCACATCGGAACCTACGTTGGCGAAAACAAACTACTGGAGCAGATGGTTCTGCAAGGCAAGGTGGAACTGGATCTCGTACCGCAGGGAACATTTTCCGAGCGTATACGGGCAGCTGGCGCCGGGATTCCAGCTTTCTTCACGCCGACTGGCGTGGGTACGATCGTCGCTGAGAACAAAGAGACGCGCGAATTCGACGGCCGGATGTATGTGATGGAACACGCGCTGAAGGCCGACTTCGCATTGGTGAAGGCCTGGAAGGGCGACAAGTGGGGCAATCTCGTTTATCGCAAGACGGCCCGCAACTTCAATCCGATGATGGCCAGTGCCGCCAAGATAACCATTGCGGAAGTCGAGCAACTGGTCGAGCCAGGCGAGTTGGAAGCCGACTTGATCCACACCCCTAGCGTCTACGTGAATCGCATCTTCCAGGGCGAGTTGTACGAGAAGCGAATCGAGAAGAGGACAGTCAGAAAGGCGTCGTAGGTCGTTCGTCCTGGTCGTTGGCCAGCAATGCCCCAACGGCCAACTACTAACGACCAACAACCACAGACCATGGACAAACCTGGCAAAGATGTTGAAAAACGCGAGCGCATCGTCAAGCGGATCGCGCAGGAACTCCGCGACGGCTTCTACGTCAATCTTGGCATTGGCATGCCGACGCTCGTGGCCAACTACGTTCCTCCGGGCATCGATGTCATCCTGCAAAGTGAGAATGGCATGTTGGGTATCGGCCCCTTTCCAGTGGATGGGCAAGAGGACGCCGACCTTATTAATGCGGGCAAGGAAACGGTCAGCGAAATGCCAGGCACTTCCTACTTCTCGAGCGCCGATTCATTCGCCATGATCCGCGGCGGCCGCATCAACCTGAGCGTTCTCGGCGCTATGGAAGTGGATGAGGAAGGCAACCTGGCCAACTGGATGATCCCGGGGAAAATGGTGAAAGGCATGGGCGGCGCCATGGATCTGGTCGCGGGCGCACGGCGGGTGATCATCGCCATGGAGCATACGACCAAAGATCTGCAGCCAAAAATCCTGAAGAAGTGTACGTTGCCGCTGACCGGCGTGAGGGTAGTGAATACGATCGTCACGGAGATGGCCGTCATTCAAGTGACGCCTGCTGGCCTGGTGCTGGAGGAAGTGGCTCCTGAACTAAGCGCTGATGACGTCCAGCGAGTCACCGAACCAACGCTGATCGTCAGCCCTACTCTCAAGACGATGGCAAGCTGACCGGTTTCTCAAAACCTCTACTGGGAGCCGGCGAAGCTTTTTACTCGCGCCGCTTCAAACTCATCTCCCTTTTGCCAGCCTACCAATTTGGTTTGGGACGCGGCTTCCCATCCCAGAACAAATCCGAATCGCGCCATGGCTGCGTCGCCGGTGAAATCCATGCTCGGATAATATTCATCACTCGGCTGGTGATAGTGCTTCGAAGTGTACTCTTCGGCCTGTTGCATGCCCCACGCAGCATCGTGTCCCTTATATTTCGTGCCTTCGTTAATGGAGAACGAGGGAATGCCCACGCGCGCCAGGCTGAAGTGGTCGGATCGATAGTAGTGCCCGGCCTCGGGCCGTGAATCGGGACGAATCTTCAGCCGAAATGTTTTCGCCATGGCCTCGACCTCCGGATAGAACGTAGTGCGCTCAGCCCCAGAAACCTCCACTTCCTCGGGCGAGCCCAGAGGCGGGATGTCGTCATAGTTCAGATCCAGGCTAATCTTGCCGGCTGGAATCGGAGGATGCTTTCCCAGATACTCCGACCCCAGCAAACCTTGCTCCTCCGCGGTCACCGACGCAAATAGAATGGACCGGTGCGGTCGCTGTGAAGCTTCCGCGTAGGTACGCGCAAGTTCCAATAAGATGCCACACCCGGTTGCGTTATCGTTGGCCCCGTTGTAAATGTTGTCTCCCGGCATGTCAGGCCGAATGCCAAGGTGGTCGTAGTGCGCCGTGTATAGGACAGCCTCGCCCTTGAGGTTGCGATCCGACCCCGGCAACATGGCTAACACGTTGTTCGATTCAAATGGGCGGATCTTGCTTGCCATGTGCGCCCTCAATTTCACCGGCAGCGTTACCGGATGAAAATTTCGGGAAAGCGCGTCCGCCATCATGCGGTCGAGATCCATGCCGGAAGCGGCGGCCATCTGTCTTGCAACTTCAGTCTGAACCCACGATGCAACCTTCAGCTTCGGCGAGCCGTCCAGCTTGAGAAACGATTTCTCCCCGGAATTCGAATTACGGACGACCTCCCAGGGATAGCTCGCCATCTCCGTCTGATGGACAAGAATCGCGCCGACAGCGCCTTTACGGGCGGCTTCCTCGTATTTATAGGTCCAACGTCCGTAATAAGTGAGCGCCTTGCCTTTGAAAAAATTCACGTCATCAGAGGGCGGCTCGTTGACCAGCATCAAGAGAACTTTGCCGCGCACATCGGTACCCTTGTAGTCGTCCCATTTGTATTCGGGAGCTTCAATTCCGTAACCCACGTACACGATTTCAGCGTTCACCTCGGACTGCGGCTGTTGCGTCTGGTCGTAGGCGACGTACTGTTCGAGCGGCTTCAGATCGGTCGTGCTTTTCGATGAGACTAGTGAAAACGTGGTTTCCGGTCCCGGCGTGATCCCGACCATGGGAACCTTCTGCAAATATCCGCCGCCGTCCCCTGCGGGCTTCAGCCCATAGAGGGCAAATTCTGTCGCGATATATTCAGCGGCGATGTCGCCGCCCCGCTGCCCCGTGCCGCGACCCTCGAGCAGGTCGTGAGAGAGAAAGCGTACATGCGCACGGATTCGCTCTGGGTCAATTTTCTGAATAGCCGCGAAGGCAGCACCTGACGGCCGCACCGAGTCGGTCGATGACTTGTGCTTATGCGATGACTGTGCCGCGGAAATATTCGAGAACACAAAGAGCAAAAAAAGCACAATGACGCTGGTGCGCATCCTTAGAGGCTCCAATGAGTGACGTTGGATAAGGTTTTTATTGTACGGGAAAGCGCGAAAAAGGCGGGGTTACCAGTGGACTGCCCCTTCGGTTTGGATTAGCAGCGCTGCCGTCCCGACAAGATGCCGGCTACTACACGAAACATCACTTTTCGTAGTTTGGCTAGCCCGCGGACCGCGGGCTAATTCTTCGACCCTCAACCGGCGCGGAAGTCCGGAACCTGCTCGTCCTCCCGGAACACCGGCTTCAGACCATCACCATTGATTTTCGCAGCCTTCTGGTTAATTTCCTCAATGTCCTTCCGGTCCCATCCCACGCTGGAGATTTCAATCTCTCCGTCCTGCGCAATCCAGAAAATGGAGGGCACGTTAGTCAGGCCGTAGGCGTTCGACGCGGGATAGGACTTGGTGTCATCCAACAACATCGGAAAAGTCAGGCCGTATTCCTTCACAAACGCAGCTGTGTCTTTTTTCTCGTTCTGGGAAATCCCAACAATCGTCACATTCTTTTCGCCATGAGCTTTGTAAATCCGCTCCAGAAACGGAAATGTGTACTGGCAGACCGGGCATGAAATCTTGAAGAAAGCCACGACCACTGGGGCACGCGTCAGCGCGTCTCGCAAAGAGAATTGTTTACCATCCATGGTTTGCAGAGTGAAATCCGGCGCGGATTTTCCCGCGGTCAGAGCGGCCATGTCATTTCCTCCGAAAATGTTACGGAACCATTTCAACGATGCTTCTATTCTAACGTGGATTTAAGGGCGGTTCACCGCACGAATTATCGGCATGGGACTGCGTTCCGAGTCTTAGCCAACCAGGCATCGAACAACAGTTTGCTGGCCACCACTATGCCACCGGATGTTTCAATCAATTCGACAACCCGGTTAAAACTCAGGTCAGAAAAGCTTCATCCACATAACACCAGCGCCAGCTCTCTCCCGGCTCGAAGGACCGCATGATCGGATGCCTGGTCTGGTGAAAATGCTTGGTGGCGTGCTTGTTCTTGGAAGAATCGCAGCAGCCGACGTGACCGCAGATGAGACATTCTCTCAGGTGAACCCAGGTATCGCCCATCTCAAGGCACTCCTTGCAGCCCCTGCCGCTGGGCTTGACCTGGCGAATTTCTTTTGCGTGAGGACACGTAGTTTGTGCGTCTGGCATTGCTTACCCCGCGAATCTCCTTTGTGTACCTTTGTGTCCTTTGTGGTTGATGAAGTTCAAATGCTGGAACCACAAAGGATACGAAGGTACACAAAGGACATATTGCAACCGCACGGGCGTGGACGCCCGCGCCTACACTTTACTGACCCTGCTCTTCCAGGAACTTCTCGACCTCCAGTGCGGCCATGCAACCGGTACCGGCGGCGGTAATCGCCTGACGATAGCGCCGATCCTGCACGTCCCCGCAGGCATAGACCCCGTGAACGCGGGTGAAGACGTTGTTCGTCGTTTTCAGATAGCCGTCCTGATCGGCATCGAGCTGGCCTTCGAACACTTTCGCGTTGGGAATGTGGCCAATGCCGAGAAACAACGCGCTGGTGGGCAAGTCCCAGACTTTGCCCGTCTTAACATTCCGCAGCTTCAATCCGGTGACTTCCTTCTTATTAATGTCGTGGACGTCCTCGACGACGGTATCGAGAAGGAACGCAATCTTGTCGTTTTTCTGGGCGCGATCGAGCATAATTTTCGAGGCCCGGAAGTGCTCGCGGCGATGAATGACCGTAACTTTGGTGGCGAAGCGAGTCAGGAAAATCGCTTCTTCCATGGCAGAATCGCCGCCCCCGACTACGGCAATTTCCTTGCCCGAGAAAAAGAAGCCGTCGCAAGTGGCACAGGAAGAAACGCCGTGTCCGATCAGTTGCTGCTCATGTGGCAATCCGAGCCAGCGTGCCGAGGCGCCGCTGGCGATGATCAGCGTGCGGGTATCGACGACCTCGTGGCCGACATGAAGCTTGAACGGATTCTGGCTGAGATCGACGCTAGTCACATGGCCATGCTTATACTCGGCGCCAAATCGCGACGCTTGCTTGCGCATGTTCTCGATCAACTCCGGCCCCTGAATGCCTTCAGGGAAGCCAGGGAAATTCTCGACCAGCGTGGTAAGCGAAAGCTGGCCGCCCGGTTCGTGGCCTTCGAGAACCAGTGGTTTCAAGTTGGCGCGCGCGGTGTAAAGCGCGGCAGTGTGTCCGGCGCAGCCCGAGCCCATCACAACCACGTTGCGGATATTGTCCATAAAGTAAGGATATAGATTACTGATTTCCGATTTCGGTTCAAGACGGCGAACTGACTA
>Ga0210401_10002059_pt1 | contig 22490 bp, 16 predicted proteins | sample IncBWH32MmetaG_FD_150866 | JGI IMG/M metagenome (GOLD analysis project Ga0210401, IMG submission 150866) | Forest soil microbial communities from Barre Woods Harvard Forest LTER site, Petersham, Massachusetts, United States - Inc-BW-H-32-M | ecosystem: Environmental > Terrestrial > Soil >... | reverse complement strand
TCCGCCCGTCGCAAACCATTGCACGCACCCTATGTCCCCGCCTCCCACACTGTCAATCCTTCGCAACCCTCGCGGGCCTGCCTACCCAGTTCCCAATCTCGGCCGTTTACTCGCTTTTCTCTCCTTTGGGCGGGTGGCCCACCCTTTGGTTTTTAAGGGTGGGTCTTTCTTTGCGCAGACAGCGCCCATCCATTCGAATGTTAACCTGTAAATAATCTACTTGACTAGATACCATTTACCTGCTACACTTCTTCGTGACTCAACCTCGCAGTCCCGCTAACCCCCGCAGAATCCGCACTTACAAAATCGCCGCGCTTCAACCCCTTTGCCATCAACACTTGCGCAACCCACCCGTAAGTGTTCATTCCAATACCCTTACAGACGCCACCACAAGCCCGCAAACCTCGTGCAATCAACACTTACAAGAGCGTCCCGTAAGTGTTGCAAACGCACAACTTATAACTCCAATAGAATCCGCACTTACGCATCCCAACCCAGCTAACTCCTTTACAATCCGCACTTATGAAAAACCCGGGGGGCGCCCTCCCCTCGAGCTCAAACCACCCAACCCAGCCCCGTTTCTTGGTGCCAGCCCACCCGCTCTGCGATAATGTCGGCATTGTTTCCACGCAACATGACGAGGCCCAAGTGACCGGCGACGCCACAAAACTGAGATGGAGCGGCAACGAAATCCGCGAAACCTTCCTCCGCTTCTTCGAGAGTAAAGGCCACCGCCGAGTCCGCAGCAGTTCGCTCGTTCCACACGGCGACCCCACGCTGCTTTTCACCAACGCCGGCATGAACCAGTTCAAAGACGTCTTCCTGGGTCTCGAAAAGCGCGACTACACCCGCGCCACCACCGCCCAGAAATGCGTCCGCGCCGGCGGCAAACACAACGACCTCGAAAACGTGGGCTTCACCAAGCGCCACCACACCTTCTTCGAGATGATGGGCAACTTCTCCTTTGGCGATTACTTCAAGAAAGACGCCATCGCCTACGCATGGGAGCTAATCACCTCAAAGCAATGGTTCGGCATCGACAAGGACAAGCTCTATACCACCGTTTTCGGCGGAGCCGATGTTTCGGGCGTGTCACTGGGCGTAGACGAAGAAGCCCTGGGCTTCTGGCTCGAGCAAAACGTTCCGGCTGATCGGGTCGTTCCAATCCCTGGGCTGAAAGATAATTTTTGGGCCATGGGCGACACCGGCCCCTGCGGCCCTTGCAGCGAAATCTTCTACGACATGGGCCCCGTAGCGTCCGAAGAAGGCCACCCCGACTGCAAATTCCCCTGCGACTGCGGCCGCTACGTCGAAATCTGGAACTTGGTCTTCATGCAGTTCAACCGATTCTGTCGGATAGATGAGTTGGAACCCGCCGCACTAATTGATGGAGAGTTCAACCCCGCACTTCCTAACCTTCAGCATGATGCACAAGAACGAAGTAAGGGGCACGTCCATGGACCTGAATGTTTGGGACTTAAGCCACTTCCGAAACAATCGGTGGACACTGGAATGGGTCTCGAACGCGTCGCCGCCGTCCTCCAGGGCGTCATCTCCAACTACGACACCGATCTCTTCGTGCCGCTACTGCAGCGCGCCGCCGAACTTTGCGGCGTCGATTTTCAGCGCGAGGAGAAACTGGAAGAAGGCAAAGGCGGCGCCGCTTCGCTTCGAGTCATCGCCGATCACGCCCGGGCAACGGCTTTTCTGATTACGGACGGGGTCCTTCCTTCTAACGAAGGACGGGGTTATGTCCTGCGCAAGATCATGCGTCGCGCGATTCGTCACGCGAGACTTCTTGGCCAAAAGCAGCCCGTGGTCTTAACTGAGATGGTGTTCGCAGTTCAAAGAATAATGGAGGAAGCTTACCCCGAATTGAGGGGCCCATCATTTGCGCACGTACCAAAGACGGTTCAGGCCGAAGAACAACAATTCGCACGTACTCTTGATATTGCGCTCGAGAAACTTGAGGACGACCTGCGCCCGCTTACAGCGTTCGTGGGAACGCCTTTCCAGAAGGCAGACGGTGTCTACTCCGGAGAGAAAGCCTTCCAGTTGTATGACACCTACGGACTGCCGCTTGATTTCATATTGGATTCCGCCCGCGATCTAGGTATTCCCGTCGACGAAGAAGGTTTTGACCGCGCGATGCAGGAACAAAAAACGCGTGCGCGTGCGTCTTGGAAGGGCGCGCACAAGGCTACGGCCAATCCGGCGTACGCCAAGATTGCCGAGACAATTAAAACCGAGAAGGATTTCTACCGCGACGTGAGCGAGAAAGACGTTCGCGTTGAGGCGATTATTGGCAAGAACGGCCCTGTCAACGAATTGAAGGCTGGCGAATCCGGCGAAGTCGTTCTCGATCGCACCGTGATTTATGCCGAATCGGGCGGACAGGTTTCCGACACGGGCACGTTTTACGATGCATCCGGGTCGCAGCTACTGGCCGAAGTGACTGGCGCCTACTACCCTGTCGCAGGTTTGGTCGCGCACAAAGTGAACGCGAAAGAAACGCTGCGCGTTGGCGATAGTATTCGTGTCGAGGCCGATGCGGAGCGGCGGGCGCGGATTATGCGCAATCATTCCGGCACGCATCTTGTGCATGCGGCGCTGCGAAATATTTTGGGGACGCACGTAAAGCAGGCTGGATCGCTCAATGCGCCGGACCGGTTGCGCTTTGATTTTTCGCATTTTGCGCATGTCGATGCGGAAGAGTTACTAGACATCGAGCAGCAGGTGAACGACGAGATTCGCCTGAACACGGAAATCGATACGACCGTTACTTCGCTGGACAATGCGCTGGCTTCCGGGGCTCTAGCCTTTTTCGGTGACAAATATCCGGAGAGCAATGTTCGCGTCGTCACCATCCCCGACGAGCGCGCTCCGCACGGCTTCTACTCCAAGGAACTTTGCGGTGGCACCCACGTTCACCGCATCGGCGATATCGGCGTGCTGAAGATTGTCGGCGAACAATCGGTGGCCGCAGGGGTACGCCGTATCGAGGCTGTCACTGGAATAGGCGCCCTGGAGCATTACCAGCAACAGGCGCAAATCCTGTCGCAGGTGGCCAGCAAGCTGAACGTCGGCGAAGACGACGTTCTAGCTAGTGTGGAAAAGCTCTCGCAAACTGTGAAGCAGCTCGAAAAAGATCTGGAATCACAGAAGCGTAAAGGCGTGCTGGGCCAGCTTGACGAGCTGGTGGGCAAAGCCCAGACTGTCAAGGGCGTCAAGGTGATCTCCGAGGAAGTCGCCAACGTCGATCGCGAAGGATTGCGGCAGCTGGTGGACAGCCTGCGCCAAAAACTCGGTTCCGGCGTCGTGGCGCTGGGCATGCCCGATGACGGTAAAGTCGCTCTTATCGCCGGCGTTACCAAGGACCTCACCTCTAAAGTCCATGCAGGCAAGCTGATACAGGCCCTCGCCAAGCAGGTCGGCGGCTCCGGCGGCGGACGCCCCGACCTGGCCGAGGCTGGCGGAAAGGACACAGCCAACCTAAAAACTGCCCTTCTGGCCGTTCCCTCGATGGTCGAAGCTTTGCTATAGTCCCGACTGCCAGAAACGTGTCCGTCGGTGGACACCCATTCGTACTATCGACTCCCCACGGACCAAACCGTAGTATTCCGCGAGTATTCGAGAGAGGTTTTGTGAGCCTTCCCTGGCCCATGATGACGAAACGCGCGGTCCTCTGCGTTTGTGCCTGTTTGGTCGTGCTGGCGTGCTGTGGAAATCCCGCCAACGCCCAGATTGCCAAGGTCGTGGACGACAGCGGCCGCCGGTTCTTCATTAACGCCGAGCCGCCCGTGCAGACCAAGTTGATGCCCGCGAAGTCGCATGCGGCCATCTACATGCCCGCAGAAGCGACGTTCACGGGTCGCGGCCGGCCGGCTTTCAGCATCGACCGCGATGGCGCGGAACGCCTCGTGCGCGAAGCAGCGGAGCGGCACAACGTCGATCCCGCGCTGGTTCGCGCGGTGATCGAGACCGAGTCAAACTGGAATTCCTCGGCGATTTCCCGTAGGGGCGCCGTGGGGCTTATGCAGCTGATGCCGACAACGGCCCAACGTTTTGGGGCGACCGAGTATTACAGCCCGCAACAGAACGTCGACGCTGGGGTTAGATACCTAAAGACCTTGTTGGAGCGGTATAATGGTAACCTCGATTTGGCCCTCGCGGCCTATAACGCCGGAGAAGGGGCCGTGGACAGGGCTCATGGAATTCCGGCGTTTCGAGAGACGCGTAACTACGTGCAGAAAGTACAGAGTGCCTACTTCCGGCCAGGCTCGGGGAGACTTTCGGATTTGTGGGTCAACCCTCGCGCAATCCATAAGAACGTGGATCCTTCCGGCCGCATCATATTCACCAACGAATAACGCCTCTCTGATTTCGTCAGAGTTGCTCAAGGTAAAGGCCTAGGGTTGGGCATGGGGGCAAGGCGAAAAACTTTCCACAAGAGGTTCGCCCGCGTTTCGCCAGTTTTTGCCATGTGCTCTGCGACTTTGCTCGCGTTGCTTCTTCTATGTGCGCTTCCCTGTTTTGCTGGCGAGGGGTCTGAGACCGCTAATACCAATGTGAAGAGGCAGGCAGCTTCGGCGCAGTTTGCGCGGGGTGAGGAGCTGCGCGCGGCTTTGAATGAGAAGGCGGCTAACAAGCGGTCGCTGGCTGAGTACAAGCAAGTTGTTTCCACTTATCATCGCGTTTACTTGATTACGCCGCATGCGCCTGAGGTACCGGAGTCGCTGGCGGCTGTGGGCGAGCTTTATGTGGAAATGGGTGAACGGTTCGGGCGCAGCTACTACCAGTCGGCGGTGGATTCGTATCGATTCCTGATTCATGAATATCCGACCAGCAAGTTTGGTCAGGACGCGATGTTGAAGGTGGCGGAGCTTGAGAAGGATCAGTTGGGCGATCCGCGGGCCGCTGCTAAGCTTTACGATGAGTTTCTGAAGAAGTATCCGCGGTCGCCGCGGCGGCGGGAAGCGCAAGAGGCGCGGGCGGAGGTGGCGCTGGTGCTCAATGCGGAGGCGCCAGCCATGGCGAAGAACGCTCCGCCGATCCCGGATGCAAAGACGCCGGATACAAAGACGCCGAAGTCGGACGAGCCGGCGGAACTTGGGCGATCTACGATGGATGAGGCTACACTGCCACCTGCATCGTCGAGCGGCGGCGCACCGCGCCTGCGGCGGATTACTACGAAGGCGTCGGCTGAGTCGACGCGCGTAACTATCGATTTGGAAGACACCGTGCAGTATTCCTCGGCGCGGATACGGAATCCCGACCGGATTTTTTTCGATATTCACTCGGCGCGGCTTACGCCCGAAGTGGCGAAGGCCAGTGTGCGCGTTGAGGGTGATCTGCTGACCGCGGTGCGGGCTGCGCAGAATCATGCCGGGATCGTGCGCGTGGTGTTGGATGTGAATGGGGTGAAGGATTACACGGCTACGCTGCAGGACAATCCGCCCGAGCTGATCATTGATTTGTATCCGAATTCTGGGGCTACGCGGACCGCGAAAGCACAGCACGGTGCACGGCAGACCGACGGTTGCCGGGCTGGGGCGCCCTTCGAGGCTCAGGGTAAACCGGAATCCTGCACCCCTGCAACGGGAGGGTCACCCGCGGTATCGTCGGGTTCGCGGCAGTCGGTGTCGGAAGACGGTGTTGTGGATGTGGCTCGCGTTGTGCCGGACGAACGATCTGGCGTACAGCCTGCAGCGGTTGAGCCGCAACCTCCTGCTGCCGCTAGCCTTCCTCCCTCTTTGGTGCGTGGCGCCACATCGAATAGTAGTGGATCGCGATCGAAGTCATTGAAGAGTTCGACTACCAAGCCTGACTTGATTCAGCCTTCATCGGTGCCTGCTCCGACGCGGGATGGTCAAGCGACGCTTACGCGGGCTTTAGGATTGAAGATTGGGCGCATTGTGATCGACGCCGGGCATGGCGGGCATGACACCGGGACGATTGGGCCTACGGGGCTGATGGAGAAGGACCTTTGCCTGGATGTGGCGCTGCGGCTGGGGAAGATTATTCAGCAGCGGTTGCCGGGCGCGGATGTGGTTTATACGCGATCGGACGATACCTTTGTTCCTCTGGAAGAGCGCACGCACATTGCGAATGAGGCCAAGGCCGATCTGTTCATTTCGATTCACGCGAATTCGAGTCACGACCATGGAGCGCGCGGGATCGAAACTTATTACTTGAACTTGAAGGGCTCGCCGGACGCGATGGAAGTGGCTTCCCGCGAGAATGCTACCGCGCAGGAGAGCGTGCACGACCTGGAAGACATGGTGAAGAAGATTGCGCGCAGCGAGAAGATCGACGAGTCGCGGGAATTTGCGGCGGACATTCAGGACTCGCTGGCCAAACGGATTCAGAAGCAGTACAAGCCGGTAAAGGACCGCGGAGTACGCAAGGCGCCGTTTGTGGTGCTGATTGGGGCGGATATGCCGTCGATCCTGACGGAGATCTCCTTCCTGAGCAATCCAGCAGATGAGCAGCTATTGAAGAAGCCGGATCATCGCCAGCGGGTTGCCGAGGGCTTGTATCAAGGTGTGGCAAGCTATCTTCAGAGCTTGAACAGCATGACCGGGAACCTGCCGAAGCTTCCTCTCACGCCCGCGGGAAAGTCGATTGCGGCAGCCTCAGTTGATTCGAGCCGGAACCAGCGCTAGTCTGTTGGTGTCTAATATTATTGGCCTCATGCGATCACGATTCACGATTTTCGCCACCTTAACCGCTCTTCTTCTCTTTGGGCCGTCCCTCCGAGCCGCCGAAGTCCAATGGCCTGCCAAGCTAGGGCTCTGGAGCGACAGTGGCCCGAGCCCGCGCAATACCGCCGAGATGAATGGTGGGGGGAAGCGAGACGTTCTGATGCAAGAGGCGGGCCTGTTGAACGTGGCTTTTCGGGTTTACGTTCAAGGAGAGCACAAGGCGTATTTCACGCTGCGTACTTTTCATGATTCCAGCGGCGCATACGAGGCGCTGACTCTTCTGCAAAATCATCTGGTCAAAGCGGACCAAAAGGACTTTGCGCGAACGATTTACCGAAGCAATCAGGTTCTGGACATCGTGAGCGATGCCGAAGTGGATGCCGAGAGCGGGAACGATGCTGCAAAGTGGGTGCAATCGATCTCGGACGGCGTAGCTGCTCCGCCAATCGCGGGTTACCTGCCAGGCCAAAATCGATTGCCTGGATCTGACCGGTATGCGCTGGGACCTTTGGCATTTCGGGATGCCATGACAGTGGTGGGGCGACTGGATGCGGCAAGCCTCGTGGACTTGGCTGGCTTCAATTCGCACGCGGAGGCGATGTTTGGCAAGTACAAGAGCGGCAAGGATGAGGCTACCTTGCTGCTGATTGAGTACCCGACGCCGCAGTTGGCGGAATTGCATTTGAGGCATTTGCAGCGGGCGCTGTCGGTGGACAAGAAGAGTGGGAGTAGCGTGGAGCGGAAGGGGTCGCTGCTTTCGATCGTGTTGGCGCCTACTTCGGCGGAATATGCGGAGAAATTGCGCGGGGCGGTCAATTACGAAACGGAGGTTACCTGGAACGAGCCTAGCACTACGGCTACCGATCCTCCGATTACCAGCACCTTGGTGAAGATCATTATTGCGACCATGGTGCTGATGGGGATGGCTTTTGTTTTGGGAATTGCGTTTGGCGGGGTGCGGATCATTACGAAGAGGCTTTTTCCTGGGAAAGTTTTTGACCGGCCGGCGCGGATGGAAGTTTTGCAGTTGGGGCTTTCCGGGAAGCCGATTGATCCGCGGGATATGTATTAGGTGGCGAGGCCAAGAACGACCGCTGGCTGACCCACCTAGACCTAGCGAACATCGAAGAGAGATTCCTCCACTTCTACGCGCGCCGACTCGTTCGCCCCGCAAAGCCATCCGGGGTGAACAGGAGCGAACGAGGAAGAAAAAATCGGCGCGCTCCGGTCGGAATGACGTCCAGGGCAGCCGCGTCGGCTCGTCGCGCAGCGTTGTTTCGGTCGGAACTTGCCTGTTTTGCTCGGAATGAGCTTGTTTACCACTTCCTCGTTGGAAATGAGAATTGAGATGTCGCGATTGGCCCGGGTTGGTCATTCACCTAAATCCCGCCCTCGCGGCGAGGGTGGCTACAGGGTGCCTCGATCTGCATCTTGGAAGTAACGGAATTCCCTTCCTGGCGTCTAAACTAGTCACTGTCGGTGTGCCTAGGCAGCGAGCTTAAGTTCACGTAACATTTGAAGATAGCGGCGTCCGAAGATAGCGTTAGAAGCTGCGGCCGAAGATATACAGCGGCTTGAAGCGGAAACGCGACGGTCATTGGAACGCGGCTCCAGGGAGAAGTACTCGGAATGTATCTTCCAGAGTGGAACCAACACATAAGGTTCAACGGGTTTGTGTACGCTGCGGGGCTACTAGGCTTGGCGGCTTTGTCGGCGGGGTGTGGGAAGACGTCAGCTGGGGACCCCGCGGCTGGCGGCGCGATGCAGGCAATGCCGGTGCAGGTGCTGATTGCGAAGACGCAGAAAATTCCGGACGCTACAGAATACTTATCGATCTTGAAGTCACGGCATTCGGCGACCATCAGTCCTCAGGTTGAGGGACAGATCACCAAGATATTTGTGAAGTCGGGCGATCGCGTGGCTGCTGGGACGCCACTCTTGCAGATCGATCCTTTGAAACAGCAGGCTACCGTGAGCAGCCAGGACGCCACGCGGCTGGCACAGGAGGCGAACCTGCGCTACGCGAAGGTGCAGTTGGACCGCGAAAAGAAATTGTTTGAGGCGGGGGTGGTGGCGAAACAGGACCTCGATAACGCGCAGACGAACTACGACGCAGCTGAAGCGCAGCTGAGGTCATTGGAACATCAGGTGACGACGCAGCAGGTGGAGTTGCATTACTACGCGGTGGCGGCACCGTCGAGTGGAATTGTGGGGGATGTACCGGTGCGTGTTGGAGATCGCGTGGCGGTGACCACGGTACTGACTACCGTCGATGAGCCTGGGGCCGTGGAAACGTATATATACGTTCCGGCGGATCGCGCGAGAGATTTGAAAATGGGAGTGCCGGTGCACCTGATCGATGCGGCGGGGCGGGATCTGGCGGATTCGCGGATTTCGTTTATATCGTCGCAGGTGGATACGGAGACGCAGACGGTGCTGGCGAAGGCGATCATTCCAAATGCGCAGACGAATTTGCGGACTGCGCAGCAGGTGCGGGCTCAATTGGTGTGGGGCTCGCATGAAGGGACGGTGATTCCGATTTTGGCCGTGACGCGGATTAATGGAGAGTTCTTTGCGTTTTTGGCGGTGAAAGAGGGGAACGGAGTTGTGGCGCGGCAGAAACTGTTGAAGGTCGGGGATACCGTCGGGAATGACTATGCGGTGTTGGACGGGATCAAGGATGGGGATCACATTATTGTTTCGGGGTTACAGTTTTTGCGGGATGGGGCGCCGGTTGTGGAGCAGGTTTTGGGTGGGGATGGCAAGTAAAGGCGGAAGAGTCAGCGGCCGGAGAATCAAAAGATTTAACGCAGAGGGCACAGAGGTCGGAGCACAGAGGACACGGAGAAGCCTGGGTAACGCGAAATGAGAACGCCAAAGGGGTTTCCTCAGGACTAAAGCCCAAGTCTAGTGACTGATGTATGTCGGAGCTGAAGCTCCGACCCCTGAATCATTGAGTTCGTAGGAAAAGGTGGATTGAAGATTGTTTGTTGATTTTTTTATACGACGGCCGGTGTTTGCTACCGTTTGCGCGCTGCTGATTATTTTGGGCGGCGCGATCTCTATTCCTTCCCTGCCTATTGCGCAGTTTCCAGATTTGGCTCCGCCTCAGGTGGTGGTTTCGAGCGCTTACATTGGGGCCAATGCGCAGACCGTGGAGTCGGCGGTAACTATTCCTTTGGAGCAGGCCATTAACGGCGTGCAGGGGATGAAGTACATCTCGTCGAGCAGCGGGAACGACGGGACCAGCCAGATTACCGTTACGTTTGATGTGACTCGGGATGTGGATCTGGCTTCGGTGGACGTGCAGAACCGCGTGAATCAGGCTTTGGGACGGCTGCCCAATACGGTGAAGAACACCGGGGTGATTATTACCAAGCAGGTGGGCGGGTTTGTGTTTGGCGCTGGTGTGTACACCGAGAAAGGGCAATACGACAGTCTGTTTCTGAGCAACTACCTCGACATTTATGTGAAGGATGCGATCAAGCGCGTGCCGGGCGTCGGGGATGCGATTATTTTTGGCGAGCGGAAATATGCCATGCGGTTGTGGCTGGACCCGGCGCGGATGGCACAGCGGGGATTGACGGCAACCGGCGTGCTTGCTGCTCTGAATGAACAGAACGTTTTGGTGGCGGCCGGAGAGGTGGGACAGCCTCCATCGAATGAGACGCAGGCGTATGAAATCAGCGTGCGGGCGATTGGCCGGCTGACGGACCCAGCGGAATTCGACAACATTGTATTGAAGTCAGGAACCGACGGGACGCTGGTGCGCTTGAAGGATGTGGGACACGCGGAGTTGGGCGCGGAAAGCTACGATTCGCTGCTGCGGTTTGACGGGCACGATGCGGTTGGATTGGCGGTGACGCAACTTCCAGGGGCGAACGCGCTGGATGTGGATAAGGCCGCGAAAGCCGAGTTGCTGCGGCTGTCGAAGAATTTTCCGCCTGGGATCAAGTATGCGGTGGCGTTTGATTCGACGACGGTGGTTGGGGAATCGATCAAGGATGTATTGATCACGTTGATCCAGGCGATCTGCCTGGTGGTGATCGTGATTTATTTGTTTTTGCAGGATTGGCGGAGCACGTTTATTCCGGCGATTACGATTCCGGTGTCCTTGATCGGGACATTTATTTTCGTGAAGTTGTTCGGATTTTCGATCAACACCTTGACGCTGTTTGGCATCACCCTGGCGACGGGGCTAGTCGTGGACGACGCGATCGTGGTGATCGAAAACGTCGAGCGTCACATCACCGAAGGAATTACCGAGCCGCACAACGCTGCGTCGGTGGCGATGAAAGAAGTAGCCGGGGCGGTGATTGCGACCTCGCTGGTGTTGGTGGCGGTGTTCGTGCCGGTAGCGCTGTTTCCGGGGACGACCGGTATTTTGTTCCGGCAATTCGCGTTGACGATTGCGTTTTCCGTGTCGATTTCGGCTTTCAATGCACTGACGCTGACGCCGGCTTTGTCGGCAATATTTCTGGGACACCACCGGGAACGGGCGCAGGGACGCTTTTTCCGTGTGTTCAACCGCGGCGTTGAAGGGTTGACAAACGCCTATCGAGCTACGGTGCGTCACGTTATCGGATGGCGATTCGCCGCGCTACTGCTGTTTATTGGCGTGCTCGGTGCGACCTACTGGGTCTATCAACTGGTGCCGCGGGCGTTCATTCCGGAAGACGACCAAGGTTACATCATGTTCATCATCCAGGCTCCGCAAGGGGCTTCGCTGACGTATACGCGGGATATTTGCGCCAATGTGGAGCAGGTGCTGGCGAAGGTTCCGGAGATCAACGGGGCGTTTACCGTGGCGGGGTTCAGCCAGGCGGGGAATGCTCCCAATCGCGCCATTATTTACGCGAACCTGCTGCCGTTCGATCAGCGCAAGGGTGAAGCGCACGGCGCGGCGGCGATCATTCAGCGCTTGCGTGGGCCGTTGTTCGGCATTCCGGGCGGGCTGGTTGTGCCGTTCAATCCCCCGGCCGTACAGGGCCTTGGGCAATTCGGCGGGTTCCAGTTTGAGCTGGAAGATCTGGGGCGGAATTCGCTGCAGACCATCGCGGATACCGCGAATAAGGTTGTTGCTGACGGCAACGTATCGAAAGATTTGACCGGGCTGTTCACGAGTTTTACGGCTAACGATCCCCAGTATTTGGTGCGGATTGACCGCGAAAAAGCGAAGAGCTTGCAAGTTCCCTTCAGCCAGATCACGGACGCGCTGCAGGTTTATATGGGCTCGGTGTATGTGAATGATTTCGATTTCAACAATCGGTCGTACCGGGTGTACGTGCAGGCGGATCAAACATTCCGCGCGCAGGCAAAAGATATCCGGCAGTATTACTTGCGATCGGATACGGGCAAGATGATTCCTTTGGACAATGTGGTGAGCATCGAGTCGACAGCGAATCCGCAGGTGATTACGCACTACAATTTGTTCCGGTCAGCGGAAATCGATGGGAACTCGGCGCCGGGACGCAGTTCGGGCCAGGGCATCGCGGACATGGAAGCGCTGGCGAGAAAGACTTTGCCGAACGGAATGACATTTGAGTGGAGCGGCTTGTCGCTGGAGGAATTGGAGTCTGGCGGGAAGGCATCGTTGTTATTTGGATTGGGATTGATCGTGGTGTATTTAACGCTTGCGGCGCAGTACGAAAGCTTTGTGCTGCCATTCATCGTGCTGTTGGCGGTGCCAGTGGCGCTTTTGGGAGCGATTGGATCGCAGGCTTTGCGCGGGTTGCAGAACGATGTGTTTTGTCAGATCGGATTGGTGATGTTGATTGGGTTGTCGAGCAAGAACGCGATTTTAATTGTGGAGTTTGCGGAACAGTTGCGACAGCAGGGGTTGTCGATCGTGGAGGCGGCAATTGAGGCTGCGCGGATTCGGTTGCGGCCGATATTGATGACCTCGCTGGCGTTTATTTTGGGAGTTGTGCCACTTGTGTTTGCGCAGGGGGCTGGGCGGGCAGGAAGAATTTCGGTGGGAACAACCGTATTTGGCGGGATGATTGCGGCCACAACGTTGAATCTGTTATTTATTCCGGTGCTGTATGTGCTGGTGCGGAATTTGGTGCCTAGCCGGGTCGCGCATCCGGTGGCTATGATTGAACCGGCAGATTAGGGTTGCGCTGTAAGCTATTTGTTGTCAGCAAGAAGCGAGTGGGCGGCGGCCATTAGAGTTCTCTAATGTTGCCACAAATATAATTTAAGCTGGCTAAAGTCGGGTGCGCTTCTGCCGATAAAGTGGGTGAGTTGTAATTCATCTCGCCGATGGCGAGAAGGAGATTCCATGGCCGTTAGTGCAATCAGCCAGTCGCATGCAGCCCCAACGGAAAACACGCCGAACCAAGCGTCGCAGAAGACGCAGAGTGGAGGGTCGAGGGCGAACACTGCCCAAGCTACCGCAAGCGCATCGCGGGCTCAACAGGCAGAGGAGACGCACGCGGCGGCAAGCTCGCAGAATAACGCAGGCCACGAACAAGGTGGCGAGCAGAAAAACGGTGGTCAGGGTGGCCACGTCAATTTGTATGCGTAGGATTGCCCGGTAGCTTTGGGCGAACCCGGATGACGCCGGACTGGTGTGCACCTCTACGGCGCCAAGTATTTGAGGATGAGGCGCTCGTCTTCGGCGGTTAGATTGGCTCGCACTCGCATTTGACGCACGACGGCCTTGGCTTCGCGAGGCGAGAGGTCTTGAGGGGGCGTGTGGCAGCGGCCGCATTGCAGTTCAAAGCGTTTCTCGCCCTCCTGGCTATCCGTGGTTGCAGCCTTGGCGGTGGAAGGCTTTGCCGGTGTAGCTTGCTGCTGCGGGGCGGGATTTTTTGCGGCGGCGCCGAGAGCGGACAGCAAGAGAATAAAAAGGGCTACACGAAATACGAGTGATCGATTCATTTGGAACCTCCGGGAAGCAATGGGAAGAGGAAGCGGTAGGTGATCTGGCAATTCCAGATGTTGGTGTTGCCGAGGGAGCTGAACTGACGGCCGTAACTGGTATTCAGGCGAAGATTGTGCGGAAGATAGTAATTCAAACCGAAATCGACTTTTTGCGTGTCGGCGCCGGGAAGAACGTCGTCGGGAGACGGCGTTCCCTCAAAGAATTGTTGCATGCGGCCAACCACTTGCAGACGGCCTAACCAGCTTTCAGTGCCGCGGTATCGCGAGAGCCGATAGGCGGCCTCGATCCAGTAACCTTGGCCACCGCGCGTGTGAGCGTACTCTGCTCGCAAATCAAGCGGAGTGCTGGCGGGCTGCCAAACGAGATAGCTGCCCCAGGAGTTGAGGTGCTGGTCCTGAAGAAAGCGCTGGTAGGACATTCCTACTTCCAGGCGTTTGGATGGGACAAAGATGGCGGCACGGCCACCAGCGGTTCTTCCGGCTCCGAAATGGGAAGCGTTGACCAGTGTGGAAAAATAGGCGGTATAACTCAGCTGCCAGTCCTTGCCGGACGCAGCGACGCCTCTGACCATGCCGCCGTCGCTGGAACCAGTCGTACGGGTGCCGATGCCGGCGATCAGCGGTGCGTCCGCAAGATTGTGAATCCAGACAGGACTAAGGCGTTCGTTGTAGATGTTAAACGGAGTGAGAAATTCGCCTACGACGATGGTTAGGTGGGAGTTCGCGACGAAGTCGAGTTGCAGGTAGTCCACGCTGGAAAATGTGAGGGCGTGCCATGGACCAGACGTGCCGTTCTCGCGGAAGATGACCTCGTCAAATGTCGCACGGGATTCAATGAGCCAACGGTCTCCGATGGGGACGGCAACGACGGGGGCGATGACCGGTTGGAAGACGGTGGCTCCGCCCGTCGTCGTGTTTAGGTACTGCACACCTCCGGAGATGATGGGTGTGTCTGTTTGGGAACAGAGGATTACGGCATTGGACAACAGCAGTAGTAGAAGAGACAAAAATCTTACAAACATCGTTTCCTCAATTGCCAAGAAATTTATGCGGGCCGGGCACCTAGCTCCCGCCGTGCCGGCTCACGCTGATGGCAATTCGGTAGAGCGAGCAAGCACAATGCGATGCTAGCGACACGACGGTAGGGGCCTTGTCACATGAACGTCAATTGAGAGTCATGTTTGTGCATGACCGCCGATGGCAGGCGGAGTGCTAGTTAGTCATTCCGTACCCACACTTGGAACTCCGTGAAATTTTGGCCGACGCGGTAGCGACGGCGGATGTAGGCGCGCAGGGGACCCAGATGGTCACCTTGCGGGTTTTCGGGCATATCGAGCGACGGCGTCCAAAGCACGAGTTTGACCCGATGTTGCTCCAACCCATCGATTACAGCTTGGACCTCGCTGGGCCGCGTGTATTCGAACGGAGTTACGAACGGAACGGGGCCGGGATTTCGCAAATCCAGCAAGAAATAAAAGTCGGGATAAAAACCTCCAAAAAAGAAGTCTGACGCATGAGTCTGCGATGCTGCCCATGCGTATTTCTCGTATGCGTCTCGATTGAGGAATGCCATGTGACCGCTAGGGAGGTCGAGATAAGCGCGCCAATGCAGCTGCTTCTCAACTGGGAAGGCGACCATGAGCACGAGCGTGAAGACGTAGAGGGTCTTGGACAGAAAGAGGCCGGACCTACCTTCTGACTGCAGAATCCAGACAAACAGGAGCAGCGCAGGCAAGGAGACGTAATACAGACGCGCCCATGTCGGGGCGGGGACTATGGTTAGGAAAGAAGCCAGGCCGACGATCGTGATCAACATCAGGCGGCGCCAATGTTCTGCGGAGACTTGCCCGGAGCGACGGCGGTATCTCACGAAAAAGATAATGTAGGCCAGCGGGAGCAGCGCGTGAATGAAAAGGAATCCGATCAGACCTGGAATGCGCGGCCAGTGCATGAAACCGGACAAGCCGGTCATGTAACCGCTCCAGGTGCTTCCGCCGGCAAAACTGCCGTAGTAGCGGGCGTTGAAGACGAGAGTGCAGTAGATAAACCTCGCAAGACCCGCACGCCAAACGAAATAACCGCAAATGACGAGAACGGAGAACGCCGAGGATACAATGAGCAGCGCTTCTTGGTGGAGCAGCGAGCGGAGTGTCGTCGAGGTGTTGCGGTGCTCCCAATATAGAAAGATGGCGAAAGCTAAGAATGCCGCGAATCCCGCGCTTTGAGTAAAGCAGGCCGCGAGACCACATAGAGCACCGGCGATCGCGATGCGGCGGGGACTGCGCCGGGAGATGGCAACAGCGAGGGCCGCGATGATGGCGAGCGTGCTGTACCAGTGGTGTGTCGCATCGAGGCGGTCTCGATAAGCGAGCGTCAGGAACATGAGTGGAGGCAAGAGGGCCGCTTTGCCGAGATTGATGGCGACAGCTATACGATAGCTCAGCCAAGCTAACGTTACGCCGACGACGAGCAACATCACATTGGCGACCCACATCTGTGGCCCGAAAATCCTGAAGGCCGTGAAGTAAAGGAGGTCGGTGCCTGGGAAAGTGATTTGGATGAAATCGCGATAGAGGAACTCGCCATCGAGCATTCTGCGAGCGTCGTCCAGCCATATCAAGGCGTCGCCGCCGGTCCAGATTGGGGTGAAGAAAGGGATGAAGAGTTGAAGATAGAGGAATAAAAAACTTCCAGGGATCAACCAGGCTGCGGGACGTAGCACTCCGTGATGGTTCGTCGAAGGTGTGCTATCGAACGAAGCAGTCGCTACATCTCGCGTTTGCGCTGGCCGCGAGGCTTTCACGACTAGGGCTTCGTCGTCGATCTTAGTCGCCATAAGATAAAGCTCGAAGCAAACGTGCTGACCGGGAGTCGCCTCGACGCTGTGTCCTAGCCGAGAGCAACCACAAAAACGCACAGCGTAACGCGACGTTATACGCCCGACGCAATGACGGTGTCACCGGAGTGTCAGCGAGTTGTAACAGTTTGAATCTGCGAAGGAGTGGCCGAACTTGCGGCGCAGAAAGGTTGACTGGCATTTAACCTCAACGTGACATTCCGCCAGACGCCAACCTCCAAACTGGTTCGGTATGGACGTTCACTTACGAGCGAGACGCTCTAGGCAAGCGGCGCGAGAACAATGGAACCCGCGATCGTGACACAGGATTAAGGAACTCGTCGTCAAGGCACGGCCTGCCAAATTGAAATAGACCAAAAGGGAGAATGAGAGCATGAAGTTGCACTTAAAAATGGCTGCGATTACGGCAACTGCAATGGCCTTAACCGCAACTGGGCTTGGCAGCCAGCCCAAGAGTGAGCCGGAAACGAAGCACATCGAAATTGTCGCCAGCCGATTTTCATTCGCGCCGAACGAAATCACGGTGAAGAAGGGCGAGCAAGTAACCCTTTCAGTCAAATCGACGGACGTTACCCACGGACTGGTGATCGAAGAACTGGGCGTTCGAACAACCCAAATCAAGAAAGGTCAGCCGGAGGATCTAACACTGACGCCGACAACGAGCGGAACGTTTCAAGGTAAGTGCGCGCATTTCTGCGGCAAAGGACACGGTTCGATGATCTTTACCGTGCATGTGGTCGAATGAGTGCGCAGCGTTTCGGGACTCACGCGATCGCGGTGCTAGGTGTTGTCCTTCTTGCGGCCGGCTGTAGAGCCGAGCCTCGTGGGAAATTGGAAACGGCTGTGGCGACGAAAGCGAAGCACTGGGTCTTCGTTAGAAATAAGGAAGCAAAGAATCCCGTGTCACCCACGCCTGACAATATCGCGGATGGCAAAGTGACCTTTTCGCACTACTGTGTCGCGTGTCATGGTTTGGATGGTCAGAATACCGGCGTGCCGTTCGCGGACAATATGTCGCCGCCGGTGCCCTCGCTGGCCTCGACGAATGTTCAATCGTATACGGACGGGCAACTGAAGTGGGTCATCGACAATGGCATCTTTCCTTCCGGCATGCCGGCGTCTAAGGGAATTCTAACCGACGAAGAGATCTGGTCGATCGTTGTGTACATACGTCACCTGCCGCCGACGGGGAGTCTAGGTGAGCCGGCGATGTACAGCGCTGAAGACGGCGACGCTCCGACGAAGGATTCCACTCAAGCGCGATAATTCAGAGAACAGACGCAACGCTCACAGATTGCGTTGTTGGGAATGTCCAACCTCGATCGGAAGGACAGAGCTTCATGGCCATTGATGACTTCTTCTAGCGATGATCTGTGGATGTTTCCTATCGGAGGATGAAAGAAGCACGGCCGGACTGTGCCATCCGCTTCAACAACTGCGGAAGTCCAGGGTGCGTTGCAGCGAGGTGACTCTGTGCGGCCGAGGCCGAGATGGGCGCGAAAATGCGTGGTGATACGGCGAAGTTTCTCGGGGGATTCGGCGATGTATCCCGAGTCGATGTCTGCGGGATTTTCGGCGATGAGTGATTCGATTTCATCCTCGAGGACCGCTACTTCGTCCAGAGAGAGAGCAATTTCGCTCTGACGATTCGCTGACCAACCCAAAGGTCGATTGAAGGCTTCGGATGTGAGATCGGCTGCCAAGAACGAGATCCCGTTCAAATTCAAGTTTTTTGCAGCTGCGAGTGTTTCGCGAAGGTGGGCGTGGTTCGCTTTTTGTACGGTAGTGCGGGCAGTGATCGCAAGAGACGGCCGCTGCAGTTTGACGGAATCTACGCCCCGCTGTAACAGGATAAATGCTTTGTCGACGCGGCGGATTGCGTCGTGGATTCGCTCGGGCCCATCCAAAGAAGCGATGACGTCGTCGAACAATTCAGCGACCTGAGACGCGTTTTTACCGAGCAGCAATCCCGTCGTCAATAGCGTCAAGCGAATACCCTCTTGCCGGAAAGTCGAGCAGAGCTGCGGCCATTCGCTATTGAGTAGCGGCTCCCCTCCAGAAAGAACGACCCAACGGACTCCGAACCGGCGGATGGAGTCGAGGTGTGATTCCAAATCCGCTGCGTGGAGGGCGAGCGAATCCTTAGTTTTCCAGATGTCGCACATGACGCAACGACAGTTGCAAGAAGAGTGTGCGTGGAGAACGAGAACGGGAAGCTCCATTAGACGGTGCTGCCCGATGCTGCCAGCCGGTTCGCCGATTGTAATCAAATCATGCCGGGCGGCCATGGCGCACCCTTCTTCCGCCTAGCTTGATTTCCCCAGGGAGATGGATGCGTGTTTCGTCGAAAAGACGATTCAACGGCGCGCGAATCCAGCGAAGCTCACCGTCAATTTCAAGGGGGCGTAAGCCAGTTGTGACCAGCCGCGGAAGACGAGTAAGCAGCTTGGCGGACGTGAGCTGAACCCGGCCGCCGATCACAACGAATTCGACGTCGCGGTAATTGAGGGAGGCTAGTCTATGAGCGGGCGACTCGCCGGTGTCTCGGATGGCGAAGAAATCCGAGTGCGCGCCAATACGAAGCGTTCCTTCGCCGGAATTGAGTCGCAGCACATCGGCAGCACGAGTGGTGACGAGCGAATAGATTTCCTCAAATGGAAGGCCCACGACTTGGGCAGCGAAACGAATTTCGTCCAAGAGATCGCCCGTAGCCGTAAGAGGCGAGTCGCTGCCCAGCGCCAGACGGGGGAGGCTTTGCAGTATGCTGCGATCGTGAGTCCGGCCAAAGAGAAATACGTTGGAGGTCGGGCACCACACGAGCCCCGCTCCCGCAGATCGCATCCGATGAAGCCCGAGTTCATTGAGGCCCAGGCCGTGGACGATCACGGTGCGGTGGTCGAGTGCGTTTTGCTCGGCGAGTCGAAATATTTCGGCAGCGCTCTGGGAATCGACACCTTCCGCGAGGTGAACGATGAATGGCTGATCAGCCGCCGCGGACTTTTGCTTGTGTACGAGATCATGATCCAATGGGACCGAATGGGCCCAAGAAAAATCGCGAAGTACACGGACGGCGAACCCCTCGTCGAAGAGTTCTGCGACATAAGGGTTGTGATGGCAGACTGTGGTAACACCGCAGAGAAGATTACGAATTCCGCCCCACCAGAGGCGGGTGTTTTTGCTAACAGCTCGATGCTCCCGAACGGGCGAGGACTCGGGATGATGAATATCGTCGGCCCATTCGACGAAATTGCTGTATCCGCCTTTGCCGAGCCGTGGAAACAGTCCGAATTCCAGGTGATCGTGAGCATTCACAAGGCCTGGCAGCAGGAGGAAGCCGCTTAGATCGATGCTGCGCTTGTCGTGTGTGTCGGTTCCCGACAACGGTCCGCCGTTGGATTCAAGGGTCGCAATCCGGCCGTCTTTGATTGTTACGTCGGCTAGAGCGCTCTCGCGTGGACCTAGAGCTACGCGAGCACCGCTAACTTTGACGAGCGTTCTGGCGAACGGTCCTCTCCTTGTCGAGATGGAGCGACGCGGCTTCAGGCGAAGTTGCAATATATAGATGGCAGGCAAGCCGAAGGCGGCGTCGAAGGAATCCATCTTCCCCGAGCGTTTGAACAAGTCAAGCTCCGGATCACCAAAATGCGGTTCGAGTACGGTGTTGGCCTCCATCCCGAAAATCTCGAAGGAACGGAGAACTTGCTTGACTGACCTCGAATGGGTTGCGATGGAAACGAAAGATCCGTTGGCATGAAACCCACGTCGCCAGCCCAAGGCGGCGCCGGTGTCCGGATGGAGGTCGGTGAGGAAGACTGAACCGTCTCGACGAAGAATTCTTCGTGCTTGCTGAGCAAAGGCGTCAAGGTCTTCGAGATAACTGGTCACAAAGGAACAGAGAATCAAGTCCGCCGAGGCTCTTGGGAGCGGAATGTCGCGGCAATCTGCCAGGACAAGACTCGCGGCAGCCCCGAGCTTTCGCTTCGCTTGGAGCAACATTTCGGCGGAGAAATCCACGCCAAGCAAAGAACGAGGCGTTTTCTCCGCTAGCTTTGCGAGCCAGCGGCCGGTTCCACAGCCAAGGTCGACGACATCGAGCTCTTTGATCGGAGGCCAGAGTTGCTCGAGGAAACGCTGTTCGAGCGACAGGACTGGATTGGGCTCAGCATCATAGACGCGCGACACCAGCCGATAGCCGTCCTTCGGAGAAACGCCCGAGGAGGGGAGCGGGCTCGAAACTTTAATGCGCGAGCCGACTACAGACTTTCGGCCTTCGGTTTGCGCAGGTTGATGAATTGGTGCGCCCACTGGAGTTCCTTTGGATAGGCATAAATTCGCGCGGAATAGCGCCACGCGGCAAGAGTCTTGAGCAGTGCGCGGCTCCAGCGCGGGGCGCGGATGTCTTGCACAGTGGGCCAACGAGAGCTCACCACCGTTTCGAAATTGTCGATCAGGTCCTTTGTTTTGCGCGCGAGCCACGGGGTGTTCGGGTTGATGCGGAGCGTGTAGTCCATCCAATGCTTCGTGGCCCATTCATCGGGGGTGGTCGGGAACGCAATTTGGTCATCTACGTTGCCGTACATCGCGGTACGCTGCGGAACAGGCGTGTAGTGGTACATGATGATTTCGGATTTTGGATTGATACGCTTAAGGGTACGGATGAAGGCGAGCGTTTCGCGCGTGTCGCGTTCCGCGTCGCGGGGGTTGCCGATGACGAAGGAAAACTCCGGAATGATATCGAATTGGCGGATGCGCTTGGCCAGGTTCAGCGTTTGCTCGGTCGTGATGTCCTTCTCCATCTCCTTGAGGACCCAATCCGAGCCGGACTCGGCACCGAAGAAGATCATGGTGCAGCCGGCGCGGCGGATCGCAGCAAGGGTTGCGTCGGAATACTTGTTGACGATGTCAATGCGGGCTTCGCACCACCATTGCAACTTAAGCGGAGCAATGCGTTCGGCCAGTTCCATGGCGTGGTCTTCACGCAGAAAAAAATTCATATCGTAAAACTGAACGGAGTCGGCGCCATATTGCGTGACCAGGTGACGTAGTACGGCTTCCGTTCGCTTGGGGCTCTCCATGCGCTCGCGATTGCCGTAGGCCGCGTGAACACCACAGAAACTGCAGCGAAACGGGCATCCGATGCTGGCGTGATGAACGGCGGTGCGTTTGCCGAAGAACGAAGGACGCAAATATTTGTCGACCGGAACCTTGTGGAAAGGCGTCCACGGGAATGCGTCGGGCCCCTTCATGGGTCGTTCTGGATTGTGACGATGGAGGCCGAAGACGTCCTTGAAGGAAAGACCGGCGATCCCTTCGAGCTTTCGTTTGCCGCGGAAAGCGTCAAGCAACTCGAGGAGTGTGTCTTCTCCCTGGCCACGCACGGCGTAGTCCACGTAGCGGGCGTTCAGCGTTGCGTCACTGTAGATCGACGGAAAATATCCGCCCCACACGATCGGAACTTTGGGGTGCAGACGGCGAATCTCGCGGCAGCTTTCTACGGCGGCGGCCATTTGGGGACCAGGCATCACCGAGACGCCCAACATTTCGACTTCGCGTTCCTGGATCAGTCGGAGGATGGTTTGCGTCGGGTTGTCGTCGAGATTTCCGTCAACGATTTCGTACTCTTCCCTGCCCTCGAGGACTGCGGCCAGAGCGAGAACGGAAAGAGGCAGGCGCCTGTTACGAGGTCTTGTGGAGCGAGGGTTATATAAAATGATCATCATATCCTCAGCAGTGCCTTCTTGGCCGCGAATGTACCCAGATAAGCCGTCACTTTGTGAATTCCGTCGAGCGGGTCAGCACGTTCTTTCAAACTCCAACAGGACGTGGTCGCCAATGACGCGGAGAACCGGCCACGTTGAAAGAACCCGGTCCATCGCTTCCAACCACTCTAAAACGAGCTTGTGACGACGGGCCCACGGCTCCACGTACGATGGCGGCACGAACAATCCGACGGCGTGAAAAGATCGCAGTCGAAACCAGGGTGAAAATGAGCGACGCATCTCGGTGATCGTTGGGTACCAGACTGGTACGGCGATTTCACC
>Ga0210401_10002058_pt1 | contig 22502 bp, 17 predicted proteins | sample IncBWH32MmetaG_FD_150866 | JGI IMG/M metagenome (GOLD analysis project Ga0210401, IMG submission 150866) | Forest soil microbial communities from Barre Woods Harvard Forest LTER site, Petersham, Massachusetts, United States - Inc-BW-H-32-M | ecosystem: Environmental > Terrestrial > Soil >... | reverse complement strand
GGCGATGGTGGACATGTAGTCCTCGCTAAGGCTGTCAGACCATAGATATTGTGTCGGCGATGTCGAGAATCACCATTGTATATCAAAGGCTTGCTAAAGTGTTCTTAATTTGTTCCAGTGGGCCAAATTACTTCTGTCGTCCTGGCGAAAGCCAGGACGACAGCGGGGATACGGCGTCAGCGCGCCTATGCCCGTCCTACAAATTCAGCCGCCCTCAGTTCACCGCCGACAGCATCTTCTCGCCGCAGTAATTGGCGTAGAACGTTCCGCCGCACTGCCGCCGGATCGCGGCGCAGCGTGCGGTTGGCGAGGCGTTTTTGCGGGATTGAGATGTTGCAGCCCAGCCCGTCGGCGGTGCGGCCGATCTTGCCTGAGGCGAACGCGGCGCTGGTCGCGGTGACGCAAATCACGAGCAGCAGCGCGGCGATGATCTCGATCACCAATCGCTCGATCGTCAACGTCATGACGCGGTTCCTCCCCGGGAACGATTGCGAATTAAGTGGACTATAACATCGAAACGGCCAGCCTGATCCTGTCCGAATCGGCCCAATCTTTGCATAAATCCTGGGCAGTGAACGCTTGGGAGGCGGGTTTTTATCCTATCCTAGCCAGCGTATCATTTTGGCGGGGACACAAAGCTCACAGGTTTACGCGTGCAAGATCCGACGTTTTACCCACAAGTGCCCGGCCAGCCCGTCGACGAGCTCGCGGTGGCTGAAATCAAGAGCGCCATCCTGACCAAGCTGCGCCTTGCGATCGGCAAGGAGGCCAGCATGGCGACGCGCTATGACTGGTACAAGGCGGCGGCGCTGGCACTGCGCGACCGGATTGTGCACCGCTGGCTGACGGCCGAAAAGGAGAGCTACGACGCCGGCCGCAAGCGGGTCTATTACCTCTCGCTCGAATTCCTGATCGGCCGCCTGTTCACCGACGCGCTCAACAATATGGGCCTGTTGAAGGTGTTCGAGACCGCGCTCGGCGATATCGGCCCCGGCCTTAGCGAACTGCGCCAATGCGAGCCGGATGCGGCACTCGGCAATGGCGGCCTCGGACGGCTCGCGGCCTGCTTCATGGAGAGCATGGCGACCTTGGCGATCCCCGCGATCGGCTACGGCATCCGTTACGATTTCGGCCTGTTCCGGCAGATCATCAACAATGGCTGGCAGCAGGAATATCCCGACGTCTGGCTCTCTTTCGGCAACCCCTGGGAATTCCAGCGGCCGGAAGTCTCCTATCACGTCCATTTCGGCGGCAGCGTCGAGCGTGTCGAACAAGAAGGCCGCGACCGGGCGATCTGGAAACCGGCCGAGACCGTACAGGCGGTCGCCTATGACACCCCGATCGTCGGCTGGCGCGGCCAGCACGTCAACGCGCTCCGGCTGTGGTCGGCGCGCTCGCCCGATCCGTTGAAGCTCGATGTGTTCAACACCGGCGACTATGTCGGCGCCAGCGCCGAGGAAAACCGTGCGGAAGCGATCTGCAAATTCCTCTATCCGAATGACGAGAGCCCGGCGGGGCGCGAGCTGCGGCTGCGCCAGGAATATTTCTTCGTCTCGGCCTCGCTGCAGGACCTGATCAAGCGTCATCTCGGCTCGGACGGCCAGCTTCGCAACCTGTCGCAGAAAGTCGCGGTGCAGCTCAACGACACGCATCCGTCGCTCGCAGTCACCGAGCTGATGCGCATTCTGGTCGACCTGCACAATTTCCGCTGGGACGAGGCCTGGAAGATCACCGTCGAGACGCTGTCCTACACCAACCATACGCTGCTGCCTGAAGCGCTCGAGACCTGGCCGGTCGAGCTGTTCGAGCGGCTGTTGCCGCGCAATCTCGAGATCATCTACCGCATCAACGCGGCGCATCTTGCGCTCGCCGAACATCGCGCGCCCGGCGATATCGACTTCCGTGCCTCGGTGTCGCTGATCGACGAGAAGAGCGGGCGCCGCGTGCGCATGGGTCAGCTCGCTTTTGTCGGCTCGCACCGGATCAACGGCGTCTCGGCGATGCATTCCGACCTGATGCGGGACACCGTGTTCCACGACCTCAACCACCTCTATCCCGGCCGCATCACCAACAAGACCAACGGCATCACCTTCCGCCGCTGGCTGATGCTGGCCAACCCGAAGCTGACCGGACTATTGCGCGAAGTCTGCGGCGACGGCGTGCTGGACGATTTCTCGCTGCTGGAGCGGCTCGAAGCGCGCGCCAGCGACAACGCCTTCCAGCAGGAATTCCGCAAGGTCAAGCATCATAACAAGATCGCGCTGGCTCGCCTGATCGGCGAGCGCATCAATGTCAAGGTCGACGCGTCGGCGCTGTTCGACGTGCAGATCAAGCGCATCCATGAATACAAGCGCCAGCTTCTCAATATCCTGGAGACGGTGGCACTGTACCAGGCGATGAAGGACGACCCGCAGAAGGACTGGGCGCCACGGGTCAAAATCTTTGCCGGCAAGGCGGCGGCGAGCTATCGCTACGCCAAGCTGATCATCAAGCTGATCAATGACGTCGCCGAGGTCGTCAACAATGACGCCTCGCTCGGCGGGCGGCTGAAGGTCGCCTTCCTGCCCGACTACAATGTGAGCCTCGCCGAGGTGATCATCCCCGCCGCCGACCTGTCCGAGCAGATTTCCACCGCCGGCATGGAGGCTTCCGGCACCGGCAACATGAAGCTCGCGCTCAACGGCGCGGTGACGATCGGCACGCTCGACGGCGCCAATATCGAAATCCGCGACCATGTCGGCGCGGAGAACATCGCGATCTTCGGCATGGAGGCCGGCGACGTGATGATCCGCCGCAAGCAGGGGCTCGATGCAAGCGACGTGATCCGCAAATCGCCGCAGCTCGCGCGCGCCATCGACGCGATCGGCTCGGGCGTGTTTTCGCCGGACGAGCCGGGCCGGTTCGAATCCATCGCGCATGCGCTGCGCTATCTCGACCATTACATGGTGAGCGCCGATTTCGATTCCTATTACGAGGCGCAGCGCGGCATCGACGCGCGCTGGCAGGTGATGCCGGCCTGGACGCGAGCCAGCATCCTCAATGTAGCGCGGATGGCCTGGTTCTCCTCCGACCGCACCATCCGCGAATATGCCGAGGAGATCTGGAACGTGCCGGTGCACCCGTCGCCGGTTGCGACCCAGGGGCAAGGTATTCGCGGCGCGCGGGCGTAAGCCGAAAGCCATTACCTCAGGCGTCATTGAAATTGGGCTGATGGTGGTCATACTAAGGCGCCATCGCCACCGTCATTGCGAGGAGCGGAGCGACGAAGCAATCCATCTCTCCAAGCCCGAAGAACTGGATTGCTTCGCTTCGCTCGCAATGACGGAGACCACGGAAGCGCATGCTCACCAAACCCCAACATCTCTTCGACGACGCCACGCGCGTGGTCGCCGGCGACAGCCGCTGGCAAGGACGAACCAGCCCGGACTATTTTGCCTTTGTCGGACCGTTCGGCGGCTGCACGGCCGCGACCATCCTGCGCGCGCTGATCGAGCACCCGCAACGATCCGGCGATCCGCTGGCGCTGACGGTGAATTACTGCGCGCCGATCGCGGAAGGCGAATTCGATCTCGACGTGCGCCTGGTCAAGGCGAATCGTTCCTCGCAGCATTGGTGCGTGGAGCTGAGCCAGGGCGGCGGCGACGTCGCGACCCTTGCGACCGCCGTATTCGCCGAGCGCCGGCCGTCCTGGTCGCACCAATCGGCAGAGATGCCGGAAGCAAAGCCGTTCGGGGCGATCCCGCCCTACACCAGGGTCGCCGCACCCTGGGTCAAGCAATATGATTTTCGTTTCATCGAGGGCGATCCGGACTTTGGATCGGGCAAGCAAGGCCCGGCCAGCGCGTACTCAAAATTATGGATCGGCGATCGCGTGCCGCGAAAGATCGACATGCTGTCGCTGGTGTCGATGTCGGATGCGTTTTTTGCCCGCGTGTTTCACGCGCGACGCGAGCTGGTGCCGTTCGGCACGGTTACGCTGACGACCTATTTCCATGTCAGTTCGGAAGATCTCGCCGCCGAGGACATCACCCATGTCATGGCCTGCGCCGATGCGAAGATTTTCAATCGCAGCTATCAGGACCAGAACGGCGAGCTGTGGTCGCCGTCCGGCAAGCTGATCGCGACCACGACGCAGATGGGTTACTTCAAGGCGTAAGCCTTGCGGGCTCGCGCCGGCACTTGGCTTACGAGTCGAGCGTGGCGTTGCCCTGCACCAGGCTGGTGTCGCCCGTGGTCGGACTGGTGACGGCATTGTAGACCACGGCCTTGCCGGTTCCCGACAGCACGAATTTCGAGTTGCCGACGCGGAACGACGAATTGCCGATCAGCACCTGCTGGTACTGCGTGGTCCCGCCGCTCTGATATTTGACCTGGGCGCGGAAGCCGCTGACGTCGGAAATCGTGATCTTGAACGACTGGTTGTTCGAATATGTCCCCTGCCAGGTCCCTTCGTACGATTTGGGATCGACATTGGTGTATTTGGTGGTGCTCGGCGTGAGCGGCGCGGTCGCGTAGGCGTTCGCAATGACGCTCATGAGGTCGGACATGCCGAAGGGCTCCTGCGATGGATTGTCGCAGCCACTACAGGACAGCGGTAGTTAATGGCAGGTTAAACGCCTCGCCAAATCGGCGGGGGCGAAACGAGTGGAAATAAAAAAGGGCGGCTCATCGAGCCGCCCTTTTGATTCGGTCCCGGAATGACGCTGACGCGTTACTCCGCCGCCATCTTCACTTCGGGCGCGGCGGCGCGGACGTCGGCGTCGACCACGCTCTCGAACTTGGCAAAGTTCTTCTGGAACATGCCGACCAGTGCGCGTGCCGTCTTGTCGAACTCGGCCTTGTCCTTCCAGGTCTTGATCGGATCGAGGATGTGCGGCTCGACGCCGGGGAGCGAGGTCGGCACCGCGAAGCCGAAGTAACGGTCGGTGCGGAAATCGGCGTTGCGGAGCGAGCCGTCGAGCGCGGCCGTGAGCAGCGCCCGCGTGACCTTGATCGGCATGCGGCGGCCGGTGCCGTATTTACCGCCGGTCCAGCCGGTGTTGACCAGCCAGCAATCGACATTGTGCTTGGCGATCAGCTCGCGCAGCAAGTTGCCGTAAACGCTGGGATCACGCGGCAGGAACGGCGAGCCGAAGCAGGTCGAGAATTCCGGCTGCGGCTCATTGCCGAGACCGCGCTCGGTGCCCGCGACCTTGGCGGTGTAGCCGGAAAGGAAGTGATACATCGCCTGCGCCGGGGTCAGCTTGGCGATCGGCGGCATCACGCCGAAGGCGTCGGCGGCGAGCATCACGAGATTCTTCGGATGCGGCGCGCGGCCGGTGCGCGAGGCGTTGGGGATGAAATCGAGCGGATAGGCCGAGCGGGTGTTCTCGGTCTTGGAGCCGTCGTCGAAGTCCGGCTCACGGGTGCGCTCGTCGAGCACGACGTTTTCCAGCACCGCGCCGAAGCGCTTGCTCGCGGCAAAGATCTCGGGCTCGGCTTCCTGCGAGAGCTTGATGCACTTGGCGTAGCAGCCACCTTCGAAATTGAAGATGCCGTCCGCGCCCCAGCCATGCTCGTCGTCGCCGATCAGCGTACGCTTCGGATCGGCCGAGAGCGTGGTCTTGCCGGTGCCGGACAGGCCGAAGAAGATCGCCGAATCGCCGTTCGGGCCGACATTGGCCGAGCAGTGCATGGGCATCACGCCCTTTTCCGGCAGATAATAGTTCAGCGTGGTGAACACGCTCTTCTTCATCTCGCCGGCATAATAAGACCCGCCGATCAGGACGATCTTGCGGGCAAAATCGATGGCCACGACGTTCTCCGAGCGCACGCCATGACGTTTGGGATCAGCGCGGAAGCTCGGCAGGTCGATGATGGTGAGCTCCGGCACGAAGCTCGCAAGCTCCGACGTCTCGGGGCGGATCAGGAGCGTACGGATGAAGAGCGAGTGCCAGGCAAGCTCGGTGAAGACGCGCGTCTTGATGCGGAAGGTCGGATCAGCGCCGCCGTAGAGGTCCTGCGCGAACAGCGTCATGCCTTCGGCATGCTTGATGAAGTCCTGGTAGAGCGCTTCGAACTGCTCTGACGTGATCGACTGGTTGCCCGCCCACCACATGGACTTGTCGGTGAGCGCATCGCGGACCGTGAACTTGTCCTTCGGGCTGCGGCCGGTGAACACACCGGTATCCGCGCATAACGCGCCATCGGCCGAGACCACCGCTTCGCCGGCGCGAAGCGAGTGCTCATAAAGCTGGGGTGCACCGAAATTCCAGTTCACGCCCTTGAAGCTTTTTAAGCCGAATTTGTCGGCGCCAAAGGCACCGTTATGCACGCCCGTCTCTTGCACGAAGAACCCTCCTCGAACCCGCGTATCCTGAAAGCGCAGAGATCGCCGTCCAGCACTCTCTCGCGGTGAACCGTAATTATAGCCTCAGAAGCCTAGGTCCGACGACCTATTACTGATGAACGCCCACCTTGCCAAGCCGATCCAGCAGGATTTGGTTTATTCGGAAATGGCAGTTGACGTGGATCAACGGCTTGCTGCGATGCAGCCTTGCCCCGAGCCGTTTTACCGCGACAATGCGCCGCGAAATCCATCCATGCCGATGCTGCGTCGCAACATTACCGCGACGCGCCCTCGCCGATCAGGGCAAACGGCCCCCAGAGCGCGGGATAGGCGTTTCGCGGCGAGGAGGCATCGTCAAGATAGGCCAACATCGCCCGCCGCAGCGCCTCGGCACGGCCGATTCCAGGTTCGGTTTTGAGTAAATCGAAAGTCGAAGTGGTGAGTCGCGTGGCCGCGGCCGAATCGACCGCCCAATGCGTCACCAGCAAAGACCGCGCGCCGGCATAGAAGAACGAGCGCGCCAATCCGGAGAGTGCCTCGGCGCCGGGCTTGTCGCCGGCAATGGTGTTGCAGGCGGACAGCACCACGAAATCGGCATTGAGCTTGAGCTCGGCCACCTCGCTCGAGGTCAACAGGCCATCATCGAGCGCCGACGGCACTTTCGGCAGGCTCAGCGCGAGCGAGGGCTCGGCCACGCCCTTGATGTCGCCGGCGACGAGGCCATGGGTCGCGAAATAGACGATACGATAATCGGCGAGCGACGCACGCTTCACCGTGATCTCGCTGGCGTCCGCCCCGAGATGAATGTCGGCGGCGGCAGCGCCCAGGTCTTTTGCCACCGCATTCAACTCGTCAGCAGTGTCGGGAAGCTGCGGCAAGGCCAGTGCCAGCTTGCCGCGATCGACGCCGGCGCCTTGCCAGAAGTCGGAGTAGGCCGCGTTGGTCACGCTGCGCGCGGCGGTGCGCTTTTCACTGCCTGCCTCCGCCGGATTGAAGACGGGGTCGCCAAAGCCGGTCATCGGCTTGATCGCCTGATCCTTGCGCGTGAAGCCGCGCAGCGCCTTCAGGCTCGACACCGAAGGCAGAATCGACACCGCCTGCCGCTTCAGCAGCCAGGCCGCATCGCGATAGCCTTCGATCTTGTCGGGGATCGCTGCTTGGGGCTTTTCGATCACAAGCAGATGAAACGGCAGCGCGGTCAACGCTCCCGATGGCGCGACCAGGAGGCTGCGCTTGTCCTTCACCAGCCCCTCGACCGGACCAAGCAAGGACACATAGAGCTCGTTGGCGAGCGCCAGATCGAACAGGCCGGTCTTGCCGGAAGCGTCACTGGCTTTGCCGACATCGAGGCCGCCGCGAAATGCGGCGACCTTCTGCGACACCGCGTCCGCCCCAAGCAGAATCCGCTGCCAGTCGAACCTGTCGCGCGTCAGCGCCAGCACGTATGATTCCTGGTCGGCGAGCGCGAACAGCACCATGATTTCGTCGCTCGAGAGCAGCGCCTGGATTTCCTTTGCCTTCAGCGGCAGCGGGTTCGACAGCGCGGCATAGTCGGGAAATTCGGCTCCCAACGTCTTTTGCAGCCCGGCGCGCTGGATGGCGATCGCGGCGAGGCGATCGCGGCCGGCGGCCGCGTCGCGCGGCGAGCCCTGTTTGGACAGCGATGCAATGATCGCCTTGTCGAGCCGGTCGGCTTCGCTCGCCAGGTCCTGATCCTGCCGCACCAGTTCGGCGAGATGGTCGCTGCCGGCGGCGAGCCGGACCGCGAGCTTGTTGACAGCGGACGCCGCGGAAGATTGCGCGCCGCGCTGGATCACATCGAGCGCCTCGTCGAAGGCCTTCTCTGAAGGCATTAGCTGCTTCTTTTGCGCATCGAGCAGCACCGGCAGCGCCACGCGGAGCTGCGCGCGGCCGGCCGCCATCATCCGCTCCACCAGCGGCAGTGCATCGGCGGTGCGGCCTTCGGCCTGATAGAGCGAGGCCAGGTTGTTCACGGAAGCCGCCGTGTCCGGGTGATCAGGGCCGACGGTGCGCTCGCGGATATTGAGCGCGCGCTTGTAGATCGGCTCGGCATCAGCGTACCGAGCCTGCCGCTGATAGAGATCGGCGAGATTGTTCAGGGAGCGCGCGACATCGACGTGGTCGCGCCCGAGCACCTTCTCGCGGATCGCCAGCGATTGCTTGATCGCGGGCTCGGCATCGGCGTATCGCCCTTCGGCCTTGAATATCTGCCCCAAATTGTTCAGGAGCGTCGCCACCGCCGGCTCCGCGCCCGGAATCTTCTGGTAGATCGCAAGCGCACGCCTGGTCAGCGCTTCGGACTCCGAATGGCGTTCCTGCTTTTCATAGTTGGTGGCGAGATTGTTGAGAGACTGTCCGACGTCGGGATGAGCGGCACCCAGTGCCTTCTCGCGAATCGCGAGTGCCCGCTTGAACAGCGGTTCGGCCTCGGCATAGCGTAACTGTCGCTGGTAGAGTGCAGCAAGATTGTTCAGCTCGGGCGCGATATCGGCGGAATCGAGACCGGCCGACTTCTCCATGATGGCGAGCGCCCTCTTGTAGAGAGGCTCGGCCTCGGCATCGCGGCCCATGTCGCCATAGACCTGCGCCAGATTGTTGATGGCGCCGGCGAGGTCGCGGTTGGGCGGGCCCTTCTCCAGTTGCGCCACCATGGCCTGCGCCAGCGGCAGCGCCTCGGCATATTTTCCGGCCCGGGTGAGCTGGATGATCTTGCCGCTCTGCGCGGACAGGCCTTGCGCAAAGGAGGGCGTCCCGACAAAGGCTGCGCCGGCGAGCGCCAGACACAGCATCAACACCAGGCGATTGCGGGATGTCATCAAAGCTCTCATGCGCGAAGGACCAGCCGTAGGTCGCCGCAGCACGCCAATCCGTTCAACGCAACCGGCGGCTCATGCCTTCGCCCGCGCCTCTTCCGCCAATCTCACCAGCATCTTGCGCAAATCGCCCGCAGTCGTGACCCGCGCCGGAAATTCCAGCCGCAGCACTGCTGTGCCGGCCTGCATATCAAGCCCCTCCGGATCGCAACCGATACAGCGCCAGTCGGCGCTCTCGGCCCCGAGTAATTTCGTCGCATAGAGGTTCATGGCCTCGCGATGATCTTCATTCATATGCTCGACCGCGCCCGGCTCGGCCTCCAGCAGCGATGCGGCGTCGCTGACATCGGTCAGAAACTGCTCGGGCTTGAGGTCGATGATGCGGCCGAAGCCGGCGACGAGATGCGCAGCCGTGGGGTGGATACGGAAGAAGGAGAAATCCTTGAAATCGACGAAGGCCTCGGCAGATGGATGTGCGGCCAGATAGCGCCGGCGCAGAAGAGCGCGGTCGTCGTCATCAGCTTCCACTGCCCTGCCCGCCATCATGATCCGCGCTCCCTCAAGTGGGTCACCGGGCGCCCGCTCGTCCAGCATCAGCGAGACGCGATCATCCGCCAGCAGGTTTTTGGTGTGTATAGCGAGCCGCGAGATCAGCAGAATCGGCGAGCCGTCCGGATGGCTCGCCATGTTCACCAGTGAACAATAGGGATCGCCCGTTCCGGCCATCAGGGTCGCCATAGCCCCCTGCCGGTTCCTCCGAGTTAACGATTTTGCCAGCCTGGAAGGGTTAAAATCCGCTGTCGTTTGCATCGATATTCCCTTGCCATCCTATTGCTAAGCAGGCCTTTTTTCGGCTAAACCGGCGCTTGGACGGGTCGAATGCTTCGCCAAGAATGAGGCATTCTATCGGAACTCGGTCACACTTCAGCCCAGCTTGCATTGCTCGGTGACCGCTTCCGAAGCCCAATTATGCGGCGCATCACCGGAATGCTCGCCGTTTCAGCCACTGATGCAACTGAAAGCAGGCTCATGCCCACAATCGCCCTGGTCGACGACGACCGCAACATTCTCACCTCCGTTTCGATCGCGCTGGAAGCCGAAGGCTACCGCATCATGACCTATACGGATGGTGCCTCCGCGCTCGACGGCTTCCGCACCAGCCAGCCCGATCTCGCCATCCTCGACATCAAGATGCCGCGCATGGACGGCATGGAGACGCTGCGGCGGCTCCGGCAAAAGTCCGACCTGCCGGTGATCTTCCTGACCTCCAAGGATGAGGAGATCGACGAATTGTTCGGCCTCAAGATGGGCGCCGACGATTTCATCCGCAAGCCGTTCTCGCAGCGGCTGCTGGTGGAGCGGGTCAAAGCCGTGCTGCGCCGTTCGCAGCCCAAGGATCCGACCGCAGCTCCAAAGGAGAACGACGCCAAGGCGCTCGACCGCGGCCTGCTCCGGATGGACCCCGAGCGCCACACCTGCACCTGGAAGAACGAGCCGGTGACCCTGACCGTCACCGAGTTCCTGATCCTGCAGGCGCTCGCGACCCGGCCCGGCGTGGTGAAGAGCCGCAACGCGCTGATGGACGCGGCCTATGACGACCAGGTCTATGTCGACGACCGCACCATCGACAGCCACATCAAGCGGCTGCGCAAGAAGTTCAAGGTGGTGGACGACGATTTCGAGATGATCGAAACGCTTTACGGCGTCGGCTACCGCTTCAAGGAAGCTTGATTCGAACGCGGCACGCCGCGTTGGCATTTTTTGGCGCGGCAGGCCTGCGCTGACTTGAGCACCGGTCTGGGGTAGGATGCGATCGGCGCCGAACCATCGAACGCAGTGATCGACCTTGCTTGACCGGACGCAGCCCAATCCAGGTGTGAATCCCCAGGACGACCCTGCGTCGCTGGCGCTTGAGGGCGCGGCTGCCGAACATCCGCGGGCCAGGAAATGGAGGCGGCCACTCAGGTTGCTGAGCCGCGCCGGCCAGTTCCTGTTCACGCTTTCGTTCTCGAGCCTGACGCGTCGCATCGTCTCGCTCAACATCGCAGGCCTCCTGGCGCTGGTCGCGAGCATTCTCTACCTCTCGCAATTCCGCGCCGGCCTGATCGACGCCCGCGCGCAGAGCCTTCTGGTCCAGGCCGAGATCATCGCGGGTGCGATCGGCGCATCCGCGACGGTGCAGACCAACAACGCCATCTCGATCGATCCGGACAAGCTCGTCGAACTCAAGCCCGGCGAAACCATCAAGGGACCGGAGGAGGATTCGGCACTCGATTTCCCGATCAATCCGGAACGCGTGGCGCCGGTGCTGCACACGCTGATCTCGCCGACCAAGACCCGCGCCCGCATCTACGATCCGGGCGGCGGGCTGCTGCTCGACAGCCGCGACCTCGAGAACGTGATGCGCTTCCCGTTGCCGCCGCCGTCCTCGCCCGGGGTGGTCGAGCGCATCCTCACCACCATACGCACCTGGATCAATCGCGGCGACCTGTCGCTCTATCGCGAATTGGGTCCGGCGGCCGGCATGGGCTATGAGGAGGTTTCCGACGCGCTGAAGGGCCAGAAGAAGAGCATGGTCCGCGTCAACAATCTCGGCGAGGTCATCGTCTCGGTCGCGGTTCCCGTGCTGCGCTCGCGCACCATTCACGGCGCCCTGATGCTGTCGACCCAGGGCGACGACATCGACCAGATGGTCACCGCCGAGCGGGTCGCGATTTTGAAAGTCGGCGGCGTCGCCTCCATCGTCATGATCGTGCTGTCGCTTTTGCTCGCGAGCACCATTGCAGGTCCGGTGCGGCGGCTTGCCGATTCGGCCGAAGTCGTTCGCCGCCGCATCAAGATGCGCGTGGAAATCCCGGACTTCACCCGCCGCCGCGACGAGATCGGCCATCTCTCCCGCGCGCTGCGCGATATGACGGACGCGCTCTATAACCGCATCGAGGCGATCGAGATGTTCGCCGCCGACGTCGCGCACGAGCTGAAGAATCCCCTGACCTCGATGCGCTCGGCGGTGGAGACGCTGCCGCTCGCGCGCAACGAGAACAGCCGCTCGCGGCTGCTCGCCGTGATCGAGCACGACGTCAAGCGGCTCGACCGGCTGATCTCCGACATCTCCGACGCCAGCCGGCTCGACGCCGAATTGCAGCGGCAGGACATGGCCCCGATCGACCTGCGCCGCCTGCTGACGACACTGACCTCGGTCGCCAACGAGACCAAGCTCGGCCACGATGTCGGCGTCGAAGCCCGTTTCGAGGGCCGCGGCTCGGCCGACAGCTTCTCGGTGCCCGGCCATGATTCCCGGCTCGGCCAGGTGGTCTCCAATCTCCTGTCGAACGCGCAGTCCTTCTCCAACGCCGGCGGCAAGGTGCGCATTCTCTGCCGCCGCCTGCGCACGCAGATCGAGATCGTGGTCGACGACGACGGCCCCGGCATTCGCCCCGATGCGCTGGAGCGCGTGTTCGAGCGCTTCTATACCGATCGGCCGCATCAGGGCTTTGGCCAGAACTCGGGCCTCGGCCTTTCCATCTCCAAGCAGATCATCGAGGCCCATGGCGGGCGCATCTGGGCCGAGAACCGCGTGGGCCCGGCCGACGAGGAGGGCGAGCGGAGGGTGGCCGGGCCGCGCTTCGTGGTCAGGCTGCCGGCGCCATGAACGGCGAGGCGACCGTCCATGCTTCCGCGGTGAAGGTGGGCGAACGGGCGGTCCTGATCCGAGGCCCTTCCGGCTCCGGCAAATCCCGCCTCGCCTTCGATTTGATCCTCGCTGGACGGTCCGGACAGCTTCCGCCTGCCGTTTTGGTGGGCGATGACCGTGTCCGTCTCGACACAGCTGGCGGAGAATTATTGGTCAGCGCGGTGAAGGAACTGGCCGGTCTGATCGAGATCCGGGGGCTCGGAATCCGCCGCTGCGACTTTGTGACGAAGGCCGTCGTCGGCCTTGTGATCGATCTCGCCGCTGGCGATGCCGAGCGGCTGCCGCCGCCCGAAGCCCTCGAAATCAGCATTTCCGGTGTCAAGATACCGCGAATTCCGGTCGGACAGGGGTTTTCACCCCTTCCCCTGGTTGTCGCCGCGCTAACGACAGCCCATGGTTTAACAACTCTTAACGATCGGCCCGATTGTTTTAAGGGGATTGGTAACCATATCAGCCCCACACTCGCCACCAAATAGACCGACCGGCTCCCACTTCTCGAACACGAGGTTCGGGGAGAACCGGAAACATCCCCTCTTGCGCGGGGGCTCTGGATGGTCAAAGTGGCGCGTTCGTGCGGTGCACCAAAAGCACCCGCGAGGAGTTTCCGATGATTGGGCTAGTACTGGTGACCCATGGGCGCCTCGCCGACGAGTTCAGGGCGGCGCTCGAGCATGTTATGGGTCCTCAAAAACAAATCGAAGCGGTGACGATCGGCGCTGAAGACGACTCCGATCTCTGTCGCAGCGACATTATCGAAGCGGTCAACCGCGTCGACTCCGGCGACGGCGTTGCCATCCTCACCGACATGTTCGGCGGCACGCCCTCGAACCTTGCGATCTCCTGTATGAGCCGTCCGAAAGTGGAAGTGCTCGCGGGCATCAATCTTCCCATGCTGGTCAAGCTGGCCAAAGTCCGAGAAGAGCGTTCGCTCCCCGATGCGATCGCGATGGCGCAGGAAGCCGGCCGCAAATACGTCACCATCGCAAGCAGGGTCCTCGCCGGCAAATGACCGACGACGACGAGGCGTCGGCGGAGAATATCCCGGGGCCTGGCGTGCCGGCCGGGGCTGTTTCCAAAGAGCTCCTCATCATCAACAAGCGCGGCCTGCACGCGCGTGCCTCCGCCAAATTCGTCCAGATGGTCGAGCGCTTCACGTCCGAAGTCTGGGTCACGCGCGGCAGCGAGACCGTCGGCGGCCGCTCGATCATGGGATTGATGATGCTCGCCGCCGGCCCCGGCACCACCGTGACCGTCTCCGCGCTCGGCCCCGACGCGGAAGCCGCGATCACGGCGATCACTGAGCTCGTTGCGAGCAAGTTCAACGAGGAAGGGACGTAGGGGGCCTGGGTCGCTCAACGTCAAACAAAACAGATTCGAATTTCAAACAGCGGGCTTTCCGGGCCTCATGGTTCGAGACGCCGCGTTGCGCCTCCTCACCATGAGGGTCTGAGAGGGCGCCGGATGTAACGACCTCATCCTGAGGAGCGGGCGCAGCCCGCGTCTCGAAGGATGGGCCGCAACGAAGAACTCAGACACGGCCAATCATTCCCGCGGCGTGAATTCGCCCGGGCCTTGCATGATCGTTGTCCCTCCTGAAGAACAGAGGGCGCAGGGAATGCCGGGCGCTCAACGCACCCGCAGCCTTGCGTGCAACAAAGAAAAGCACGCAAGCAAGTCACCACAGGTACGCCGAAACGATCCGGCATTCCCTGCACGATGGTGTACGGCTTATGGTGCGCTCTCCCCGGTGTCCGGGCTTTTCTAGCCACCGTCGCCCCGGGGCTCGTAACCTCGGGGCTTGATCCCAGCGTCGGGAGATCAGGACCACACGCTTTCGCCGTCCGCACGCAACGTCACTCGTCGGTTGACGTCGCCCTCGTCCATCGCATCCCGCTCCCAACACTCGTGACGATCGCGTAGCGCCCCTCTTTGAGGAAGCGGGATATGCACAGACAATCACATATTTCTGAAAAACGGAAGACGTGTTTTTGCCGCGCGGCGGCTGAGCCGTACCATCGAATTGAGTCGGCTCGCGAAATCAGTTTTTTTGGCGCACGCGTTTCCGAGCCGCCCAGGCGGCATTCGCGGCAACTTGATCAGAGGAATCGATCAAACTGATTTGCCCGTCGGGCAAATCAGTTGCGCGATCGAAGCGAGCGCCGGCTCGTTGGTTGTAAGGAAAAGGCATCGTTGCTAATGAATCCCGGGCGCGGCACGAGGTCGCCGAAGTCGCAGCGCAACCGGGAGACGGGATGAACTGGCGCCCAAAGATCGCCGATCCGAGCAGGCCAAAATACCTCGCCGTGGTCGAAGCGCTGGAGAACGACATCGCCAGCGGAGCCCTGCGTCACGGCGATCGCCTTCCGCCGCAACGCGAGATCGCCGAGCAGCTCGACACCACCATCGCCACTATCACCAAGGCGTTTCGCGAGGCGACGCGGCGCGGCATCGTGACCGCAAGGACTGGCAGCGGCACCTTCGTACGGATCGGCGAGAGCCAGCCTGAGATTGACCGCGCCATCCCCGATCTCAGCCTGAACACGGTCCCTTCCGGTCCGACAAAACCCTTCCTCGATGCGGCACTGGAAGAGATCGGCGCCGCGCGCATGTCCGAGGTGCTGTGCGCCTACGAGCCGAGCGCGGGCTTCGAGCACCACAAGACCAGCATGGCGAAGTGGCTGCGGAAGCGGAAACTATCCGCACCACCCTCCCGCATCCTGCTCACCCATGGCGGCCAGCACGCCCTGGCGGCCTGCTTTCACGCGCTGACCAAGCCCGGAGAAGCCGTGCTGTGCGAGGCCTGGAGCTATTCCGGCATCCGTCGGCTGGCCGATCTCTGTCACGTCCGCGCCGAAGGCGTCGGCATGGATGCGGAGGGTCTCGACCCGCAGCGACTGCGTGAAAAGCTGAAATCGACCGGCGCAAAGCTGGTCTTCTGCACCGCGGTCGTACAGAACCCCACGACCGCGACCATGAGCCTGTCGCGGCGGCGCGAAATCATCGCGATCTGTAAGAAGGCGGGTGCCCTGATCGTCGAAGACGACATCTACGGCGTGCTGTCGGGCGAGGAAGAGCCGGCCTTGGCCGCGATCGACGGCAATCAGACCATCCACATCAACAGCCTGTCGAAATGCCTGTCGCCGGGCGTTCGGTTGGGCGTCATGGTCGCCCCGGAAATACTGATCTCGAGCCTGCATAGCGCCCTGATGTCACTGCAATGGACGGCTCCGTCGTTCTGGGCCGAGGTTTTTGAGCTGATGCGGGCGAACGGCAGCGCGGAACGCTGCCTCAACGCGCATCGGCGGGAAGCGACCAGGCGGCTTGAGCTTTTCGCTGACATCGTACGTGAGAAACCGGTGACATCGCTGCCAAGCTACCACGTCTGGCAGCGCGTGCCGGCGCCGTGGCGGGTCGATGATTTCGTCACGGAACTCCTGACGGTCGGCGTCCGCGTCTCACCCGCCCAGCACTTCGCCATCGCGCAGAGCGCGGACAACAATTTTATTCGCATCTGCCTCGGCGGCAGCGACGACACCGACGCGCTGAGGGATCAGCTCGCGAGACTGGGCGCCGTCATGCACGGCCGCCCGCGCCTCTCCGCGACGATCATCTGACGTCTTGCTCTATCGACCCTCATGGTGAGGAGCGCGGCACGCGCGTCTCGAACCATGAGGCCCCGGCGGGGGCCACATCCTTCGAGACGCCGCTTGCGCGGCTCCTCAGGATGAGGGGAGAGAGCTTGCTGATGCCCCAGGGCTACGAAGCCGCCCCCGCCATAGCGAAGCCCTGATCGCTGAACATGCTCTCGATCGCCTCGATGACAGCACTATTGCTCGTGATCACGCGCGTGCCGAACGCCTTTTCCAGCTCGGGCTTGGCCTCGAAGGACCGGAAATTCGTGCAGGAAACGAACAGCGTATCGAAGGAGACGCCCTTCAGCTTCTCTCGCGCGAACGCAACGATCTCGGCTGGCTCGGGATCGGCCAGCTCGACATTGACCGTGATGCCCATACCATGGGCGGCGACGATTTCGCGGCCATCGGCCGCCAGCGCCCGCGCGACCGAGGCAGTGAGATCGTCGTTGTAAGGCGTGATGACGGCGACCTTGCTGGCCTTGACGTTCGACAGCGCACGCGATGCCGCATTGATGACTCCGAGCGCGGGGCAATTGGCGATCTTTCCGAGGGCGGCGCAGAAGTCGGCGTCATAATCCAGACCGAAGAGCGAGCCGGCCGAGGTGCAGCCGAACACGATAAGATCGGGATTGGTCGTGCCGACATCGCTCGCGGCCGGCTGCGCATATTTCTCCAGCATGAGCTGCTCGGCCTCGCGCGTCGTCTCGACCAGATACATGCGGTCGGTATGCACCGTGTAGCGGTCTTTCGGCAGCGCGCTGTGCAGATCATTCTCCATGACCGTGTTGGAGGACGGCACCAGAAGCGCGATCTTCTTCCTGCGGCTCTTCATTTGCATTCTCCTCATTCCCGTTCCTGACGTGGCTTGCCCCATCCGCCGCCGCCCGCGGTCATCATGTCCAGCCGGTCGCCCCTGGCCAGTTTGTGCGGGCCGCTCTTGGCGTCGAGTGTGATCTCATCTCCCGCCGCCTTTCGCAGGACGAATGCGGCTGCCTTGCCCTCCGATCCGCCGGCGACCCCATGCGCCGGTGTCAGCGTGCGCTCGCCCAACACCGATGCCTCGACGCCATCGGCGAGAAATTCGATGCTCTTGAGGACGCCGGTGCCGCCCGCATGGGCCCCCGCGCCGCCGCTCCCTTCGACCAGGCGATAGGCGAGATAGCGCACGGGCATCGCGGCTTCGATCGCCTCGATTGGCAGGTTCATCGTGTTTCCCATGTGAACCCGCGTGCCGCTGGCGCCTCGGCCGTTGCGCGATGCGCCGGCGCCGCCGCCGATGGTCTCGTAATGAACGAACCTGCGGCCGGATCTGGGATCCGCGCCGCCGAAAGTATAGACGCAGGCCGAGCCATAGCTGCCGGCCGGAACGTGGTCGGGATAGGCTTTGGCGAGTGCGGCGAGCAGGATGTCGACGATGCGGTTCGACGTTTCGGTGTTCGCGGCCACCACCGCGGCCGGATAGGTGGCGTTCACCACCGTCCCGACAGGCGCAATGATTTCCGCGACGTCGTAGATGCCACTGTTGGGCGGGATGTCCCCGCCCGCGAACGCCATCAGCGTATAGTACACGGACGACGCCGTCACCGCGAAAGGCGCGTTCACCGGTCCGCGCACGCAAGCAGCGCTGCCGGTGAAATCCACCTTGAAGCTGTCGCCCTTCTTCTCGACGCGGACGCGGACCAGCGGCCTCGCATCCCGCTCGATGCCGTCGCCGTCGAGCCGTTCCTCGTGCTCGACGACGGCATCAGGCAATTTCGCCAGCCGCTTTCTCAGGATACGTTCGGAATAGGTCTGCGATGCAGACATCACGTCGGAGAGCGCATCGAGCCCGTATCGCTCGGCGAGCTCCTGGACGCGGCGCTCGGTGCGGCGCGCGCCCGCGATCTGCGCCCGGAAGTCGCCATGCCGATCCTCGGGCACACGGACGTTGGCAAGAATGAGATTGAGGATGTCGGCGCGAGGCTCTCCGTTCTCGATCACCTTGAGCGGCGGAATGCGGATGCCTTCCTTGAAGATTTCGTCACAGACGCTGGAGCTTCCGGCCGCGATGCCGCCGACATCAGGCCAATGCACCCGGCTGAGCGAGAAGCCGCACAAGGCTTCCCCATGGAAGATCGGCATGACCAGGGAGACATCGGGAAGATGCGTACCGCCCGCATAGGGATCGTTGACGATCACGCCGTCGCCGGGTCGCCAGGCCTTTATCGGAAAGACGTCAAAGACCGCGCGCACGGTGAAGGGAACCGCGCCGAGATGAACCGGGATGTCATTGCCCTGCCCAACGACGCCGCCATGGCTGTCCAGAAGTGCGCAAGACAAATCCGCCGACAGGCTCAACAGGGGCGAGAACGAGGTCCGCATGATCACCGACTTCATCTCGGCACAGATGGCATAGAGCGCGCTGCGCACCACCTCGAAGGTCACGGGGTCGCGGTCGATGATGCTCATCTGCCTGTTGTCCACGAGATTAGCGCCCTCCGGACAATTTCACGACGACCTCGCCGCTCGCACCGATCGCCGCCGACTGATGCTCGTGGATCCACACGGTCGAGCCGGAATGCTCGACGATGGCGGGGCCTTCGACCATGAGTCCCACTGCGTCGGCGGCCCGATAAACCGGAACGTTCCGCTCCGAGCCGTCCCGTTGCAGCACGCTCGCCTGCCGGCAAGGTTTTCCGCCCGTGCCGGCTCCCGCCGCTGCGGTGAATATCTCGTCGCCACGATGGCCAAGATCGATTTCCGCCACAAGCCGCAAATTGACCACCTGGACCTGCGCATCGGGAAGATCGAAGCCATATTCCTCGCGGTAGCGCGCGCGGAACATCTCCTCGATCTGCGAATGCGACGGAAGCTCATCGCCGTCGCGCCCGAGCAGGATTCTCAATTCAAAGAGCTGTCCGACAAAGCGGGCCTCGAGCATGCGCTCCAGCACCGGCGCGGCGACGCCTTGGGGCTCGGCTGCAAGAAGGGTTCTGACCTTGGCTTCCAACTCGCCGAATGCCCGTGCGATATCGGCGACATCGAGATCGCGCACGCCGCGCAGCAGGGTTTGCGTGACCTCGTGCCGGATCGAGCCCAATGTCGCGCCGAACGCGCTGAACATTCCCGGATAGGGCGGGATCACCACTTCGGTCGAGCCGATCTGCTCGCCGACCGCGGGCGCGTGGAGCGGGCCGGCGCCGCCGGAGGCCAGGATCGCGAAGTGGCGGGGATCGAGGCCGCGCCGGGTCGTCGCGAGGCGCACCATCTCGGCCATGTTGGCCACCGCAATGTCGATGATCGAATAGGCTGCCTTGGCCACCGACCAGCCAAACGGCTCGGCGATATGCTTGCGGACCGCCTCGAGCGCCCGTTCACGCTTAAGCTCGACGCCTGAGCCGAAAAAGAGCTCAGGCGTCAGCGTGCCGAGCACGGCGTGGGCATCGGTCACTGTGGGCAGTGCGCCGCCTCGCCCGTAGCAGGCCGGGCCGGGCACGGCGCCCGCGCTTTGCGGGCCGACCTTCAACACATTGGCGTCGTCGATCCAGGCGATCGATCCGCCGCCGGCACCGATCTCGACCAGATCGAGCACGGAGCTGCGGATCGCATAACCGCCGACATCGACGCCATCGACCAGGCGATCGGCATAGAATTCCGCCGCGACCTCCGGCTTGCCCTGACGGATCAGTCCGGCCTTGGCGGTCGTCCCTCCCATGTCGAAGGCCACGAGGTTCAGCCGTCCCGTGGCGCGGGCAAAAGAAGCGGCCGCGATCAATTGCGCGGCGGGGCCGCTTTCGATGAGATGGACCGGATACCGCGCGGCGTTGCGCGGCGAGGTCAGTCCGCCATTCGACTTCACGATCATCAAGCGATCGATGCCATGCGATGTCAGCTCGCCATCGAGCGCCGACACGTAGCGGCTGACCGTCGGGCCGATATAGGCGTTGACGACCGTGGTGCTCGCCCGCTCGTATTCGCGAAACTCGGGACAGACGTCGCTCGCCCGCGTGACGTAGATGCCCGGCAGCGCGGCTTCGATCTCCGCGACCATTTCCTCTTCATGCGCGGGATTGGCGTAGCAGTGCAGGAAGCTGACGGCGACGGATTGCACGCCGGCCGCCTTCAATCGCGCGATGGCGGCGGACGCGTCGAGCTTCTCGACGACCGATCCATCGGCGGCGATCCGTTCGGACACGTCCACGCGAAGCGATTTCGGAACCAGCGGCTCGGAAATGCGAACATCAAAACTGTAGAGATTGGGACGGGCCTGGCGGCGCAACTCGATGACGTCGGAAAAGCCTTTTGTCGACATCAGCGCGGTCTTCGCGCCCTTGCGTTCGATCAGCGTATTGGTGCCGACCGTGCTGCCATGAAAGACGACGGCCCCTTTTACATCGACGGACTCGGCGATCTTGCGCAGCGCGGACACGACCGCCTGGCCCGGATCGCCCGGGGTCGACGGTATCTTGAACGCCGCGAGAAATCTTTTCGCCAGCGCATCAAAGACGATGGCATCGGTGAACGTGCCGCCGACGTCGATGCCGATGAGAAGATCTTTCCTGTCCATTGCGCCTCGGTCGTCTTCTCCTCCCGGCCCGGATCAGGAGGCCTTCTGCGCTTCAATCTCCTTGAGCGCCCATACCAGCCGATCCATGTGAACCTTGTGACTGACGTCGCAGCGCATGTAGCGCTTGCCGAGGCCGCGGAACGACACCGAGCCATCCTTGACGATAACGCCACGCTTGAGCAACTGCTCGAACGCGCTGGTCGAGTCCAGGCTTTCGTCGGTGATCTCGATCAGGAAGAAGTTGCTGCGCGAGCCCGGCACCATCCGGAAACGGTTCAGCCCGGCGAGCTTCTCGGTTACGTAGCCGCGCATTTCGACGATCATGTCCACGGTCTTGTTGACATGCTCATCGTCGCCGATCGCGGCGATGCCGCCTTCGACCTGCATGTGACCGAGATTCCAGGTCGGCTTGATGTTGATCAGCGGTGTGATGAGCGCCTTGTTGGCGGCGATGCCGAAGCCGAGGCGCAGGCCCGCAAGTCCGAAAGCCTTTGAGAACGTCCGCAGCACGATCAGGTTCGGGTAGTCGCGGGTCAGGTGCATCGACCCGGCGGTTTGCGTGAAATGGATATAGGCCTCGTCGAGAACGATCAGCGTTTCATTATCTGCGGCCTCGCAGATCGCCCTGATCTCGCGCTCCTCCATCAGCCTTCCGCTCGGACTGTGCGGATTGGTGAGAAACGCGATCCGGGGTTTGACGTCCTTTAGTTTCGCGATGTAGGAATCGATTATGAAAGTGAAGCCGGGCCCCATCGGCACATAGACCGGCACCCGCCCCTCGTTCTCCGCGAACATGTGGTAGATCGGAAAGCACGGCTCGTACATCAGGATCGGATCGCCCGCCCCGGCGTAGGTCCGGATGATGAACGAGATGACCTCGGTCTCGCCCGATCCGCACACCACACAATCTTCCTCGAAGCCGTATTTCTTCGCGATCGCGGCGCGGAGCGCGCGCGAGGTCCATTCGGGATAGAGATCGATCCTGGCGCGTCCGGTCTCGATGGCAGCGGCGGCCTTGGGCGACGGCCCGAACGGATTTTCCGCCGAGCCGAGCTTGGCGACCTCGCCAAGCGCGATGCCGAATTTTTGCGCGACATATTCCCTGGAAAGGCCGGGGGTGTAGGGCTCGTTCTGAACGAGTGCGGCGTTCTTGACTGACACCATCGTGGCGCTCCCGAGGCTTGCGAATGTCGGACCTGACGGCGGTCGCGCACAATTCTGCTGCCAGAATGCATAAACGATACATTTGTTATTTCAACTAGTACAATTTTTCATATATCAAATATTGCAATATACAGGGATTGTAGGAGTGGGCAAAGGCGCGGCACGGCGTACCCACCATGCGTCAACATGATGGCTGCGATGGTGGGCACGCTATCGCTTTGCCCACCCACAATGTCGGCGATGTCGCGCGCGGGAGCTATTTTGCCGGCGGCTGGATGTAGATCTTCCACGCGATCGACGG
>Ga0210401_10002056_pt1 | contig 22519 bp, 18 predicted proteins | sample IncBWH32MmetaG_FD_150866 | JGI IMG/M metagenome (GOLD analysis project Ga0210401, IMG submission 150866) | Forest soil microbial communities from Barre Woods Harvard Forest LTER site, Petersham, Massachusetts, United States - Inc-BW-H-32-M | ecosystem: Environmental > Terrestrial > Soil >... | reverse complement strand
GGCTTGACGAGCTTATGGACTAACGGACGACCGGCCGTGGAACCCGGACTCGACCGTCGGCGCGCCGTCTTCGTCCTAGGAAGGATCGACGAGATCTTGAGCTGGGAAAAGACGAAAGAACAAGAACGCGACGTGCGTTTTGTCGAACTCGGGGAATATTTGTGCGAAGTTCGGTCCAAGCAGTTTTGGAGAATGGAGAAACTGAACTCATTTGATGCCTTCCTGGAGAAACGATTCCCAGAATCGCGTCGAAAGGCTTATTACTTGATGGCAATCCACGAGAATCTCACGCGGATTCCGAAGCAACACCTTCGGGAAGTAGGCTGGAGCAAAGCAGTGGAACTGGTGAAGGTGGCACGAAGGGACGGAGAAAAGTTTGATTGTGCAACCTGGTTGCACAAGGCCAAGGATATGCCGAAGGAGGGATTCAAGAGCGAGGTTGAGCGGCACCTCACGGGAAAGGAGAGCGAGCCTTGGGAGATTATCTACTTCAAGCTCTACAGGAGTCAGCTGCCTATCGTCGAAAAGGCCCTCGAAATAGCTGCTCTGATGCTGGGGACGGACAAATCTCGTGGCTATTGCCTGGAGATGATCTGCGCAGATTTTCTCGCTGGCGCGAGTCAAGATGAACTTCAACCAAAGACCAAACTGACTGGGCCAAATTCATGATGCCCTTACGTCAGAAGAAGCCTCGAATAAGACTTGATCCAGAAGAGTATTGTGCGCTCCGGAACCAGGTGCTCGAGCGGGATGGATGGCGTTGTCAGAACTGTGGTTCTTCAAGAGACTTACAGATCCATCATTTGAAACCCAGAAGTCAACTCGGTAGCGATTTCTTGCAAAACCTGATTACACTCTGTGCGGGTTGTCACGGAAAACTCCACGGAGGCCGTTTCTAGCCAAAAGATCTCTCTATGCTCATCCCTCGGCGACTATCTACGCGTTCTCAGACGTCACTCGGCTACTAGGCCCAAACTAACTCGAACAGCCGCTCGGTATTTCATTTGTTAGTTACCAAGCTACAGCAAATGCGCGAAGAACAACCGCCCAATCAAGCTCACTCATAAGACTTCACAGCATCCAACAGCGGACTCCCATTCCGAATAAACGCCAGCTCGCAGACCCACAAAACATTGTGCTTCGGACTGCGATTCAAGCTGGTGACATCGAGCACCCGGTAACCCTCCCCGCACATAAACTGCACGACGCGCGCAACCGAATTCTCGTAATCGGAGCAAACCGCGGCCTCCACCAGAAACACCTCGGTCTTCCCGAAAAGTTCCGAAGCCCCGGCCAGCACTTTCAAATCAAATCCCTCGGCGTCGATCTTCACCATTTCCGGGCAACGCAACCCGCTCGCCCCCACAATCTCATTCAAAGTTTTCACCTCGACGGGAACCTGCCGCAAACCGGCGACCCGCGCCTCTTGCTCGCTCACGCTAAGCGTGCTGCTATCGTCCCGCGTCGCGATCGTGAACGGCATCACCCCCGAGCGATCCCCAGCCGCAGCGCTCACCCAAACAATCTTGGACCCGCTCGCCACGAGATCCTGAATATCGCGCTTCAACTCATCCTGAGGCTCCACCAACGTATAGTGCGCATCCGGAAAAAATGCGATCGCCTCGCGCGTCCACAACCCATGATTCGCGCCCACATCCACAATGTGCCGCGGCGAAAATCCCAGCCTCTTCAGCGCGGCCAAGAGCGGCCCGAGGCGTTCGCTAGCTCGAGGCCCGACGCCAGCATCTTCCTCGATGCGGACCACCCGGTACCCAAACGTTTTGAATAAGGAATGAATCGCCCGCTTCATCGCGTCATCAGAGCCAGCACAAGATTCCCCCGCCGGCGAGGAAACCTCCCGGGTTTTTGAAGGGTTGGCCCTTCCTCTCCGTCCCTAGCTCGGGTCGCGCCACGGTCACGCCCGCCACGCTATCGTCGTCCCACCGCACCCTTACGCACTCCCAACCAATGCCGCACCGGTCGCGTCAAATTCAACAACCCAAACCAAACCCAATACAACACCCCCACCGCATACTGCCGAGCCAAAATCCAAGCAGCCCCATAATTCCGCCGAATCCCCTGACTCGTAAGCAAATGCGAAGCATTCGCCAGAGTAGCAAACTTCCCATAATGCAACCGGTAATTCTCCTGAGCCTCCTCACCCTCCCAAACTCCCTTTTCCCCCTCCGGATGGTAACCATAGTCATGATTCTGATGCACCGCCCGCACCACCCGCGAAGCATCCACCACCGGCACGCCAATCGATAGCGGATACCAAAGCAACCAGTTATCCCAACCAGGCCGCCCCACCACAAACTCCGGAATCTGCTGATCGTAAAGCCCCCGCGAAAACACAAAATAATCAATCCACTGAGGCGGCCGCTGCCGATCCGTCTCCACGGCCAACCGATCCACGCTCGATTCCCAATCGCCCGAAGAAAAATCTATCGCAGTAGACAAATCCACATCCCACCGCCTCCCGGCCATCAAAAATCGTTTCTCCGCCGCAGCCACTCGCTGCACACCCCGCAAAAAGTCAGCCATCAAAATAATGTCGCAGTTCACATGACAAACAACCTCATGTCGAGCCGCCGCCTGCGCCCGATCATAAATATCCGCCAAATATTTAGTCCCGTACCGGTTGCGCTTTACCTCAGCAATATGCCGAATTCCAAACTCCGCGCAAACCTCCGCCGTCCCCGCGTCATCCCCCACCAAAATAACTTCCACATCCGGATGCAAGCGCATCCAGCTGGAAATAGCATTCCGCTGAATCACACCAACATGCCCAACAAACGGTTTCGGCGTAGCAAACACAGTCAGCATAATTCCCCTACAATAATCCCTGCCCTTTTCACCGCCGAGTGGGTGCCGCACTCTTCGCCTTTAAGGGTGCGGGTTTTGACTTCCCCACATCGCCGCGTCACTCTTTATCCCGCGCACGTATCTTCGAATCCCTCATTCTCCGTGGTCTCTGTGTTCCTATCTCCGTGCACTGTGTGTTAAATCTTTTCCCCGCCTTTCCCCGCGTCAACTCCTCCGCATCAATCCCTGCAATCCCCCCAAAGTCCCCCGATGAATCTCCTCCGCCCGCCGATACCCCACAATCAAAGCCAATCCCGCCCCAACATAATTAAAAAGCGTATATCTCCAATTCTGCAAACAAGCGCAAACATAATTCCGCCGCACCATAAACCTGAACGACCTCCACCTCCCCGGTGGATCCGCCAAAAACTCCGCCGACTGCATCTCCAAAACCTGCGGCTCAATATACCCTCGCGTATCAATCCCATTCAGCTCATTCTCATGCGCAGCCATCCACGCGGCAACCTCGGCGAGCACCACCTGATACACCGCCACCCGCCGCCGCGCCGCTTCCGGCGTGGACTCCGCCCAATCCCCATACGACAAATTTCCCCCGTGCACGCGGTACACCGCCAGCGCTTCATTGAGCGCCAGCACCGGCGCCAGCAGCACCGCCAGCAGCTCGACAAACGCGTCCGCATTGATCCGCATCGATTCCGGTAAGGGCATCACACGTTCCACCAACGACCGCCGAAACGCCAGGCTCGACGTCTGATGTGCCCTGAACCGCAACAACTTCTCCTTGTCATCGGGAAGGAAACCGGAAATCGCGCTAAATGGAAACCGCGCCTCTCGCAACTCGCACGTTCTGTCGTCGAGATCCACCAACCGGTGATAAATCATCCCTAATTCCGGATGCTTCTCAAATTCCTCCATCACCCGCCGCAGTTTGCCCGGTAAAAAGTAGTCATCCGCGTCCAGCGTGAACACAAACTCGCCTCGCGCCTCAGCAAATCCCAAATTGAACGCCGAAGCCTGCCCCCCATTCTCCTTCCGCAAATAACGAATCGTCCCGCCATACTTCTTCACCCGCTCCGCGGTGTCATCCGTCGACCCATCATCCACCACCAAAATCTCCACCTGCTCCATCGCAAAATCCTGCGTCAACACGCTTTCAATCGCCTTCTCAATAAACCGCCCGTAGTTGTACGCGTCGATCAGCACCGTAATCACGGGTCGCATCACGCCTCACCTCTTACATCCGGCGTCACGTTATCCACCATCTACTACGTTGCCTACCGTCATGGCTCTCAGTCAGAATGCTCGGGGTTCAGCGTCCGTCCTTAAATATAGGAGTACAGGCCGCTGTCCCCAAAACCTCAAAACCCAATGATAGGTGCTCCCATTTCCCTGCGAAACTCAATCTACTGGTGCTTCTCTTTTCTCTGCCTTTCCCTTTTTATTAACGGATGCGGCGGCGGCCAATCACAGCTACAGCCAACTACTCCAACCACACCCACGCCACCGGTCTCCATCACCGTGACGGTATCCCCTTCCATTGCCGCTATAAACACCGGTCAAAGTACCCAATTCATGGCCGTCGTCACCGGAGACAATTCCGGCGTCACCTGGGCCGTTAACGGCGTGGCCGGCGGCAACTCGACCCTCGGCACCATTGATCAGACCGGGAATTTCACTGCCCCCTCCACCACGCAAAGCAGCAAGGCTGCGATCACCGCCACAAGCGAGCGTGATACATCCAGTTCCGCTTCGGCCACCGCTTTGATCGTAGCACCCGCCACCGTGGCCGCCACCCCCAATCCGCAGGTCGCCCTGCTGGCCATCAGTTCCCCCGACGACAGCAACGTTTCCGTGCAATTCGGTACGGACACAAACTACGGCCTCTCTACCTGGACTCAACCCGCCACCGAGACCAGCGGCCCGGTTAGCCTCTTCGTGGCCGGCATGCGAGCCAATACTCTCTATCACATGCGCGCCGTCATTCAGTTCAGCGATGGCACTCAATTTATGGACGCCGACCGGGTCTTCACCACCGGCGCCCTCCCTCCCAACCAGTTGCCGGCCCTCACCGCCACAACTACCCCGGGGATGACTCCGCAATCCGGCGTCGAGTTGCTGGACCTGGTCTCCATCCCCCCTGCGGCCACCCCGCTTGGCGTCGTCGTTTCCGATCTCAGCGGTAGCGTTCTCTGGTCCTACAATCCTGGTCTTACCAACGGCGTAATCGCCAATCCCATCAAATTGCTTCCGAATGGCCATTTCCTCATCAATTTCAGCGGCGCGGCCACCGACGGACTCGATTCCGTCTTGCAGGAGGTGGACCTCAGCGGAAAACTCATCTGGCAAATGGACGCTGCTGCCCTCAACGCCGCATTGGCCTCCGCCACATGCGCCGGATGCAACATCACTGTGATCGGAACTCACCACGACTTTGAGCTTTTACCCAACGGCCACCTCATCGTCATTGCCGCTCTTCAACAGGTTATCTCCGGCGTGACCGTGACCGGCGATGCCCTCATTGACCTCGACCAGAATCACAACCCCGTGTGGCTCTGGAACGAATTCGACCATCTCGACACCAACCGCCAGCCCTACCTATTTCCCGATTGGACCCACACCAATGCAGTGATTTACTCCGCCGACGACGGCAACTTAATCATTTCCATCCGTCACCAAAACTGGCTGGTCAAAATCGATTATGCCAATGGTGCGGGCGCCGGCGACATCCTCTGGCATCTCGGCTATCAGGGTGATTTCGCCCTGCAAGGCGTCGCGGATCCCACCGACCCCTCGAACTGGTTCTACGCGCAACACGGCCCCTCGTTCGTCACGTCCAACACAACGGGGAAGTTTTCTCTCGTCCTTTTCGACAATGGCGACGACCGCGTATTCGACAGCGGCGTCACCTGTGGGGCCGCTGGCCAGCCTTGCCTCTTCAGCACCGTTCCACTTCTCGAGCTCGACGAAACCGCCAAAACCGCTACGGTTACCTTCAACCCCACAACGCCCGCCTATTCCTTCTTTGGCGGCAATGCCGAGACCCTTAAAAACGGTAACGTCGAATACGATGAATCTGCCGCCACCGCCCTCCCAGCGAACAATGCTGCCATCTATGAGGTCACCCAGACTTCTCCCCCGCAGACCGTCTGGCAAATGCAGATTGCCGGTCAGTATGCCTATCGAGGAATGCGCCTCCCGAGCCTCTACCCGGGCGTGCAGTGGTAAGCCACGTCTCACTGTAGGCGCGCTCATGGCTAGCTCTCTCCGCGCTCACACCCGTTCAATCGCGCCGAAAGCCCCACTTGCAATCCTTGCCCCATTGATATTCGATGACCGGCGGCCAGTCCGGCCCTCGTCGATGATAGAGGCTCTCCGTCACCAGCAGCCGCCACGCACCTCGCACCACTGGAATCGGCTTCACCATTCGGCTGATTCCCCGCAATACTCGTATCCATCTTCCATGCCCGACGTGATCCAGCTCTTTCTCAACAATCCCCTCACACTCCTCAAGGTATAGGTCCATGTTTCCCTGGCCTAAACCTTCCTCGTGCGATCTCCAGCCGCCAATCGCGGTATCCACCGAGTAAATCGCCGCGTGGCGAAAAAAACGCACCCACAACTCGAAGTCCCCCGCGGCTCGACACGACGTATCGACAAAACCCCCAGCGCGATCCCACAGGCTGCGTTTCCAATACGTCGATTCCTGCTGGATGTACCGGTTAGCGCCAGCCAGAAACCGATACCGCGACCATCGCTTCGTAGCCAGCACCTGCACGGTCATCCCGTGATCGCTAAACGCCGTCGGTCTTCCCGTGATCCATTCCACGTTCGGCAAGTCTCGAAAAACGCTTGCGGCCACCCACAAACCACCGACATGCAACATATCGGTTGCATTCAGCCACCCCATGATCTCGCCCGAAGTGCGCTCGAATCCCTTGCGAATCGCGTCGTACATTCCCTTATCCGGCTCGCTGACCCACCCGGAAATCCGGCTCTCATACTTTCGAATGATCTCGACGGTCCCGTCCGTCGAGCCCCCATCCACAATGAAGTAATCCAGGTTCGGATATTCCTGCGCCAGCACCGACCGGATCGCCGCCTCGATATACTCCCTCGCATTGAATACCGGCGTCACCAAAGCGACGCGCGGCCATCCCGGCCCACACTCAACAGCGTTCACTAACAAAACTCCGCGACCTGAAACACTGGGGAACTAGCAGGAATAAATACCATGTCCATCTGCCAAAATGCCTGATCGCGTGGACGCACCAGAATGTCGAACACATCTACGCAACGAAAGCCCCTTGCCTCTAGGTAGGCGCACAATTCCGGAAAACGCAGACATCCCGGGCATAACGTGAAGTTATATGCTTCGACGATAAGCATGGCACAGTCGGCCAGGGTATTGGTCGCGCCCTCAAAGATCGAAACCTCAAAACCATGTGTGTCCAGCTTTAGTAGAAAAGGACCGGCCAAACTGTGGTTGCGAACGAGCCCATCCACCGTTTCCATCGGAACGACGACATTATTCCTGGAGTAGGGAGTCGCCGAGGCCTGTCCCCCCATCGGGTCTCCGGCCTCGAAGTTTATTTCCCCTGCTTTGTTTCCTGCCGCACAAATCTCGCAGATCACATTCCCGTGTTCCGCTTGAAACTGACGCAGCATCGGTCCGTGGATAGCCTGCTGCGCCTCTACCAATAGATAGCGCGCCGACGGATAGTATCCCATCATCTCTCGCGACCATCGGCCATCGGAGGCCCCGACATCAATCACCGTTTCGATCACCGGCGGACGTCGACGATGCATTACGGTATGAAGATTCGCTGGTCCCTGCGATGCCGGGATAAACCCCCGTTTTTCAATCCAGCGCCGCGCTATGCGCCTCAAACCTTTGGGTATCAGTTCTACCATTTATCATCGACTACAGAAGTTCTATCTCGAGTTCGAGCTGCCCTGCGGCCCGCGCGTCAAGCGCCCAGACTCAGGACCCTTTTGTACCAACGCTCGATACCTTCCGTCGCGCGGCCGCGCCACTCATACATGGAAACATGCTGTTTGTACCCAAAATACAGCGCACTTAGGGCGGTCAAATAGTTCCACGCCGTGAATCTCCAAGTCTGCTGTGAACTACGCCAGTAATTCTGGCGTAACAGAAACCATAAGAAACGGGCTCGGCCCGGGGGGGCAGATTGGAAAAAATGCTCCTCCCGAAGTAACAACAGCGCCCACATACATTCGGGAGGAATGCCACGCCGGATAAACATCCCGGGCAACTGGCTAAAGACCAGATTTGCCATCTTCGATTTCCGGCGCAATTTAGCCTTGTCCCTCGCGTCGATTGCAAAAAGATTTTGCGAGTGACGCCGATAATAATGAAACGGCTCCTCCAACACTAACGTCCCCTGGAACATGGCTGCCACCTGAATTGGAGCGTCGGCCATGAACACCATCTCCTCGGGCAAAGGCAGGATCCACTCCAGAACTTTTCTACGCACTGTCAGTGCACTGGCTAATAGAAACCCCCACGCTTTAAGCGCGGTAATGGCCTCTTTCGCCGTCGTGAGCGTAACGAGCATGTGATCGTCGGGTTGACACGTTCGTACTTCTTGAGTGTCCTCCTGAAACTCATGATACCCGTGCCCTACCGCAGCTATTTGTGGATTTTCTTCCAACGCTTTCAGTACAGTTCGTAATTTCCCTTGCGCCCACCAATCATCTGCATCCAGAATCGCCACAATCTCACCACGCGACTCGGCAAATCCTAGATTGAATGCTGATGCCTGCCCTCCATTCTCCTTCCGCAAATAGCGAATCCTCGCACCGTACTTCTTCACCCGTTCCGCAGTGTCATCGGTAGACCCGTCATCCACCACCAAAATCTCCACCTGCTCCATCGCATAATCCTGCGACAAAACGCTCTCGATGGCCTGCTCAATGAAGCGCCCACAATTGTATGTGTCGATCAGGACGCTGACGTAAGGGCCGCCCATGACTAGCTCTCCCGGCGTTCTCGCAAGTGCTTAGACCGAAGCCCAAGCACCCTGCGAATCGGCCGCGTAATATCCAGAAACGCGTGCCACATCGGCAACCACACTTTATACACAACGAAGTCTTCTACTCCCGGCCGCCAACCACGCGTGTAGTCGTGCGCGTAACGAAACACGTTCGGGTAAATGCGCCCCCCGCTTCCCAAGCGATGTGTGGACGACTTGATGTGTCGGATCCTCGTCAAGCCGCCGATCGTCTTCAGGTTCACCATCGATAGCGGATCGTTGGCATTTCCGGTGATTCGCCCGGAGGCCGCGCTATACCCGTGGTTCTGATGCACCAGCGTCAGAAACGACGTCCCGTCAATCACCCGCACGCCATCAACCAGCGCCTTCCAGATCATCCAGTTGTCCCAGTAGCAATGCCCGACGATCAGCGGAGGCATATCCAAATACAGACCGCGCTTAAAAGCGAATAGGTCAATCCAAAATTCATCCCGCTGCACTCCCTCCGCATCCGTCAACGCCCGTAAGCGCTCGACCCATGCTGCATCTCCGAAATCGATGGGCTCTGTAATGTCCACGTCCCATCGTTGTGACACCAACAAAAACTTCTCTTTCCACGCCTTCGCTCGGTCAAAGGCTCGGCGGAAATCGTCCAGCAGGATAATGTCGCAATTGCAGTAGCAAAGGTACTCGTGGCGCGCCATTTGGCTCGCCCGCGCAAACATGTAGTCCAGTCGGTTCCAGCCCGACGCGTGCTGCTCAACATGCGGGTGGTGCACCAGACCAAGTTCCGAGCAGGCCTGTGCGGCGCCCTCGTCTTCCCCGAACACAATCACTTCCACGTCGGGATCGAGCAGCTTCCAGCTCTTCAGCGCGTTCCGCTGGATAATCCCGTCATGCCCTCGGAAACCCTTCGCGGTCGTAAAAAATGTCAGCATGCGTTATGAACCCCTGCGCAGAACAAAGCAGAACTTGTCCGCAGTAGGCGCCTCAGCAAGCCGCTCCTAGCTGTGCGCTTCCATTGGCGACATCGCCCCCGGCCGCCATCAATGCCCGTTTCCCATCGGTGATTGCGTCTTCTCTCGCAATCGTGCGCCCCTCGATCGCAATCCCAGGCTAGCACGCGCCGGCCGCGTCCAGTTCAACAGCGAATGCCAGATCGGAAGCCACAGCTTGTATTGCACCCAATTTTTCCCTCTACCGAGGAAACCTCGAACCACACCAAGGAAAAGTCGAAGCACGCGATGCTGCAGCCGACGCGTTAGCCGCTTGTGAATCCCACCGCCGCGGCTTAGTCGGTGCGTCGAAGACTTGATATGCCGTACTTTCTTCAACCCACCGATTAGCTCCAGGTTATACAAAGAAAGTACGTCGTTCGGAGAACCCTTCGCGCGCCCGAACGCCGGGTTATACCCATGATTCTGGTGAATGGGCATGACGAATGAAGTGCCGTCCAGCACCGGTGTCCCCGAACGCAACGTAGTCCAGATCATCCAGGTATCCCAGTAACAATGTCCGACGATCAGCGGGGGCATATTCAAATAATGTCCCTTGCGAAAGAGAAACAGGTCGATCCAATACTCGCCCTGCTGAAAACCCGAGGTCAGTGCGAGCCGCCGCAGCTTATCGGACCACTGGCCGTCTCTAAAATCGATTGGCTCCGTGATGTCCGTATCCCACCTCTGCGCCACGAAAAGAAATTCCCGCCGCCAAGCCCGCGCCTTTTCGAAAGCTTTCAGGAAATCGTGCATCAAAATAATGTCGCAGTTAGCGAAGCAGCAATATTCGTGCCGGCTGATTTCCTGTGCGCGCAAAAATATGTAATTCAGCTGCTTTGCACCCGATTCGTGCCGTTCCACATGCGGCTCGTGCCGCAGCCCGAGCTCCGCGCACACCTCCGCCGCTCCTTCATCATCTCCAAATAAGATCACTTCTACATCGGGATGCAGTTGTTTCCAGCTCGCCAGCGCGTTCCGCTGAATAATCCCGTCATGCCCTCGGAACGCTTTCCCGGTCGTAAAGAAGGTCAACATGCGTCATAGACTCTTACGAAGAACAAAGCAGCCAAGAGCGTAGGCGCATGCGTGGGCATTGGACGGATGGTTGCGCGGCTCGAACGACAGTGCTTTTTCTGCTGCACAATGCTCCCACTTATTTGTCTGATTCTTGACCCAATACTCCTGCTTCACGACGCTAAATGCCGCCAACAGCCGTGGAAGCCGCTTGGAACCGTAGACCCGGCACCAAGGCCTCAGGACAGAATCCATGCCGCAGGGCGCCGTCATCAGTAGTAGGCCCCCGGGCTTGAGGATTTGCGCGAGTCGATTCATCACATCGATGTCCCCTTCGTCTTGGTCCACCTCAATACCATATCTCCCGGCAACGCCCACATGCTCTACAGATGAGCAGTTTATGGCGAGATCAAAAGAATTCTGGGCGAACCCCGCCTTCAGGAAATCACCCTGACGAAATTCCACGTTTGGATGTACCCACGTAAACGTCTGATGTTGGAGATCGTTGGCGACAACATGAAAACCGTTTTCGGCTGCCAAAAGACTCAAATAGCCTTGCTCGCATCCGAATTCAATAGCTTCGCCCGGACCGCTGGGCATTTCCCGGCTGAGAAATGACCACTCAACATTTCTCTCTCCCCATATATCAACAATCGGGGCTGCGTTGATACCCGGGGCAGAAATCGCCGCCGGAGGAATAAACGCCCGCTTCACGCTGCGGATGGGTTGATGCAGCCAACGAGGCAAGTAAACCGGCACAAGGAATTTTTCTGCCATCAATGCGTCTACCGTTCCTTCATAATTCGCTGGATGGTCTTAAGCTTATCAGGGAGCGGTTTGCTGGCGAACCGCCGCAACCTTTGCGCTGCCGTGACCGGCACTTGAGCAATGCGTGCGTCCCACGGCCTAATCTCCGAGCTTGGCTCTTTCACTAATTCAAAGTGGCTCGAATTTAACGGAACCACTGACGCGGCTAGCATTGTTCGCACTCGCCGTGTTTCGGGAGTATTGGTGTACTCGGAATGATTCGGCTGCTGCCGAAACGTATACACGTATGCAAACCCCACGCGATAAAACATCTTGATGAGACAAGCCTCGGTTGGATAAAAAGCGATGTGTTCTAGTCCCTGATCCTCATGAATTTCCTCATCGATTAGAACCATCGCCGGCTCGTCGCCCGGAAAAATCACGGACTCGACCAGCAGGAGACTTTTGGTCATCGCATGCAGGTGGCGAATCGCAAGCAATGGATTTTCGAGGTGATACAGCAGGCCGAAGCAAAATGTCAGGTCGAACGTGCCGAGCGACCGCAGTCCGGGATCTTCAACGCTGTTTGTGTGAAAGGATACCTTCGGATTCCTTCTCGCAGCTTCCTCAACATTTTCGCGGCGGCCATCGACACCGGTAACAGCGAAACCTAGCGACTGCAGTACGCCGGAAAAATAGCCCACACCGCAACCTATGTCCATTGCAGTCCGTAACTGGAGTGCATCTTTCAACTCCGCAAGCAGGCGCGTCACCACTTCCCCTCGAGCACGGTTCAATCGTTCGTAATGGTCGTAGTCAAACACTCGCGGGGCGTTCAATGGCAACCTCCCTGGCGGAATGAGCGAACTGTGTCGGCAAATTCAAAATGCCATTCCATTGATCCATATGATGCTGATGCACGTCGGTCGCGATGGTCATCTCCGGCAGGCAGTCCCACATATCCAGCATCTCGCGGCCGTCCCACAAGCTGACTTGCCATTGGTAGGCCCCGGGCCGTAGCGGCAGCGACGCAAACGAGTGCGAGAAATAGTGCACACCCTCCTCCAGCGTCAGGTCATTTTCCGCTCGCGCCCACATCAATTGTCGCTCTGCGTTGAAAAGCGCGATACCATACTGCGCACCCTGGAACGGCCGCGCCACCTCCACCGCAAATTTCACCGTGACCCCATCCATCGCGCGTAGCGTATGCCGCTCCTCGCTCTGCGGCTCGGCGATCTCCCATCGCAGAAACTGCGCCTTCGTGCTGGACCCGCGCTGCATTCCCTGCGATCTCTCCCCGGCGAACATCGCCGACTCATACCTCGCCAGCACGTCGTGAGCGCCGCCCGTCATGCGCACCGCGCCGCCATCGACCCACGCCACCCGCTGGCACAACCTCCGGATCTGGTTCATCTGGTGGCTCACCAGCACGATCGTCCGCCCCGCGCGTGCCACGTCCCCCATCTTCCCCAGGCACTTCTTCTGAAAATTGATGTCCCCCACCGCCAGCACTTCGTCCACCAGCAGAATCTCCGGCTCCAGGTGCGCCGCCACCGCGAACGCCAGCCGCACGTACATCCCGCTCGAATAATGCTTCACCGGCGTATCGATAAACTTCTCGATCTCCGCAAACGCCACAATCTCGTCAAATTTCCGCGAGATCTCCCGCTTGCTCATCCCCAGAATCGACCCGCTCAGGTAAGTATTCTCCCGCCCGGTCAACTCCCCGTGAAAACCCGTCCCGACCTCCAGCAAACTCCGCACCCGCCCATGAATCTCCGCCCAACCGGTGCTGGGCCGCGTAATCCGCGACAAGATCTTCAACAGGGTAGTCTTCCCCGCCCCGTTCCGCCCGATCAGCCCCAAGACTTCCCCTTCCTTCACCTCCAACTCCACATCCCGCAAAGCCCAAAACTCTTCCTGAGCGGGCGGCCGCAGCGCAGCCAACGGCGACCGCGCAAACCGAGTAAGCGCCTCCCGCAGCGACCCCCGCGTCTCCACCACCCCCCGCCGGTACCGCTTCCCCAACCCCTCCGCCCGTATCACCGCCGTCATCGCATCCCCAACCTCAGCGTTTTCATTCCTCTCCGTGCTCTCTCCGCGCCCTCTGTGTTAAAAACTCCCGAGTTCGCTTTCGACTCTCAACTGTCGACTGTCAACCTCGACTGCGCCTTTTCATGCCTCTTCGTGTTCTCTCTGCGCCCACTGTGACCTCTGTGTTAAAAACTCCCGCAGTTCTCGCCGTTACGTACCCGACTCATCCCTGCCGTTGCGACGGTCTCCCTTTCGACTTTCAACCGTCGACTGTCAACCTCGGCCGTGACTGTAAACCTCGAAATGAATTAACTTTCTAGCTAACATATACTAAAGTCCCCACCTGACTCCGATTCACCAGCCAGTCACAAAATCCCCCCTGCCCTCGGTCCACACCCAAAACGAAACTGCCGCTAAACCCAGCAGAATCCGCCCTTCCAAGAAATCCACCTGTAACCCCTGTAGAATCCGCACTTACAAATCATTAGACTTAAAGTCCTTTAAAATCCGCACTTACAAAAAAGCCCGGGGGGCCCCCTCCAGCCAAGCCAGCTCAAACTCGATCCGCCACAGTCCCTTCGACCCGTTGGAAGAACAACAACCCGCCCACCAGTACCACCAAAACCACCGCAGCCGAAACCGCCATCTGCGGACCAGGCACCGACCCATGCCCAGTCAAAGCCCACCGGAACCCATCAATCACCCCAGCCATCGGGTTCAACCCATACAGCCACCGCCACCGCGCAGGCACCAGCGAACTGGGATACGCTACTGGTGAAGCCAGCATCCAGAACTGCACCACAAAAGGAATGATCGAAGCCACATCTCGGTACAAAGCATTCAAAGCCGAGGTCCACAACCCCACCCCAAGCGCGGTAAGCACAGCCAAAATCATGAACCCAGGCAAAAGCACCACAGTAACCGGCGGATGGATCCCAAAACTCAAAGTCAAAATCATCATCACCACAAATCCGATCGCCAAATCCACCACGCCGGAACAAACCGCGGCCAAAGGCAGAATCAATCGCGGAAAATACACCTTGGTAATCACATGCTGGTTCGCCACCACAATATTCGTGCAATTACTGAGCGCCTGCGCAAAATAGGCCCAAGGCACCAGCGCCGCAAAATAGAAAACAGGATAAGGCAATCCTGAAGAAGGCAGCTTGGCAAGCCGCCCAAAGAAAATCGTAAAAACACCCATGGTCATCAAAGGCTGCAAAATCACCCAAGCCACGCCAATGACAGTCTGCTTGTAGCGCACCTTAACGTCGCGCCACACAAAAAAGTACAAAAGCTCGCGATACTCCCAAACCTCCCGCAAGCGCAATTCAAACCACCCGCGAGGAGGCGCAATACGAGTGACCGGCGCCGCGCCAGCGGCAAGCGGCAAAGCGCCGGCGGAGGACAGAGAGCCAGCCGGAGGAGGTGTAGTAACCGAAGCCATCAATTTTTCAAGCGCACAAAGACCGCGCAAGCCTTGTATACGCTGGGAAATATAGAACTAGAGTAGCAGAGATACCCCGCAAGAAGCGTACCTCACCACGTTTTCCGTCGTCGCCAACATGGACCTGCAAACGGCGTGATGGGCGTGAAATAGTTGCAAGTGCGTCTCCGCGATGTCTCTGCTGCATCGTTGTGGCCTCGTTACGGCGCAGGCGGCTTGTCCACCTGTTTGATGTCGCGCTGCTCGATGTCGCGCTGTTCGATCTGGCGCATCAAGTTGGAGCGATGAAAAAGATAATTGCGCGCATTGCCTGAAATTTCACGCGGCACGATAAAGAATTGATTGTGAATCATCTCGCTCCAAACAATGGGCCCGCGCGCTGGAACCAGGTGTGTCCCCCACTGAAACACGAACGCCAAGTTCCAAAGAATGAAGCACGCGACGAGTGACGACGCAACCGCCGGCGCAGCACGTAGAGAACGAAACAGAGCGGCAGCGCGATCGAACAAGACGCTCAGCCCGAGAATAAAAGGAGCCGTCAGCGAAATGAAAAACCGGTTTCCATACGACGAGATTCCGTCCCAGTCGGGATAACACGCGATGAGCAAATAAAAGGCCAGCACCGCCGCCAAGATCGGGGCTCCGACGCGCGGCTCGCGCCGCCAAAAAACGAAAAGCCCGGCGAGCGCAAGAATCACGACCGGAGTCCAAACCAACAATCCGTGGTCGGAGGAAAACAGCACCGACAGAAAATACGGCGACCGCCAAGCCCAGTAGCGGAGCGGAACATACCCCGACTCCATCGCGCTCCCATAAATCACATAGCGCGAAATAAAAGTAGGCAGCAAACAAACAACGATGATGAGACAGAACAGCAAGTGAGTCACGAGCAGTTGCGCCGCAGACGGAGAGCCGAACGACGAATCGCGTCGCGCCGCTCCGCCAAACGGCAGGTCGCCACGCAAAGCAGCGCCGAGCGGCGTGGCGCCGCGCGATTCGTCGACGCGAGCCATATCACCACGCCTACGTTCCATGCGCGCCTTGGCTGTGTCGGCGGGAATCCGCGGTGCGGTGGCGCCTCCCGGCGCGTGGCGAAGTGCGGTGAGATATTGGCGGACGGCTTCGACGACGAGTACGACCAGAATCGTGACATTGGCGTAGTACACGTTGAGCATCAAGCCGGCGATTACCGCCAGGATGCACCATTGGCGCAAGGTCCGCAGGTCGCGAGTTTCGTGCCAATACCAGAGGAACAGCGCGACCGCGAACGCGGAATGCGCGTGCGACCACGATGGATTGAAATACATGTATACGGGAAGTGAACTGCCCCACCAGATGGCGATGGTGGCGAGAAACGCCCATCGCTCGTCAACATACTCGCGAGCCACGCGCGCGGCGAGCAGCAGCCCCAGAAAGCCATACATCGCGGTTCCGAAGGCCATCGAGAAACGGTATGGCGCAGAAAACCCATCCGCGGCGACGTGCGATCCGAACGCGCGAGCGAGCAACACGCCTGCGTGAGCGACCAGCAGAAACGGCGCCCAGAGCATCGCGGGCCCCACGCTGAAGTGATTGTCGAGATGACCGGTCGAGGTAAGGAGGAAAGACCTAGGCTGGCCATTTTCGTCGAATCGCGCATCGCGAAAACTGGCGTTGCCGGACCAGTAGTCGCGCTCAAAATTGAGACTGTGCTCAATCAATGGGGCGCGCGCGAATGCGTAGTAGCCAATGCCATCGCCGCGAACCCACGGATTCATCAAGGGCAGCGATACAAGGAAAACGACGAGAAGCCAGCGCTCGCGTCGCGTCAGAGACAAGGGGTCAGACGGCGAAGCCAGCAGCGGCACGCGGTGATCGAGCGTGAGCAGGAGTTGGCTCGGCCTTTTGCTGGAAGAAGGCGGCCACGCGGTCGATGATTTCGGTGAGAGGAGTGCGCGGGCGGAAGCCGGTTAGGGCTTCGAGTTTGTCGACGCAGGGAACGCGGCGCATCATGTCTTCGAACCCGGGCTCGTAGGCTTTGTCATAAGGGACGAATTCGATGGGGGACATGCTGTTGGTGCGCTGCTTCACGAGTTGCGCGAGGCCGTCGATGGAGACTTCTTCGGTGTTGCCAACGTTGACGACTTCGCCGATGGAACGGTCGGTGTCGATCAGACGGACGAGCGCTTCGACGGTGTCGCGGACATCGCAGAAGCAGCGCGATTGTTTGCCGTCGCCATAAACGCTGATGGGAGTGTTGTCGAGCGCAGCCTTCACGAAATTCGGCAGCACCATGCCGTAGCGGCCAGTCTGCCGCGGACCTACGGTATTGAACAGGCGCACGACGATGACGGGAAGCTGCTTTTCCTTCCAATACGAAAGCGCAAGAAATTCGTCCAAAGCCTTGGAAGCGGCGTAGCTCCAGCGGCCTTTTGTGGTGGGCCCTAGAACGAGATCAGCGTCCTCGTGGAACGGCACGTTGGTATTTTTGCCGTAGACTTCGGACGTGGAAGCGGTAAGGACGAGTTTGCGCTTCTTGCAGGCAGCTTCCAGGATCCGTTGTGTGCCGTTGACGTTGGTCTCGATGGTTCGAACGGGACTTTCCACGATCAATTTAACGCCGACAGCGGCCGCGAGGTGGATCACCGCCTCGGCATCGTCCACCAGTTCGGCCACTAACTGGCGATTCTCGATATTGTCGAGGTGATATTCCATGCGATCGAGGCTCTTGAGATGACGAATGTTGTCCATACTGCCGGTGGACAAATTGTCGAGCAACACGACGCGATCGCCGCGGTCGAGCAGCCTCTCCGCGAGATGCGAACCGATGAACCCAGCGCCGCCAGTAATCAGAAAGCGCAAAATCCCCCCTTAGAGTTCCTGGATGTCGTCTTGATCGCCACGATTGTGGCGGCCATGCGATGAAGATTTGAAAGAAGCCTCGCCCTCATCGCCTTCATGCGTGGCGGCAGCCGATTCCTGCGGTCCGTAGCCATACGAGTACGGATAATATCGGTACGAGTAGTAGTAGTCGGGCGCGTGCGAATTCACCGCGTTCAGGACCACGCCGAGCAGGCGGCATTTCACGCTTACGAGCAAGTCGCGCGTCCGGGTGAAGGCTTCCTTGGGAGTTTCTCCGCTGCGCACAACGAGGAGCACACCGTCGGCCTGCACGGACAAGATGACCGCATCGGTGGCCGCCATGACCGGAGGCGTGTCGATGACAATAAACTTGAACTTGGCGCGAAGTTGGGCGATAGCGTCGGCCAGCCGGTGAGAGGAGAGTAAGTCCGCGGGATTCGGCGGCAGAGGGCCGGTGGGAATCGCGGAAAGATTGGGGACAGAGGGATGCTGCACGGTGACCAGGTCGAGGCTGGAAACGCCGGCCAGGTAGGAACTCAGTCCGGCATGCTTTCCCTCATTCATATTGAGGAGGCGGCCAATACCGGGTTTTCGCAGATCAGCATCGATCAGCAAGGTGCGATCGCCGAGCTGCGCCAGGGTGACGGCTAGATTCGCGGCGGCGGTGGTCTTGCCTTCCCGGGGCAATGCGCTGGTGACCAGGATGACTTGCGGCGGGCGTCCGGCCTGCGACAGGAGGAGTGCCGTGCGCAGGGCGCGGAAGGCCTCGGACATCTGGGACTTTGGCAGATGCTGCGCGACCAACTCGACGTGCCGCGAGTGACCGTTGCCAATCGCCTCTTTGAGACTCTTGTTGCGACGTCCCTCATGCTTGGAGTCCTCGAAAGCAGGAACCACGGCGAGGGAAGGCAAACGAGCGAGCGTCTCGACGTCGTCCGGCGTCTTGACGGTGTTGTCCATGTATTCGCGCAGAATCGCCAATCCGATTCCGCCAACCAGGCCGACGAGAAAAGCCAGCGCAACGTTGCGCGCTTTCGCGGGACGCGAAGGAAACGAGGGGATCATGGCGGGATCGACGACGCGAATATTGGAAGACTGCAACGCCGCGGAAATGCCGGCCTCTTTGAGCTTGGTCAGCAGGCCGTCGTAGAGCGCTTTATCCGCTTCCGCGTCGCGTTTCAGAATGTTGTATTGCACCATGCGCCCGGACATGAGATTGGCTTCGGTTTTCTGCTGGTCGAGCGTGCGCGTCAGCAACTCTTCGCGCTGCTGCGCCTCGTGATATTCGCTTCCGAGACGCACGAGGACCGCGCGCTTCTCGCGGTCAAGATTCTGGTCAATCTCTTTCAACTGCGATTGCAGCCTCAGCACCTTGGGGAAATTCGGCCCATATTGATTGATCGCTTCGGTGTACAGTCCGTTCAAATCGCTGCGCTTGCGCAGCAAGTCCTGAACACCCACGCTGTCGCGTATCTGGGGAACCAGATCGGCGTCGCCCTGCTTGGCGAATTCGAACAGCGACTGCTTGCGCATGCGATCGCCCTGAGCCTCGATGAGCTGGCGGCTGATTTCCGAAAGGCGCTGGGTGGTGAGGTTTTGTTTGTCGTCTAGTTCCCAGATCTGATTTTTGCGTTCGTAGTCGAGGCGTGCGTCCTCGGAATTCTTGACTTTAATCTTGAGCTCGTCGAGCTGGTCGGTAAGCCAGGTGGTGGCCGCGGTGGTCGCGTCGTAGTGGCTGCGGCGATTTTGGTCGATGAAGTTCCGGATATGGGCGTTCACGACTTGGGCGGCCAATTCCGGGCTGGTGGCCTCGAAGCTGATGTCCATCAGGCGGCTGTTGGGGACACGCCTGACGCTGAGGCTCCCGAGAAATGCGGCCAGTTCGGGTGGGCGCTTCTGGTTGGCCAGACTGCCGGTGGCGATAGCTTCGGACGAGGGATCGGAATTTTGAAATTGCGGCTGACCGGTGAGAACGCCGGTGCGGATGGTTTGCAGCGCGAGGGTTTCACTGGTCAGGATCTTGGACTGCGTCTCGATGTAATTTTCGAGATCGAGCATGTAGTCGTAAGAGTCGGTGCCCTGGAAAGGAAGAATGTTGGCGTTCTCGCGGCCGAGCTCAATGCGCGTGGTGGCGACGTAGACAGGCTGCATGCGGAAGGTGGCAATCGAAACGATAGTGACCACCGCGAGAATGAACGAAACAATGAGCCATTGATTTTTGCGGAGGATGAGCAGGTAGTCGTAAAGATGGGGCTCGCGCGGCGAGAGTTCAAAGGCCGGGCGCACGGCCCGAGAAACGATATCGACGGCTTCGTTCGAAGGGTCGTCGCGAGAAATCATCTTGAAATCGTCAGCCATAGCTTAAGGAACCAACCGGTAGATCAACACGCCGGTGCCGATTGCCAAGGTAAGCTCCGCGACCCTGATTGCCGCTTGTTTGCCGCCACTGTTGGGTACGTACAGAATGTCGGAGGGCCGCAGTTGCACATCTTCCGCCTGAAACTTCATCACTTTCTTGAGGTCAACTTCCACTTCGTGTTGCTGACCGGTGCCATCTTTGCGGACGATGACCGCATGATCAGATTTTGCAGTGCGATTCAGGCCACCGGCCAGCGAAAGAACCTTGAGAGCGGTGAGCTGGGCGCGATCGTTGGAAACCGTGTAGCCGCCGGGCTTGGTAACCGCGCCGAGGACGTAGACGATTCCCGCGTGGGGAACGGTCACGACATCTCCGGGGAGGATCACGATATTGTTGGTCATGTCGCCGGTCTCAAGGATTTGATTCAGGCTGACGGTGATGGTGTTGGCTAGGGCGGGCGGGGTATTTTGTGACGGGTCGGATGGCGGGGCGGGCGCCGAAGGAGCCGTGGATGAATCCGGCGCCTGCGGAGCGGGATCCTGGGTCAGAGCAGGGGCATCGTTGCCGGTGCCGACCCCAGAGGCGTCGGAGCCGGTCGCAGAGGCCTCGGAAGGATCGGACAAGGTGTCGCGCTCAGGACGAGTGATGATGACGTGGTCGCCGGCATCGGGAGCGATTCCTCCGGCAGCGGCTATAACATCAATGAGCCGGACCTGGCGGTCGGCCTCGTAGACCATGGGACGCGCAACGGCTCCAACAATGGTGATGGGCCGGTTTTTCTTCTCCTTTACGGTGACGGTGACTTCGGGGTGCGAGACCAGGCCATTGGCTTCGAGAACCTCCTGGATTTTACGTTCCGCCTGCATCTCGGTCAGGCCCGAGATGTGTAAGCGCACGGGGATCAAAGGGAGGCCGATGGTGCCGGTCTGGCTGACGCGCAATTCACGGGAGATCTCGGGAACGTCGAACACCTGGACGGAAATCAGATCGCCGGAACCGATGACGTAGTCGCTGGGAGGCAGAGCGGCGCCCGGAGCGGTTGCGAGCGCGCGAAGCCGGTCGTTGGTTTGTTGCGGTGTCTCAACTCGCTGCGCGCGGCTGGAAGGCGCGAGGGTTGCGAGCAAGGCGCAAGCGGTCAGGTGAATGACCAGCGAACGCAATCCTGCTGGCTGCATAGAATAAGACAACCCCCAGTGTTGATTATACAGTTAAAGCGCGGAAGTCAACGAGGATTTCGGGCTTAGCGGTGAAAATGTTGGGATGGGCCGTCGGCAGATAGAGAAGGGGTAACTGCACCGGTGGCGAGGTGCGCCATCAAGAAAAAAAGGATGGTGTTCGCAGGTATATGAAGGTTGAAATCCACGAGACTGTGTACTAGAAATCCACTACAACCAACGAGACCGGAGAGGTGCAGCGCGGCAGCAAAGGGCTTGTCGCGTTGCAGCAGTTGACGCAAAGAAACGAAGTAAAGAATGCCGAGGAAGGCAGCACAGCAGAGGCCTCCGGCGATGCCGGTTTCGGCTAAACACTCGAGATAGTCGTTGTGCGTATGATTGACAATTTTTCCGTCGTAGTTGGTTTCGTAGGCGGGGAATACGGCCTGCAGAGTGCCTAAGCCCGTGCCGGTCCAAGGGTGGTCGAGGAAAATGTGCCACGTGTCGAGGCGCATGGATGCGCGCTTACCAGAGGTCACTTCGAGCGATTGCAGCGAGGAGAAGCGTTCGAGGACCTGCTTCACGCCAAGCCACGAGACGAAAAGCAACGCCAGGAGTAAGACCATGCCGCCGGCCAGGACGTGCTGTCCGCCGGTGCGGCGCAACAACATCATGAGGATGAGAACGCCGAGCTCGACGCCAAAACTCACGACGCCGCCGCGGGACGCGGACAAGAAAAGAGCGCCGATGGGCAGGAGCGCGAAAATGGCGACCAGGTACCAGCGCTCTTTGCGGACCTTGCCGAGGATGAGCGGCACTAGTGCGACGGGGACGATCAGCTCGACGAACCCGGCGAAGTGATTGCGATTGACGTAGGGGCCGAAGGGGATGCCGCCGTAGCGCATTTCGCGGAACCAGTAGAGCTTACCGTTGAAGGTGACCTGTTGCAGGATGCCGAAGGCGGCGACGAGGAAACCGAAAATCATGATGAACCAGATGAGGCCGCGCCAATCGTCGGAGTAGCGGAAGGCTTGGGTGGCGAGGAACAGGAGGATGGCATAGGCGAGGAGGAGATTCAGGTCCATGCGGGTGTCGTAGGCGGAAGC
>Ga0210401_10002054_pt1 | contig 22550 bp, 17 predicted proteins | sample IncBWH32MmetaG_FD_150866 | JGI IMG/M metagenome (GOLD analysis project Ga0210401, IMG submission 150866) | Forest soil microbial communities from Barre Woods Harvard Forest LTER site, Petersham, Massachusetts, United States - Inc-BW-H-32-M | ecosystem: Environmental > Terrestrial > Soil >... | reverse complement strand
CGGGAACCGTCTTGCCGCCGGATTCTTCCAAATGAGAATTCCAAGGATGATTGCGGTTGTATTTGGGGCAGTGCTTGCGTTTTCGTCCCCGTTGCTGGCGCAATCTCAAAAGGGAAGCCAGGCGGCGGCTCACACGGGCGATTTAACCGGGGTTTGGTATCCGTCGTCGGTGAACACTTTCAATTTCATCTGGACCGATTCGCACGGGCAGCCCCTGAGCGCTCTTCCGCTTACCCCCTGGGCGGAAGCGAGGTTCAAGGCCAACCATCCGATCGGCGGCGAATACACGGCGCTGACGTCCAACGACCCGAATTTTGCATGTCTACCGCCCGGCGTGCCGAATATCTATACCCACGCCTACCCCATTGAAATTCTGCAAGTCCCGGGCCGCGCGATCATGTTCTTCGAATACAACCACTACGTGCGCCAGATTTTTACCGACGGCAGGGACCACATGAAAGACGCGCCTACGACCTGGATGGGCGACTCCACCGGCAAATGGGAGGGAGACACGCTGGTCGTCGATTCGACCGGATTCAACGACAAAACTTGGTTGGATGTTACCGGGCATCCGCATTCCGAGGCTTTGCACATTGTGGAGCGCATGCACCGCGCCGACCACAATACTTTGCTGATCGACATCGCCGTCGATGACCCGCAAGCCTACTCCGCTCCCTTCAAGACGCAGCGCAAATATATCTTGAAGCCCAGTTGGAACATCATGGAATTCATTTGCGAAGACACTCAGGCCGGCTTCGATGAATTTGAAAAGAAAGTGGGAACGAAAGGAACGAAAGCTGCCGAGGTCGCGTCCGATTCTGGATCTTCCCAATCGATCGTTGGCGGTTGGAAGGGCACGATCACGTTGGCGGATGGCCGTTCGTTGCCCGCGGCATTTTCCTTTTCCGCGTCTTCCAATGGCTCGCTGACAGTGGCCGATCCCTCCGTATCCATGAACCTTCAATTTCGGAATGTAGCCGTATCAACCGATGGAACAATTACAGGCGTTACGTCCGATCAAGTGAATTTTCTTGGGAAACTCTCGGCCGATGAGAAGCGAATCACCGGAGACATTATCCTGCCGAGCGGAACAGGGCATAAAATCTCAGTAAGCAGGCCATAAAAGGAGATTACGAAGGACGAGCGCCGCCAACCCTTAACTTATAAAGTTGAAAATCTATACCCCTACAAAAAAGCAAAGGGGTGCTGCACATTCAAAATTCAACTATAATTGCCGTAGTGAAATTCTGAACCCCGTTGGCCTTTACTTGGTTCGGTGGGCAAAAATCTGGATAAAGCGGGTCCTCGGAGATTTTTTAATGACGCAGGATATCGGGAAGGAAAAAAAGCAAGCTCACGAGCTGATTGAGCGTCTTCCACCCACGCAACTGTCCGCGGTTGTGGGATTGCTCGAAGCCATGCTCGATCCCTCTGCCCTCGCCAACGCGCCCGCGGAAGAAGAGGAAATTACGCCCGAAAACGCCGCCGCAATGGACCGCGCCCGCGAGTCGCTTGCCCGGGGGGAAGGTATCCCGCACGAAGAGATCCTTCGCGAGTTCGGCTTGAGTAAATGACGGAACCGCCTGCTCCCCGGCGATTGGGAGTTCTATGGTCGCCGGAAGCGCGCACCGATCTCCGCGCCATCGACCGCGATCAGGCCCTGCAGATTCTTTACTGCCTAAGTCGCTTTCTAAATGATCGTATTGGTGATGTGAAAAAACTGAAGCCACCACTCACTGGTTTGCGCCTCCGCTGCGGAGATTATCGCGTGTTCTTTGATCGCCAGGACGACAATAACATTGCGATCATCGCCGTCCGTCATCGCAAGGACGCTTACCGTTAACAACAGACCAGTACGATCAAAGAGAGGATACATCAGACAGCTATTCACACTTGCAACGCTGACGGCGTAGGCTCGGCTTTACTTCAACCCTGCCTGCGCAAGCATCTCCAGGAATTGTCTTCGGGTGCGCATGTCGATTGACTGCGCGACGAGTTTTCCGTTGCGATCGTAGACGAACGTTTTGGGAATTCCCTCGATTTGGAAGAGGTCGTTCACCTTTCGGCCGGGATCGAGCAGGATGGGGTAGGTGACTTTCTGTTGCGCAATAAAGGGCTTCACTTTGCCTGCGTCTTCGTCGGAGATGGCCAGGATCAGCAGGCCTTGCTCCTTGAATTGTTGATAGAGAGTTTCCAGGTCGGGCATTTCCTTGCGGCAGGGCGGGCACCAAGTGGCCCAGAAATTTAGCACGACGACTTTCCCGTGCTGCTCCTTCAATGTCCAAGTTTTTCCGTTCAGTTCCTGCAGCGTGAAATCGGCCTGTTGCCGGCGCTCGTCGTCGGCTGTCATTTTGGCGAGGGCTGCGGTGAACTGCGGATCGTCCAATTTCACGTGGACATGCTCGTAAGTGACAAGTTGAGCGAGCTCGATGTAAGGTGGGGGAATCTTGCTCTGCCTGGAGGGAATCGGCTGCTCTTGCAGCGCGGCGGCCAAAGTTGTCGCCACTTCCTGCAACATATCGTGGCCAAAGTCTCCCTCGGTCGACAGCATTGCCAGATGGCCGGCCAAACTCAACTTATTCGGTGTTGCGGGCAATTGGCGAATTTCCATCGCGATATTTTTGGTTGTGCGTGCCCTGACGTCATCCGGCAATGATCGAAGCATGCCGATCTGATCTGCGATGGGTTTCTCTCGGCTGCTCCAGACGATTTTCTGTTCCTGGGCCTGGAGAGACGAGTGGGGTGACAAAAGCAATACCAGCGCAGAAAGATACAGGGTCGCTGCGAGAATCGCCGCGACTGCTTTCATGCTTGGAGAGAGGCGAACCATTGTCATAGGAGGCTCACCGCAATCTGCGAGGACTTCAATTCAAGACTGAAGGCCATCCAAACTCTCCATATCTTCAGGGGCTAAAGAGTCCGTTTGCGAACTCGGTTTTGGTTCATGTAGCGCCTGCCTTCAGGCGGGCATCTGCTTGATTCCAAGGTGCCCGCTTGAAAGCGGGCGCTACAAAACCGTCCCACACTTTTGTCATTCTGAGCGAAGCGAAGAATCTCTCTATCATTTGCTAAGCTTAAACCCAGGAGAGATTCTTCGCTTCGCTCAGAATGACAAAATAAATTACTTTTTCCTCAGCCTGTGAAGCCGCGACCCACAAACACAACCGATGAATAGCTTCTACTGAATCGCTGCTACGTGATATTCGTCTGCGCGCTCAAAGCGATCTTCCAGCCGTCCCCTCGATTCAGGAACACTCGCAGATTCCAGCTCGTGGGTTTCGCGGAAGGATTCCGTCCCTGAAATGCCTGCATGATCACCACGTTGCCAAACTCAAACATTTTCATCGACAGAACGGAAGAGCCGCCGGAGCCGCCGTTCTCTCCGTAGAGTTTTCGCTGCGCGGCCAATTCCTCAATATGCTGCAATTTGGGAATATCAGCGCGCGGCGTAAGGGTCTCGTGATTGTCGTCGGCATGGGCGGCCCAATCTTCCGGATTCGGATGCCACTCATCGTTCTTCAAGCGGAACCAGGTAGCCATGGCGCCTTCTTCCGCCGCGTTCTCCGGCTTGTAGGGCAGCGTCTTGCAGGGATTTTCGCAAACTTTATCCGCTTCGGTGGGAGGATTCGGCGGCGCCGTATAGTCCGGTCTCTCCGCGGGAATGGGGATGTTCAAAAAAACGAACGCCTGCCAGCCCGCGGGATTCTTCACCCACAGATGCGCAAAGCGCTGGTTGTGGTGAATCCCGAGCACACGCTCGACCTGGCCGAGAAATTCCACGGTCCGGACGTCCAATGCGCCTTCGTTGTCAGCAGCGAATTGTGCCAGGTCTTCGAGAACCTGCGCCTTCGTATGGATCTTGCCGGTCGCCTCGACCCACTGAAAGCGGTCATCCAGAAGAGTAGCGACCCCCTTCGCGTCACCCTTTGCGAGGGCGTCCGTCAAACTGCCGTCCGCCTGGCGAAACGTTGGCGCGTCATCGGCAGCGGCAAGTGGCCTGTTTGGCAGCGCGTGTATCCCTGAAGCCATCGTTAGACTGAATGCGAGTCCCAGCGCGAAATAGCGTTTCATAGAGGTATTCTCCTTGATGCTACAAATTCAGGCCACAAGGAATCATGTTCGAATTTGAAAATGCGATTCGGGTTTCTGATGCCGAGCACCCCGTCTTTTCACACGAATCCTAATCCACAGGATTGCATGGGCGGATGATACCACCACAAAGCGCTTTAAGATTTAGGAGGCAGCAGCTTTATTAGGCGCCCACCGCATGGACTTGCTCCGCCTTGGCCGCGAAATTCTGGTTGGCGGGTTGCAGACCCTGGATCTGAACTAGTTTCAAAGACTGGAAAGGCTGCTGGGAGGCGTGTCTGGCTTTGAAGTTTTCGCTGGGAATCCCGGTCCGTGCATAGGATTTCTCGCAGTCTTGGGAAGAAGGTCCGCGCATGTTTCCTTCCATGTAGGCGAGCCCCGGACAACGCGTGCAGGTGGCGCCATGCGCACACTTGGAACAGGAAGGCATGTCGCGCAGCGTGATGGACCGAACCTCCTTGAGCTGCGGCGAATCGCGCCAAATGTCCACAAACCTGGTGTGCCGCACGTTTCCGCTGGGCAAGGGAAACTGAACGCAGGGATAAACATCTCCGTATGGAGAGACGTAGCAAGCCGTGTGACCCGCGCTGCACGGCAGACTGTCCAAATCATCTGCTTCGACAGCCGAAGGCGGAGCACAGAATTCCTCCACGTTTCCTACCAAGTCTCCATTTCGGAATACTTCGCGCAGGGCAGCTTGGTCCACGTTCAAGCTGAGAATGGAGCGGTCCCCATCCATCATGGGAGTAACCGTTGGGTCGAGACTGCATCTTACGCCAAGCTCGGCTGCCAGCGCCCTTACGCCCTTGTAGTCCGCGGCGTTTTGCACCATGAGAACATTTGCCAGGACGACGTGCAAACCCTGCGTCCGCAGGAACCGTACGGCCTCGATCGAATTGCGTAACGAGCCGGGCACTTTGGTAATGGCGTCGTGCACCTCGGGACGATGCGAATAAATGCTGATCTGAATCGATTCCACGCCCAAAGCGCGAAGCCGCTTTGCTTCCTTGGCGCGAATCATGACACCATTGGTCTTGAGCTTGACGCAGAAGGTGCGCAATCGCGCGTGCTCCAGGATTTGGAAAAAATCCCGGCGCATTAGGATCTCGCCGCCACTGAGGGTGAGATAGAAGACACCGGCATCGGCCATCTGATCGAGAAGATTCTTGATTTCCGCTGTGGTCATCTCGCCGTGATCGTCATGGTCAAGGTAGCAATGAACGCATCGTTCGTTGCAGCGATAAGTCAAATCCAGTTGGACGCTGAGCGGGATGTTCAGTTTCAGGGCCTTGGCGGCCATTTCCAGGGCTAAACCGCTCATAGAGTCCCCCCGCGCGAATTGCCCTGCTCGGCGAGCGGCTGGTCAGACAGCAGCAGAATGCCGTGTCCGGCCAAATCCTCGACGATTGCTTCCGCATCTTTCAACGCCGCTTCGGGTGCAATGTCGTATTGCGTACAAATCTTATTGGCGACGATCTCATTCAGCGGAGTCACGCCGTCCGCGGCTTGCCAAATGACTGAAGCTATCTCGTCCAGCGTGAAAAGCTTGGAATCGGTGGCTGACATGACCATGGTAACGTCGCCCAGCGCGCGGGCGGCGATGGACTTGCTTCGGGCCACATAACGATAGCTCTTCATACGATCAGCTCCCAAACCGAAGCATCGGGCACAAACGTCAGGCGGCGGACGGGGACACGGCTGACAAAATCGAACGCCGTATCGAAAGCCATTTTCACGAAATCAGGATCCCTGGCGAAAAACAGAATATTCCCCAGCAACCCGCGGACGGCCTCGGCGCCTTCCATCGGCTCGATTTTGTTTTGCGGGCCCTTGGCGAGGAGGTATAGAACTTCGATGGGCGCGCGCAGGTTTTCTCCAACCCGCGCAAGCTCGCCGAAAAACGGTGTCCCCACCGCAAGATAGGCGCCCTCTTCCCGGGTCACATAAGAAATCTCGTCGGTGAGCAGGGCGGCGTCCGGGGGAGCGAGTCTGGCTATGGTGGTCTTGCCTGCGCCCGAGACGCCGGAAAACAAGAACGCACGGCCATTGCGAATCGCGCTGGATGCGTGCAAGAGAAATCCGCCCTGCCGGGCCAGCAGGAGCGTATGCACGATGCGCAACACAGAATCGAGCGAGTAAGGGCTGTTGGTTTGCTGAATGCGGCCGCGCGCTGTGGACGGATTCCACTCGGCACGAAAATCGCCACGCTGCATCAGCCAGCGCCCGGAATCCCAGGCGACGTGCACATCTTCGTCCCCGGATTCGGTGCCGGGAGGGGCCAGCTCAATTTCAAAATCGAACTTGGCGTTGTTCGAGGAACTCAGGTAACCGGCATATCGGTCCTGAATCTGACGAACGAAGGCGGGGTCGTCGCAACGCAATCGTATGGGAAGGCCGCCGATCTCAACTACCGCGCTGCAACTCTGCGCCACCGCTGTCACGCCTGGCACTTGGCCCTCCTGAAAAAGAGCGCCGGGCAACGGGTGGCCAGACGCGAATAGAGATAGGTCACGCGGTCGGAAGACTGCAGCAAACGGGCCAGCAGGTGGTTCGATGCATGCGCCGGAAGATCGACTTTGCGGGCGCCGCGCACGATGGACGATACGCGCCCGAGGAACTCAGACGGAAAGACGGGAGGATCATCGTGTCGCAGGCGGTCGCCGCGCGTAATCAGGCACGGTTCCGCAGGGCAGCCCGCAGTCGCTACGATTCCTCGGTTGACAACCCGATGGACGAATAAACGCCCGCTGCGCAAATACAGGACGACTTCTCCCTGGGAAATGTCCAGTAGACTGGCTTGATGGATGGAAACTAAATCGCCAGGAAGGATGGCAGGCACCATGCTTGTGCCAAAGACGCGCAGGCGAACTTCGCCAAACGTGCGGACAATCTCCTCTGCGAGTCCACACGCCAGCTCGATCGAAGCGTTCCCGTGAGCGTCCGGTTGCGTTTCGAGAGACATGCTATTGATTTTTCGTGCTTAGGCTGCGCGCGCTTTGTGTTCCGGTAATTTTCCCGGACGGTAGCGCCGAGACCTCGAACGCAGACTCAAGTCTTAGAGATGGCGTCTTGCACGGTTTCTCTCCCCCCCCCGGTTCAGGAGTTTTCTCGTTTGAATTACCATCGTTAATCAACTGTCCCTCCCAAGATTACACTTCGAGATAGTTGCATTCGCGGAAGTTGCCCTGGATGGTATCCAGCCCCGAGTGGCAACATCGTTGGCCCATGCAAATATAGATCGGTGGGTGGCTGAATGACGGAGCCTTTGTGGGGCCTTGATGCGTTAAACGTTAACCCTCAGGCCCCCGGGTCAGTGGCGGAGAGACGAGAAATATTACGACCTGACAGTCGTGCCGATCCGCCACCAAAGTTGAACTGCCTCGCTTCGGTCCGAGCACTGGGCAAGCTGCGCGGGTTCCTCTAGAATCTGTAAACAGTCTGATGCGCTACGGGCAAATTTCCGCTTTCATACTTGCCGGCGGTGTTAGTTCACGTATGGGCCAGGATAAGGGCTTACTGGCGTTTGGAGGCGAGCCGCTCATTCTTCGGTTGGCGCGGCTGCTGGACCCGCTCGTTGCCGGGGTCACGGTTGTAGGTTCGCCAGAACGGTATGCTGTTCTTGGGCTTCGCACCATGGCGGACCAGAATTTCTGGAGCAATGATGGAGGGATGGTTCAAGGGCCCCTGGCCGGAATTGCGAGCGCACTCGCCAGGACTGACACGATCTGGAATCTGATTTTGGCATGCGACTTGCCGTACCTCACGGCCGAATGGCTAGGTTGGCTGTTCGCTCGCGCGATGGATTGCAACAAGCAGATCGTGATGCCGCAGACTGCGAGAGGTCTCGAGCCGCTGGGAGCGGTTTATCGCCGTGAATGCGGTGCCCCAATTGCAGCTTCGCTGGCTCGAGGAGTCAGAAAGGTGACCGACGCGATAGAGGAATTTCAGATTGAAATTGTGTCTGAACGCGACTGGCGCGGCGTCGATCCGGATGGCCGCGTGCTGGGAAACATGAATACTCCAGCGGACTACGAAGAAGCACGAAAGTGGTTGGAAGCAAAGTGAATTTGTAAGGACGCACAAAGCAGAATTATTACTGCGTCTGGGTTCCCCTGACCGTGAAGTTGTGCACGGCGGATTTTCCGCCTCGGACTCCCTGGCTAGTCCCATCCTGCGCGACACCATTTGCCGCGCCATCGCTTTCTCGCTCGGTTTATTTACCAAATTCTTCCGGCAAACACGACGCTTACAAGGGAGATCCGTGCATGGGACCTCCCTTGCAAGCCACAAATTTCATTTCTCCCTCAAGCGGATTTCTTTTTCGAGGCCTGATGGGGAGTCTTAATAGGTCCTTCGGGGCCGTGAACTGCGTTTGAGTATTGGAATTGGACGGATACAGTGCCGCCTCCCGCTGTCAGTGGGACTTCCTGAAACACCTTGGTAAGGTCTGGGCCAGCCTCGAACACCGGAAAATCGCCGCATTCTTCGCCCTGGCGAGACGTCCAACCAAGGAACTTTACGCCATTTGGATCATTACCCGCCCGAATCGCATCTTCCACATCGGCATCCGTGCGCGCCTCATTCAATTCATGGTAGAAGGTTGCGACGACGTTCTTCCAGGGCTGATTGAATGCGGTAATGCCGTTTTCCGTTCCATCCGGTCGCGTTTCAGAATAAACGCCGATCGCGTAATAGATTGTTTTTCCACTCGGCGTGTGGACCGACCCGTGATAGCCACCCAGCCCGTGGAGCGAATCCGCTTCATCATCGGTAGGAATTGGTCCGCGACGAACTGCGGCGCTGGGCGACGTCTGATCGAGTCCGCCTGTCGTTCCGGAGTCGTCATTGAGAACGGTGCCTGGCGGAAGCAAGAAGTTGAAGACCGTAGAGGCGATATCGAATGGATTGAATTTACCTTGCGAGTCAAGATTCGCGACCAGAGCTTCCACATCCCCTTGCGAAACTATGGACGGCGCAGGGCCTGGGAGCATTGTCGAACCTTTAAAGGTGGAAGTGATCGGCCCGCTGAAATACTGGACCATGACGTTATTCAGGTCAATATCACTCATGGCGGCGGACAAAGCGCGGTCGATATTTGCAATATCGCTCTTCGGCCAAGCGTCTGCGCCGACATAGGTGTTCGTAAACTGGAGATCCTGAATCGTCTTCCCGCCGTGAAACAGCAGGTCGTGTGGAGGGGTTGGCTTGACACCGGGAGCAATCGCCTCGCCTGTCGGTAAACCGGATTGCGACCGGAAAACTCTTTCTGCACTGGATCCATGTCTGAAAGAAACATTCAAGGGGCGCCGATTCCGTGGACTCATTTTTGTTTCTCCTCTCTGAAAGGAAATCGATTCGGGCTGGTCCTTGGCAGCGACCAAGGCGAGAGCGCAGCGTCGGTTCAACGTCGGCGACTCCGGACTCGGTTGCTCAAATTGTTTCTTATTCCTATGCTCGTGGCCGGTCAAGTAACAATCTGCAATTTTTTCGCCGGGAAGTTAACGATCGTGTAAGTCCATTGATATAAATACGAGCGGATGTGTAGGTGGGCGTGAGATTCAAGGCGCCTTCCTAGGGCTATATTTGCACATAAATACTATTTGACAGCGAGTACAAACTACGCGATATCGTATCGACCTATCTATCGAAGTTCAGATTCTGAAGTGCCTGCCTGACGGCTGGTGGCCAAATGGTGTGGGTCAGCCATGGGTTCCGCATTTTGAAAACCGGGGGGCTGGAGTAAGCGTTCAAAAATTCATCAAGTTCGCGAATGGAGTTTCCTATATGAAAAAACAAGCTAAGCCAGTGAACGCCAAAAAAGGTCGCCAACCACTTCGATTTGCCCATCCTTTTTTCACGGCCCAGCCCATAGCGGGACGAACGGCTGTGCCCGGCGTCGGGACCCGGCTTCTCGACCACATCCAGGGAAACTTACAACCGATCCCGCCACCGGCGCGAGTCCCGGTAATGGCCTTGGCGGATATTATTGGAACACAGGGTAGCCAAGGCATCGAAAATTCCGGTAGTATCCGGTTCCATGCCGTGGGCGATACCGGGCGCGGCGCAAATTCGCCCCAGGGAGACGTAGCCGATGCAATGACGACGGATTTCAATGTCAACAGTCCCCAGACCTCCCCGGCTTTCTTCTTCCACTTGGGAGATGTGATTTATGGAGTCAATAAAGACCAGCAATACCGGCCGGAATTTTATGAACCCTACGTGCACTATCCAGGAAAAATCATCGCCATTGCCGGCAACCACGACGGTGAAGTGTTTCCCAAAACCGATCCGAACACCCTGAACGCTTTCCGGGCGAATTTTTGCGCGCCATCCCAAAAAGTACCTGCGATAGCGGGAACAATTTTCCGCGAAACCATGAACCAGCCCGGCGTCTATTGGCTGTTGAATGCGCCTTTTGTGGACATCATTGGGTTGTACTCCAATGCGGCGGAGAATCCCGGATTCATTTCGGGCACCATTCCTGGACAGGCGCAGAAGACGTGGCTGACTCGAACCCTCCAAAACATTCAAACGCAACGCAGAGCAGGTACGCGGAAAGCGCTGGTAGTAGCAACGCATCACCCGCCGTTTACGGCGGGAGGGCATTCTCCCAGCACGGAAATGTTGGCCGATATCGACAGCGTTTGCCAGCAGGCTGGAGTGATGCCGGATTTGTTCCTATCCGGGCACGCGCACAGCTACCAGCGATATACCCGCGAGCTGCCCATTAGCGGGAGGACGGTCCAAATTCCCTACCTGGTGGCGGGAACGGGCGGGATCAGCGATCAGGCGGTTCCGCAGGCCAATGGACAGAAGATAGGCGATCATACCTTTGAAAAGTCAATGCAGGGGTTTGGTTATCTGCTGGTCCAGGTCTCGAAGGCGAGTATCGTCGCGACAATGTTTGCCGTTGATTCGAATACCAAAGCAAAATCGCTCTTCGATAAGGTGACTGTCACCCTGGCCACAAATCAGGTTAGCTGAGTGGCAAGAGTGCGCTTCGCGTCATTGCCAAACTCTGACGTCTTCAATGTCGTAGGGGTGCTCTGGGTGGCGTAGGCTCAAATTTCAATCGTATCGGTCAATCAAATCATGGAGATGATAAGCGCGAAGCAAGTGGACGTTAAGTCCTTCACTTCGAAAGATTGGAAGGATTTGGCTGACGGGTTAGCCGCAATTTGACCGATTTGGAATTCAGAGTGCGTGGAATTCCCTTTTGAGTTGCCGACGGTCTGCCGGAAGATACTTTCGGTGGTGTGAACAAAATGTGTGCAGATTATTTAGTGCGTCTCCAAGATGTGTCGTCCAGAAAGCGCCACCTTATATCCTTGAGTAAGCTCAAGAGGAGATATCCCCCGAGGGGTGAAGGTGTCTCTCATCGCATCGATCACCTCTAGGCGATTTTTTACCCCCACACGCCTCAACATATGGTGAACGTGGTTCTTGATGGTCTGTTCGGACAGATTTAGCCGGGACGCAATTTCTTTATTCGTCAGCCCCTCCGCAATCATAGGAACAAGCTGTTGCTGACGCCTTGTTAAACCTAGTTCGAACTGGATGCGCGCACTTGAAAAGGGTACGGATTGCCGGGAAACCGCTCGCAGCAGTGGCAAGCACAATTGCGGGGGGTATACGGCATGGCCCTGGGAGACAGATCGGATTCCGCTCAAGACATCGTTGGCAGAAGCGTCCTTCAATAAATACCCCAAGACGCCGGCACGAGCACATTCCAGGAAGACCTCGGAATCTTCTTCCATATCAATGAGCACCAGTTTAATAAGGCCTGACCGTCGTCGAATTTCGGTTATCAATCCGCAGTCAGGTTGGTTTGGATTGATAGCGTCCAGTACCAGGATATCGGCGCCCGATTCCACAATGCTATCGGAAATATTCGGAAGGCAGGCAGAGGTACCACACACCTTCAGGCCACCCTTTTTGGCCAGTACTCTGGCCAGCGTTTCCCGGAGGAGGCGATTCGCTGTTACCAGAAAAACTGAAGCGCCGTTAGAGAGCATTTGAATCCTTATGTGGCTCAGCCATCTGTTATCTAATCATTAATACAGGATTAGCGGTATAAAACGCTAACACTAATATAATGATAATGAGATTACAATAAAAACGGCCTGGGTCAAGCCTTCTAATCCAGGCTGTGGAAAACCCGCCCGTTTCAAATACATGTTCAATATGGCTTGCCCTGCAAAGTTACAGTAAGTTCTTTAGATTCAATAGGATAACATGATCGCGTATTTTGATTTAACAAACAAACGAATGACGACGATCGGAAAAAAAATAGCTGCTCAAGGTTAGTGATGGTTTCTCCGTTCGTCTGGTTGCTCGTAGCCGACAATCTAAATTTAGTACTTTGATGGTCCTGTGGTAGTACTGTCCATAAAGGAGCAAATCTGAGTAGGCCTTGCGCGGTACTCCGGCTACCTATCTCATTCCACCCTTCTTTGAACCTTCCAATTTCCCGACAAGTCATTGAGAGTCAACCTCAAGTGGTTTAGCAAACCAAGGCGGGACCAAACGATGGAAGAAACGATTCGCGTTGCGGTCGCAAATCAACCCCGTTTAATCCGGGAACTTGTCTTAGAGACCATTGCGGATCAACCGGGCATCGAAATTGTCGCCGAGATAGAGAACGAGGGAGAAATTCCCAAGGTCGTCGAAGCCACGCATCCGGATTTTTTAATCATGTCCTTGGAGGGAAGCAACGAGCAGCCGGCCCTTTGTGACATCTTGCTTCCTCGCTATCCGGAAATGAAAATTTTGGCTCTCGCCCCTGAGCGCAATGTCAGCATGTTTTTTTGGGCTTCGTTCGATATCCACTCACGGTCGATTGAAGCTTCCGAGGCCGGCATACTCGGTACTCTTCGCCGTGGACTATTAATAGGGAGTTAAGCGTGCGAGTGCATCCAAAGCGGTCCTGGCATCTGTCGCCTGCAATTAAATGGTCTTTACAGGCCGCAGGAGGTTCTCTTCTCCTCGTCCTGGCATTTTCCTGCGCCGTAAATGCCCAGCAAAAAAATAACAACACGACGACATCTGAATTGGCAACACAGAATTTGAGTAGGGTTGCGGCCACCACGGCAGAGATCAAATCCATTTTGCTCAAGGATTCGGGATTGATGGTGGAATTGAAGCGGTGGGTCGCGAAAGACGCCACCGACCACGGCCAGATCGTGAGTGACCCCGACCTGACCAACGAGAATATCTTCGAGCGTTTAGAAATGGATGTTCAATTCCGGTCCGTTGCCACAATGCTCCTTCAACGATACGGGTATCTCATCCCAAAGTTGAATCCGGAATCGGATGCCGCGAAGGAACACGAGCTACTGATTGCAGAGCGCACGAAACGGCTCGCGCAAATCCAGGAAGAGGAACTAGCGAAGGCACGCGAGGCCGACGCCAAGAATTTACAACAATTGGCTGCCTGTGACCGCCAACGACAAGAAGAGTGCAATATACCGCAAAATCAAACGACCCCAGCGGGAGGGTTTGGTCAAGGTCCTCAACAGGGTGAGCCATCTAACGGAATTCTGCCTGGCGCGCCAAACCCCTCCATCCTCCCGCTCCCAAATACCGGCGGGAACCCCACGATACGAACGCAGCTCACGCCACCTGACCAAGGTTTCAGTGGTCAACCCTTTCAACTTCCATTGCCCGGGAGCTTCGATTCCGGATCGTCCCCCAGCATGCTGAATGTAGGCGCTTTGGATTCCCTTTCGTCGCCAATTTCTGGAGCGGGCCTCGGATCAATGTCGGGTGCTTCTCTGTCGCGAGGGAATATCGGCACGGGCGGTGGAATGGATGGATTACTCGCAGCGTATGGAAGCGGTACGGGTATCGGAATGGGGATGGGAATGGGAACGGGAATGGGTATCAACTCGCCGATAGGCGGGCTGCAGGAACTAAGTCCAATGGATCGCTTGGCGGCTGGTTCCTCGCTAACATCCGGAAATGCGTCGATTTCCCAAATGGTGCCCTCTGACCGGCGATTTAGGCGCGTTGCACCTCCTGAGCCGCCGGAGATGATGCGAAAGCCGAGTCCCTACACCGACATTCCTTCGCTCTATGACATGTATGTGCAAGCGGTGACTCGCCCAACTAGTCCGAGGCGATTCGGCGCCGAAGTTTTTGAAAATGGGACGAGGGATTCTCAATTGATTCCGATGGATCTTCCCGTGGGCCCTGACTACGTTGTCGGGCCTGGCGACGGACTCTCGGTCGATCTGTGGGGCGGTGTATCGCAGCGCCTCTATCGAGTAGTGGATCGGGAAGGCCGAGTTAGTCTGCCAGAACTGGGGCCGGTTCTTGTGAGCGGCAAGAGCCTTGCCGCGGTTCAACAAAATTTACAGCAGCTTTTCAGAACTCAGTACCGGGACGTTTCAACGGATGTATCGCTTTCTCGCCTTCGCACGATTCGCGTCTACGAGGTGGGCGACGTCGCTAACCCTGGCGCCTACGATATCAGTTCGCTTTCCACTCCGCTCAACGCCTTATTTGTTGCAGGCGGACCAACGCAGCGTGGGTCGATGCGAATTCTAAAGCATTATCGCGGGACTCAATTGGTTGAAACCGTTGATGTCTATGATCTTCTCTTGCATGGAGTGAAGACGGATCTGCAGCGGTTGGAGAATGGCGACACGGTTCAAGTGCCCACGATTGGACCGCAAGTCACAGTAGAGGGAATGGTTCGTCGCCCCGCAATTTACGAGTTGCAGGATGAGAAAAGCCTGGCGAGCGTGCTTGAATTGGCAGGTGGCCTGCTTCCCACGGCGACGCTCCGGCACATCGAAGTGCAGCGGATCGTGGCCCACGAAAAGCAATCGATGTTGAGCGTGGATATCCCTGAATCCGAAAGCGAAGCGGGTGTCACGCAGAAATTGGAGGCGTTCCAAATCCAAGACGGTGATCGGGTGCGAATCTATCCGATTGTCCCGTACAACCAGGACACGATTTACCTCGAAGGTCATGTCGTGCGGCCTGGCCGGTACTCGTATCGGGCAGATATGAGGGTTACGGATGTCATTACCGGTTACAAGGATCTGCTTCCCGAGCCCGCAACAAAATATGCCGAAATCGTTCGACTCAACGCGCCGGACTTTCACCCGAGCGTCGAAGGTTTTGATTTGGCCAATGCCATCGAGAATCCCTCTAACGCTCCAATCCTTCATCCGATGGATACACTTAGGATCTTCAGCCGGTTCGACTTTGAAAATCCCCCGGCAGTTTCGGTTCTGGGGGATGTCCGTGAGCCCGGCACTTACCAGACCTCCGGCCAGATTCGCCTTACCGATGCTGTTCATTTAGCCGGAGGACTGAGCCCCGACGCTCAGACTGGGGACGCCCAGGTGTTTCGTTATTTGCCCGACGGTAAGTTCAAGATCTTCAGCGTCAGCTTGAGTCAGGCCCTCGGGGGAGATCCTCTCGAAAATATCGTCCTCCAGCCACGAGATCGCCTCTTGATTCACCGCAATGCGGACGCTGTTGAGCCTGCAAGCGTGTATGTGCAAGGGGAAGTCGCAAGGCCAGGCCGATATCCGCTGACGACGAATATGCATGTCGCGGATTTGATTCGCGTTGGCGGAGGGCTTACGGCTAGCGCGGACACACAAGCAGCCGACCTGACTAAGTATCAATATTCAGACCAGGCAAAATTGACGGGCCAGCAAGAGGTCGTCGCACTTTCATCTGCGCTTGCCAACGATTCGAAGGCCAATGTAGGCCTGCACAACGGAGATGTCCTCACCATTCGACAACTGCCTGATTGGAAGGACCTTGGCGCTTCCATCGCCTTAAAGGGTGAAATCAAACATCCGGGGACGTATGGAATTCGTCCGGGCGAACGGCTCAGTTCAATTCTGGAGCGGGCCGGTGGCTTCCAACCGGATGCTTATCCATACGGCGCGATCCTGCAAAGATCGCAGGTGCGTGAGCTGGAAGCCAAGGCTCAAAACGAATTGATCCTCCGTGTGAAGGATACTGAAAGCAACCTCCAACTCTTGCCGGAATCGAGCCAGAAGCAAAAAGAAGCGAAAGAGGTTGCGCTGCAGCAATGGCAGCAAACGCTGGAGCAATTAGGAGCAAATTCGCCCGTAGGACGTGTCACCATTCGCATTTCTCCCCAAATCGATCGCTGGAAAAACTCACCAGCAGACATCGAAGTTGCGGCGGGAGATGTTCTGGTCATTCCCAAGAGACCCAGCTACGTGATGGTGACGGGGCAAGTCTTCAATCCAACAGCGGTGTCCTACCGGCCTGGCAGGAGCGCAAAATGGTATCTCAGCCAGTCGGGAGGTCCCAATGCTGTTGCAAACAAGAAAGCAATCTTTGTGATCCGGGCCGATGGTTCTGTGATTGGCGCAAAGGGCGGCATGTTTAGCGGAGATCCGCTTTCGCCCGCCCTGCAGCCAGGAGATACGGTGGTGGTGCCAGAAAAGGCGTTCGGAGGCGGGGTGAAGTGGGAAACCGTTCTGTTGAGCGCACAAACGGCAGCGTCGGTCTCCAGCGCCATTTTGATCGGTCTGCATTACTAACAGGTGAAGGCCAATTCGAATAGGAATGCAATTTTTAATTGCCTGTTCTTTGCTGATGGCTGCCGGAGGTTTAGGCGCGTGTTGCTACGCCATGCCCCAAGAAAGTGGGCAAGTGGAGACAAAACAAAAGGCAGCAACCGGAACGGAAAACACAAATACGGAGACAGAATCTGACCGGGATGGGCAACAACAGAAATCAAGTAAACCTGTGCCACCGCGCGATCAGATTTCGGAGACCAATTTGGGATTCTCTCTCTTGAAGAACATCGTGCTCGATCAAAAGGCGATCTGGACGAGTCCGAGCCGGCTTCGTTGGTCCGACGGTGCCTGGCTGTTTCCACTGGCTGCCGCGACGGGAGGTTTCTTCGCCACCGACCGAGCGGTACCTCCTGCCCTCTCGACAGATCCGAAGAAACTGAACCGATACACAAATTTTTCCAATTATGGCGTCTATTCATTAATTGGCGCCGGTGGTGGACTCTATGTGTGGAGCAAGCTTTCTCATGACGACCACCAAAGAGAAACCGGCATTCTTGCGGGAGAAGCTGCCATCGATAGTTTTGCCGTCGTTACCGCATTCAAGTATGCTTTTGGAAGAGAACGGCCCAACCAGGGACAAGGACTCGGTAATTTTTTTGAACATGGGGTTTCGTTTCCGTCGGACCATTCAGCCATCGCCTGGTCCATTGCCAGCGTCATGGCCCACGAATATCCCAGTCCTCTGACAAAAATTGCGGTGTATGGTTTAGCTACGGCAGTGAGCGCATCCCGAGTTCTCGGAAAACAGCATTTTCCCTCAGATGTGGTCGTGGGCGGCGCGATCGGCTGGCTCATTGGTTGGCAAGTCTATCGCACACACCACAACCCGGAAGTCGGCGGTGGCGGCTGGGAGGCCCTATCCGGGGACGACGAAGAACATCGGGATCACCAGCACATGGGATCTCCATCTGTTCCGCTTGATAGTTGGGTCTATGCAGCCTTTGAGAGGCTTGCGTCACTCCGGGCCATCAACTCCCAAATCATGGGTGTGAAGCCTTGGACACGCATTGAATGCGCGCGCCTCGCCGAAGAAGCCAGTGAAACCTTACAAGAGGGGCAGATCTCCAACGCTGAAGAAGCAACCCGGCTGCAATCACAACTGGCAATCGAGTTCGCCTATGAGATCAATTTATTGAGTGGGGGGCGCAACTTCACCGCAAATCTTGAATCCGTTTATGCCAGAGCAGTCTCGATCAGCGGGCCGGCCCTGACTGACGGCTTTCACTTCGGGCAGACCGTATCCTACGATTTCGGTCGACCATTTGAGCGTGGGACGAATGGCCAGATTGGCGGATCATTCAGCGGCGCGGCTGGGCCCCTTATGCTTTACGTTCGGGCTGAGTATCAGCACGCACCTTCTGCTCCTGCACTTTCTAGTCAGTTAATCAATGTAATTTCTACTGCGGACTCGGTATCTACCTCGGCAGTGCGATCGGGCCCATTCTCGCCAATAAATCGACTTCAACTACTGGATGCTTATATCGGAGTGAATCTAGGCAACTGGCAGCTTACCCTGGGGAATCAGAGCCTTTCTTGGACTCCCGCGCCCGATGGTTCGATGATATGGAGCGACAACGCCGACCCGGTACATATGGTTCGCCTTGTCAATCCCGAGCCGGTGCACTTACCGTCCATTCTTCGATTTTGGGGACCGGTTCGAATTGATCAATTTTTCGGTCGCCTCGAAGGGCATCCCTACATTCCTCGCCCATTTGAATATGGGCAAAAAATAAGCATGAAACCGCTGTCGTTCTTGGAATTTGGGTTTGCGCGTACCGTAACAATCGGAGGCCAAGGAAGCGGTCAGCCGCTTACGACACGCAATTTGTTACAAAGTTTTTTTGGGCTTCACAATAACCAGTACAATTCAGTGCCGGGCGACTCCCACACCGAAATGGACTGGACGTTTTATGTCCCATGGGTTCGAAAATACATTGTTCTTTATGGAGACGCCTACGCGGATGATGATGTCTTACCCATTAAAAATCCGCCGAAAAACCCGTGGCATCCTGGTATCTACATCACACGATTTCCCGGATTGCCCAAGCTTGATCTTCACGTGGATTCAGTTTCGACAGAGCAGCCAAGCGAGTCTTTCAACGCTGATTATGTTGGTGGGCCGGCAAACAGTGGTAAATTCGACTATTGGAACCAAACTTATCGGGACGGGTACACAAACGGCGGCAATTTGATTGGTAATTCAGTTGGAAGAATGGGAAGAGCCTTTCAAGGCTGGTTCACTTATTGGCTTTCACCTCGCAATAACCTGCAATTTTATTACAAGAAGAGTTCTGTGGCTGCGGAATTCATAGAGGGAGGCGGGGCCTGGCAAGATTATTCTGTTCGCAATGAGTTGCACTTGCGGTCCGGTTTCTATGTGAAGACTGAACTTCAATATGAGCACATTTCGAAATATCCAGTACTATTCAACGGGCCTCAAAGGAATTTTACGGCAATCTTGGAAATGGGTTTCTCTCCCGGAGAAAAATTGCAGCAATAACAGGAGTGATGGAAGATCGCAACGGCTGGAGAGTAAGCTGGACTTATGCAAGACAATGCAGCCAAATCGAGTGAGTCCACGACCGACTGTAAGTGGCTCGCCCGTATTTTAGTGCCGACAATTCAGACTAACCGGAGTTCTTCTTTACAGGTTCAATTTATTACGCATTCGTGGGGCTGGTAAATGAAATCGTTTTCAAAAATTCGCGCGTGGCACCGAACGGAGAAGCCATGAGTGATCCGGTCCGCTCGATGGCACAGGAAACACATCCTCGGGAAGATATGGATTTGATACAACCGGATCTCAACACGATCCAACCCGACGTCCGAGATTTCGACGTGGGACGTTTCAGCTCAGCGGGCGCGCAGCGGCTGATTTGGGATAATCGCCGATTTATCTTTCGAGTTGCGGTGGCAGGTATGCTGGTGTCAATTCTGATAGCATTATTGCTTCCCAAGCGATTTCAAAGTACAGCACGACTGATGCCTCCGGACCAGGGAAGCTCCGGTCTGGGCCTAGCCATGATGGCAGCGGCCGGCGGCAGTCTTGGTTCTCAACTTAGTTCAGGCCAAGGTGGTTCAAGCTTAGGTTCGATGGCCGGAGATCTTCTGGGGTTAAGAAGCTCTTCCGAACTATTCGTGGGCATATTGCAAAGCCGGACCGTGTTAGACGACGTTATTAACAAATTTGACCTCAAAAATGTCTATTCCGATCGGTTGATGGAGGATGTACGGGAAGAACTGAAAAAAAATACAAATATCACCGCAGAGCGGAAGAGTGGAATTATTTCGATTCAAGTGGAGGATAAGAATCCCGCACGTGCCGCAGGGATAGCTGGCGAGTATATCAATGAGCTGAATAAAGTGGTCGTTTTACTAAACACGTCCTCAGCCCATCGCGAGCGCGTATTTCTAGAAGACCGCTTGATTCAAGTCAAGCAGGACCTCGAAAACGCCGAGCAGAACTTTAGCCATTTTGCCACCAAGAACACTGCGTTGGACATACCCACGCAAGGAAAGGCAATGATTGAAGCAGCAGCGACTTTGGAGGGTGAATTAATTGCCGCCCAGACTGAATTAGAAGGATTGAAGCAAGTTTATGCGGATGGGAACGTCAGGGTTCGAACAGTCCAGGCGAGAGTCGATGAACTTCGAAAGCAGCTTGAGAAAAATTTGGGCAACAAATCTGTCGACCCAAGTTCTGGCAAAGGGCAGATTGGAAAATCACTTTATCCATCCATGCGGGAACTTCCCGCGCTCGGCGTTGATTACGCCGACCTGTACCGAAATACTAGAACCCAGGAAATAGTTTTCCAAACGTTGACTCAGCAATATGAGCTTGCAAAAGTCCAGGAAGCAAAGGAAACACCTAGCGTCAAAGTTCTGGATTCTCCAGACGTGCCGGGAAGGAAGTCGTTTCCCCCGAGGACTGGAATTGTGTTTGTAGGAACAATTTTAGCGTTGATCATGGGTGTGCTGTGGGTATTAGGTAAGCACCGCTGGGACAGAGTTGAGGCAGAAGACCCTCAAAAGGTATTGGCTCTTGAGGTAATCAATACAGTCAGTGCCAGGATGCCTTGGGTCGCAACGAATGGTTCCGGCTCGAGTTCAATAGGTCACAAAGTTTGGAGTAGATTTCGCCGAAACAAAGAACACTCGAGGACTGATCTTTAAGTTATAAGTAGTATTATAAATGGGTTAGGTCACATATGCCCTGTGAGTGACGGAGCGAAGCTGTGTTCGAAATATACTACTTGGAGCGTTCATGGCGAGTGTCGCTTCGAACTTAAAGCAAGCGTCAAGCTCACCGGTCGCCGGTCTGGCGATAGCTCAGCCCTATTGGTATGCACTCTACACTTGTGCAAACCATGAAAGGAGTGTTGCGGCGGAACTTGAGGTCAGGACCATCGAGCATTTCTTGCCGCTCTACTGTTCCGTACGCCATTGGAAAGATCGTCGCGTGACTTTGGATTTGCCACTCTTCCCAGGGTACGTCTTCGTTCATTTATCGCTCAATGTTCGAATTCAAGTACTGCAGTTACCAGGGGTAGTCAAGCTGGTGAGCTTCGGCGGCATTCCAGCAGCACTTCCGGACAGTCAGGTTGAAGCTTTACGTGTTGGGTTAAACGGGCGGTTGTGTGTACAACCTCATCCTTATCTGAGCGTTGGCCGCCACGTAAGGGTTGTGGGGGGCCCATTCCAAGGTAGTGAGGGTATCTTGGTTCGCAAAAAAAGTGGTTTTCGCGTCGTTATTTCGCTTGAACTCATCATGCGCTCGGTTGCCTTTGAAGTGGACTTGGTCGACGTGGAATCAATCTGCTAGTCCGGCTCGTCGGATGAACCATTCCAGAATGTTGCCCCAATCTATATGTACCAAGCGACATACACCGATGTTTTAGAATGTAATTGCATCGGCGGAAATATTTACTGGTTCATGTTCAAAGCGTGAGGAACAGATGAAAATACTGGTCACTGGTGTGGCAGGATTTATCGGCATGCACGTCGCTTGCCGCTTGCTGGAGCAAGGCGCTGAGGTGGTCGGGATTGACAATCTGAGTGAATACTATGACGTTCGCTTGAAGGAAGATCGCCTGAAACAGATTGCCTCGTTTCCGAAATTCCGCTTCGTCAAGCTAGATATGGCCGACCGGGCCTGCATGGAAAATCTGTTCAGTAATGGGCGCTTCAATCGCGTTGTCCACCTCGCCGCGCAAGCCGGTGTGCGGTATTCCCTTAAGAATCCCTACGCCTATGTCAACAGCAACATCGTGAGTTTTCTAAATATGTTAGAAGGTTGCCGCAACAGTGGCGTCGAGCATTTGGTATACGCAAGCAGTTCCAGTGTGTATGGTGCAAACACGAAGATGCCATTCAGTGTCAAAGACAACGTCGATCATCCAATTAGCCTTTATGCTGCCACCAAGAAATCCAATGAGCTCATGGCTCACAGCTACAGCCATATTTATAGACTTCCGACTACTGGGCTACGCTTCTTCACCGTTTACGGCCCGTGGGGCAGGCCGGACATGGCCCCGTCCCTCTTTACGAGTGCCGTTCTTGATGGACGGCCAATTGACGTGTTTAACCATGGCAAAATGCAGCGCGACTTCACTTACATCGACGACATCGTTGAGGGGGTAGTGCGAGTCCTGTACAAAATCCCGATGCCTAATCCATCGTTCCACCGATCCGACCCCGATCCCGCCAGCAGCGATGCACCATACCGGTTATACAACATTGGCAACGATAATCCTGTCGAGCTCATGACATTCATCGAAACAATTGAGAAGGCAGTTGGCCAGAAAGCGATCAAGAACATGCAGCCCATGCAAGCCGGCGATGTCGCTTCTACGCACGCAGATATAGAGGATTTGTGCCAAGCGA
>Ga0210401_10002053_pt1 | contig 22562 bp, 15 predicted proteins | sample IncBWH32MmetaG_FD_150866 | JGI IMG/M metagenome (GOLD analysis project Ga0210401, IMG submission 150866) | Forest soil microbial communities from Barre Woods Harvard Forest LTER site, Petersham, Massachusetts, United States - Inc-BW-H-32-M | ecosystem: Environmental > Terrestrial > Soil >... | reverse complement strand
GTTCAGGCGGGGCCGATGCGTTGGGGCTTGCAACTGTGCCCGGGCTTGCGCCAGGCGTCGGCGCAACTGCCTCGCTTTGCGCAGCAGGGGGTGGGCTTGCGACCGCGACCTGATTGCTGCTCGCCGGCGTATCGGCGGCTTGCCGAGCCGTGCTCTCTGCCTGGTGCGCTGGTGCTTCGTTCGCAGCCGCCGCTTGATTGCCGGTGGGCGACACGCCGGGCGCCGGCTGACTTTCGTCCTTTTGCTCCGGCGGTGCCGGACTGTTCGAGGCGGCGGCCGCAACCACGCCACGCTGCGTCGTTGCCGGCGCCGCGCCAGGATTGGGCGAGCTCGAAGGCGCTGGCTCGCGCGCTGCCGAAGCGCCTGCGACTTCTGCCGGTTCGCCGGTCCCGGGCACCACATGCACGACATGAAAGCCCGCTGCTTTCAATTTGGTCAGAAGCTCCGGCAGCGCCGCGACGGTCACGTGATGAATGTCATGAAGCAGCAAGATGCCCTTGCCGCGTGCTTCGAGCCTGCTCAGCGCCAGCCGCGTGATGTCGGCCGACCGGATTCGCCGATGCCAATCGTCGGCGACAGTGTCGGAGCTGAATACCACCAGCGAACGGTCGGCCAGCTCCTTCTCGATCGCGTCGCTGCGCGCCAAGCCGGGAATCCGGAAGAATGGGGCGAGGTCTTTTTGATCCCACAGCGCACCGCCTACATCCGCGATGCCGCGGTCGATCTCGGCCCGAACCTTGTCGATCGACATTTTTTGCATGCGAAGAGGATGATGCTCGCTGTGCGTGCCGATCGTGTGTCCTTCCTCGTGGATGCGCCGCACGATGGAGGGAAATTCTCGCGCCATTTCGCCGACGAGAAAGAAGGTAGCCTTGACGCACTGTGCAGCAAGGATATCGAGCACTGCTGTCGAGTGCGGCGGCAGCGGCCCGTCGTCGAACGTGAGCACCACTTCCTTGTCGGCAAGCGGCAGGCTTTGCGCGTATTGCATTACGCCGACACGCTGGATTTTGCCCGGGTCGACGACAAGAACGCGGCTCGTTCCCAGCGCGTCAGGATGGCCGGGGCAGTCCTCCGCCAGGGCCAGGGCGGGGAGGAAGGCTGGCGCCACTAAACCTAAGGTCGCGCTCAGCACGGCGCCGAGGAGGAAATCAGCCGACTTTCGCGGGAAGCTTAGCATGTCCTGTTCCTGGCACCGCCGTGCCGCTGCAGACTAGGGGTTGCCCAATTTAAAGCAATGTTAACGATAGCGGCCACGTGTTTCGAGTTGTTGAAAACTGCCTACTCAGTGCACCGAGGTTTTTCCTTGGCGTTAATCAGGGCCGCATAAGTCTAGCTATCGGCATACTAGTAAAGGGCGTTGGAATATGGTGGTCGATGCAGCCCGACAATGGTGGGCGGCACATCGGCAGCGCCAACCCAGGCCGACCTCCCGGTCGAAAAGCACCCATAAGGCAACCGTCGCGCGACTAGCCCTGTTTCTGCCGCTGGTCGTCGTCGGCGCGATATTGCTGTGCGCGGCTACCGGCTTTACTGCCACGCGAATCAGCAAAGGCCACGTCGAGGGGCAGCAGCGGGCCGCGCTGCAACAGGCGCTTGACGAATTCCACACCCAGTTTGGCGACATCGACGCGCCCGACGACATGCAATTGCGGGAGATCGCGCGCCGCAGCCGCCTCGCTGATCTCCGCTTCGACGCCAATCCGATCGGCGAAGCCGGGCGGACGGTGCAATCGTTGCACGATCCCCGCGGCCGCATCGTCGGGTGGTTCAGTTGGGCCGGCGATCACGGATTTATCGCAGCGATGGACCGGCTGTGGGGCTTGCTGGCATTGGTCGGCGCAATCCTTGGTGTATGCACGTTTATCGCATTGCGCGCGGCCCGGCATGTGCTGCGTTCGCTCAATCGCAGCGCCGAGGACGTGCGCAAACTTACGACCCAGGATCCGCTGACCGGACTGCCCAACCAGCGCGTGATGCTTGAACAACTCGGCGAGGCGTTGGCAAGACGGCGTTCCGGTGTGGTCGTGTTAGCGCTCGTCGATCTCGACGGCTTCCGCGAGGTCAACGACACGCTCGGACGCTCCGGCGGTGACGCACTGCTCACCAGCATCGCGGAGCACGTCAAGGCCGGTTTGCCGCCAGGCGCGATCTTGGGCCGCTTCGAGGAAGACCAATTCGCCGTCATCATCGCGAGCGATGATTCCGGCGTGGAAGATTTGCTGGTCGAGTCGCTACGCGCGTCGCTCCTGCGTCCGATCTTCATGGACCGGATGTGGCAGATCACCGCCAGCATCGGCATTGCGCGAGCCCCGGACCATGGCGCGAGCGGCGAGGAGATCGTGCGCCGTGCCGGGCTTGCGCTACGCGCCGCCAAGAGAGCCGGCCGCGGCAACGCCCGTCGCTTCGAGCCGCAAATCGAGACCGACTATGCGGAGCGCCGCTTTCTGCTGCACGAGTTGCAATCCGCGATCGCGTTGCAGGCGTTCGACATCGAGTATCAGCCGATCGTCGCGGCCGACGGCGGCGCCATGGTGGGTGTTGAGGCGCTCTTGCGTTGGACGCATCCGACCCGGGGGCCAATCACGCCATCGGTCTTTATTCCGCTTGCGGAGCAAAGCGGATTGATGTCGCAGCTTGGCGAGATCGTGCTGCGGCGGGCGCTGTCGGATGGTGCGCGCTGGCCGACGCTTTCCGTGGCGGTCAATCTCTCGCCTTTGCAGATCCGCGATCGCTGGCTGGTCGATTTGGTCGCCAACATCATGGCGGAGACCGGGATTGACGCGTCGCGGGTCGTGCTCGAGGTGACCGAGGGCGTGTTGATCGACAATCCGCAAGAAGCGCAGGCGCGTCTCGAAGCGTTGCGGGCGCTCGGCGTCAGGCTTGCGCTTGACGACTTCGGCACCGGCTATTCGAGCTTGAACTACCTGCAGAAGTTTCCGTTCGATCGGCTCAAGATCGATCGCTCTTTCGTGGCGTCGCTCGGCTCGTCGGGCAATACCGGCGCGATCATTCAATCGATCGTCACGCTCGGCCACACGCTTGGTATGAAAGTCTTGGCGCGGAAGGCGTGGAGAAAGACGAGCAACGGGTTCTGCTGCGCCTGGCCGGCTGCGACGAGATGCAAGGCTATTTGTTCGCCAAGTCAAGACCTGCCGCCGACATAGATCAGGCGCTGGCGCGCGCGACACGTTTCGCGGCCGCCTGAGCGTGGCTTCTTGGAGCGCTGACAGCGCGCCGGCCAATCGATATCGTTAGGCACCCCGACGGCCCCCGAGGCCAAGATCCGGGGCAGGCCGGTGTCAGGCCACGGATGGAGCGTGTGATGATCCGCAACACTCTGCCCGGACTGGATTATGCGCTCGGCAGCGACGTCGACATGCTGCGCGAGACGGTCGGCGCCTTTGCGCAGGCAAAGATTGCGCCGCGGGCCGACGACATCGACCGGTCCAACAAATTTCCCCGCGACTTGTGGCCGGAACTCGGCGCGCTTGGCCTTCTTGGCATCACGGTTGAAGAGGAATGGGGCGGTTCGGGTCTCGGCTATCTCGCCCATTGCGTCGCCATGGAAGAAATCTCGCGCGCTTCGGCTGCTGTGGGACTGTCTTACGGCGCGCATTCCAATCTTTGCGTCAATCAGATCAGGCGCAATGGCAGTGCCGAGCAGAAGAAGCGGTATCTGCCCAAGCTGATCTCAGGCGAGCATGTCGGTGCGCTCGCCATGTCGGAGCCGAATGCCGGTTCGGACGTGGTGTCGATGCGCACGCGCGCCGCCCGGCGCGGCGATCGTTATGTGCTCAATGGCTCGAAGATGTGGATCACCAACGGGCCGCTGGCGGAGACGATCGTCGTCTACGCCAAGACCGATTCCACTGCTGGCTCGCGCGGCATCACGGCGTTTATCGTCGAGAATAGTTTCAAGGGCTTTTCGACCGCGCCGAAGCTCGACAAGCTCGGCATGCGCGGCTCCGACACCGGCGAGCTCGTATTCGCGGACTGCGAAGTGCCGGCCGAGAACGTGCTCGGGGTCGAGGGCAACGGCGTCAACGTTCTGATGTCCGGTCTCGACTACGAGCGCGCGGTCTTGGCGGCGGGCCCGATCGGCGTGATGCAGGCCTGCCTCGATCTGGTCATTCCGTACGTTCACCAGCGCTCGCAATTCGGCCAGCCGATCGGCCGCTTTCAGCTCATTCAGGCAAAGCTTGCCGACATGTATGTCGCGCTCAGCACGACCAAGGCCTACGTCTATGCCGTGGCCAAGGCCTGCGATCGCGGCGAGACCACGCGTGAGGACGCCGCCGGCGCCATTCTCTATGCCGCCGAGCGCGCCACTTGGATGGCGCTCGAGACCATCCAATGCCTGGGCGGCAACGGATACATCAACGATTATCCGGCCGGGCGGCTGTTGCGCGACGCCAAGCTCTACGAGATCGGCGCCGGCACGAGCGAAATCCGCCGCATGCTGATCGGCCGCGAGATTTTCGAAAAGACGTGCTGATCCGGCTCAGCTGAGCCTGCGGTCGTATTCCAGCACGGCGTTGAGCAAGACTTGCGCACCAGCCGCACATTCCTCGAAGCTCGTCGATTCCGCTTCGTTGTGCGAGATGCCGCCGGCGCATGGAACGAAGATCATCGTGGTCGGCGCGACGCGCGCCACATAGGCGGCGTCATGCCCTGCGCCGGAAATGATGTCGCGCGACGAATAGCCGGCCTTCTGCGTGCCGATGCGTACGCATTCGATCAGTTCGGGGGCAAATTTGACAGCGGGCAAATTCCAGATGCATTCCTCTTTGTAGGTGAGCTTCAGCGGCGGCAGAAGCTCGGCCAGCGACGCCCGCAACTTGGCCTCCATGACGTCGAGGACCTGGTCCTCCGGGTGGCGGAAATCGATCGTAAAGAAAACTTCGCCCGGCACGACATTGCGGCTGTTCGGCTTGTTTTCGATTAGTCCGACGGCGCCGACAGCGTTCGGCGCATGCTCCAGCGCGATCGCATCGATGCGCTCGATCATGCGTGCGGCCCCGAGCAGCGCATTCCTGCGTAACCGCATCGGCGTGGCGCCGGTATGCGCCTCCTGGCCGGACACGATGACCTCATACCAGCGCATGCCTTGCACGCCTTGGACGATGCCGACCATACGGTGCTCGTCTTCGAGGATCGGACCCTGCTCGATGTGCAGCTCGAACATGGCGCCGAACGTGCGCGCGCCGGCTTTCTCCGGGCCCTTGTAGCCGATCCGCTGCAACTCATCGCCGAATGTCTTGCCCTCGCGGTCGGTGCGCGAATAGGCGTGTTCCGCGGTGAACACGCCGGCGAAGACGCCGGATGCCAGCATCGCCGGTGCAAAGCGCGAGCCTTCCTCGTTGGTCCAGTTGACTATCTCGATCGGCGCGTTGGTCTCGTAGCCGGTCTCGTGCAGGGTTCGCATCGCCTCGAGCGCGCCGAGCACGCCGAGCACGCCGTCGAACTTGCCGCCGGTCGGCTGCGTGTCGAGGTGCGAGCCCATCGCGATCGGCGCCAGCTTGTCATTCTTGCCCGGCCGACGCGCAAACATGTTGCCGACTTCGTCGACCGTCACCGTGCAGCCGAGCGCCTCGCACCTTTGCCTGAACCACTCGCGCACCTGGCGGTCGAGGTCGGTCAGCGTCAGACGGCAAATGCCGCCCTTGGGCGTGGCGCCAAACTTCGCTGTTTCCATCAGCGTGTCCCAAAGGCGTTGGGCGTCAATTTGCAGGTTTTGCATGGGCTACTCGCTTGAATGCGGCATGTGTGACGGCATTTTTGGCGTCTTGCGGGCGGTTCGTCAAAATCTGTTGATGCATGTTGGGGTGTTCCGGAGGAACCATCAATCGACTTGCGGGAGACGCGCTCCTAGAATTCAGGGCGAGGGAACCATGCATGAGGGGCGGCCACGATCCAAGGAGTCTGACCATGGCATTTTCGTATTCGCGGCGCGATATTGTTGTCGCCGCATGTTCGGCGAGTTTGGTGATTTTGGCGCAGCCGGGAATTGCTGCGCCGATGTCATTCAAGGTGGACTTGAACGGCGCGCAGCAGGTGCCGCCGGTGCAAACCGGCGCCACCGGCAAGGCTGATCTGACTTACGATCCGGCCACGCGGGTGCTGACATGGAATGTGTCCTATAGCGGCCTCTCCGGCCCCGCCACCATGGCGCATTTCCACGGGCCCGCGATGCAGGGCAAGAATGGGCCGCCGGTGATCTGGCTGAGCGAGAAGGGTGCCGCCGTCAGCGACCCCATCAAAGGTCAAGCCACGCTCACGCCCGAACAGTCGCAGCAAATGACGGCGGGCGAGTGGTATATCAATGTTCACACGCAGGCCAACCCGGGCGGCGAGATCCGCGGTCAGGTGATGCCGCCCAAGGGCTGACAAGGGCTGACAAGCTAACAAGGGCTGAGAGGAACTATCGCATGATGGCGAGGCCGGCCGCGCAACGCTGGGCAGTTCTCATTTGTCTGCTGCCTCCTCTGCTCGGCGCTGCGAGCGCGGCCGGCCACGCCCAAAGCCGCAAGCCGACGATGAAGGAGATCGCGGCAATCCGCGACTGCGCCAAGAAACACGAGACCGATTTGGACGAAGTCGAACAGAAATGCTTGTTCAACCTGGTCGGGACGCCATGCACGGAAACCTCCGAAGGCCAATCCAACGTCGGTACGGCCGATTGTTATCGCCTCGAAGGGGCAATCTGGGACGATCTCCTCAACGAGAACTACAAAAGGCTCGCCGCCGATCTCGATGATGAGCAAAAGGCAAAACTGCGCGAAATGCAGCGCGCCTGGATCGCGTACCGCGATAGCACGTGTGGCTTCTATTACACGAAGATCCAAGGTACGATGGCGGGGCCGATGACGGCGGCGTGCACCGCCCGGGAGACGGCGCGGCGAGCCGTGCTGCTCAAGTTTTTCAGCGGCTTGTAGTTGATCCGCCGAACTGGGGCATTGGCCTATTGTCGGCATCTGCATCAGGCCCCTGACCCAGTACCTTTGGCCCGTTCGCTGAATTCACGCCGAATCAGATATGCTCGTCCGGCCGGCAGAGCTGGAGCAAGCACCATGCTTCGTGTGCGACTGAAAGCCGACGGACGGTTGGTCGAAATCCTGCCGGATGGCCGTGAGCGGGCGATTTCCTTTTCCGAAGAGCCGCCGCCTGCCCGCCGCGACAATTCCGAGCGCTTCGAGAATGCGGTGTACGCGCGCAATGTGCGCGGGCGAACTGGATTGACGCAGGCCGCTTTCGCTGCGCAGATTGGCGTTCCGGTCGAGACGGTGCGCAACTGGGAGCAGGGCAAACGCTCGCCGCGCGGCCCGGCCCGCGCCCTTCTCAAAGTCATCGATGGGGCGCCCGAGGCCGCCTTCGCGGTGCTTGGCGGAAAGTCTCGCTCGGCGCTTTGACGCGGCGAGGCAGATAGTGAGTGCAGACATTCAAAACGTTCCGAGCGTCGAAGCCAATAACGCGCGAATTCCCTTGCTGGGGCTCGGCACCTGGGATTTGCGCGGACGTGTTTGTGCGCGCGTGGTCGAACAAGCCTTGCGGCTCGGCTATAGGCACATCGACACCGCCGAAATGTACGACAATGAACGCGAGGTCGGCGAAGGGCTGCGTGCATCGGGCGTCAAGCGCAACGACATCTTCGTCACCACCAAGATCTGGCCCTCGCATTTTGCCCCGCTCGAGCTCGAGCGGACTGCGCGCGAGTGTCTTGGTCGGTTGCGACTAGGCGAGGTCGATCTTCTTTTGCTTCACTGGCCCAATCCGCAGATTCCGCTTGCAGAAACGCTCGGCGCGCTTTGCAAGGTCAAGCGCGATGGCCTCGCGCGTCAGATCGGCGTGTCGAACTTTACCGTGCCGCTGATGGATGAAGCCTTGCGGCTGAGCAGTGAGCCGTTGGTGTGCAATCAGTTCGAATGCCATCCCTTTCTCGACCAGTCGAAGCTGATCGCCGCCTGCCGGCAGCACGGAATGGCGGTCGTCGCCTATAGCCCGATCGCCAAGGGCAGGGTGCGTGAGGACGAGACTCTGTCCCGCATCGGGGCCGCGCACAAAAAGACGGCCGCACAGGTCTGTTTGCGCTTCCTGGTCCAGCAAAACATCGTCGTCATTCCGCGCACCAGCAAGGTCGAACGGCTGTCGGAGAACGCGGCAATCTTCGGATTTTGCGCTCACCGAGCCAGAAATGGCGAGCATTGCCGCACTGGCGCGCCGTGACGGCCGGCTCGTCAATTTTGCTTTCTCAGGTCAGCAAAAATGGGATTGAGTTCGAGCTTGATCCGGAAAAGTGGAAGCCGGTTTTCCGAAAAGATCATGCTCAAACAAAAAAGCCAGAGCGGGATGACGATTCGAAGAAAAGTCATCCCGCTCTAGAATTCGACGTCGAGCTCTTCCAGTTCGTCCGGCTCGACTTTGGCCGCAGCGATCCATTCCAGCATGAGCGGCATCGCCATGATGGTGCGGCAGTATTGCGCGGATACCGGATCCACGGCCATGTCGTAGGTGAGGAAGCGCGTGCAGACCGGCGCGTACATGGCGTCGGCGGCGCAGGGCGCTTCGCCAAACAAATAGGGCCCGCGGTAGGCTTCGATGCACTCGCGCCAGATGGCAGTGATGCGATCGATATCGCCATGCGCGCCGGCCCACGATTTGAATCCTGGGAAGCGCGCCTTGATGTTCATCGGCAGCGCCGACCGCAAGTTGCTGAAGCCGGAATGCATCTCCCCGCAAATCGAGCGGCAATGAGCGCGCTGGGCGCGATCGGGGGGCAATAGACCTGCTTCGGGATAAAGCTCATGCAGGTATTCGGCGATTGCCAGCGTGTCCCAGACCTTCAAGCCGTCATGGGTAAGCCGTGGCACCAGGAAGGACGGCGACAGCAGGAGAAGTTCTGCCCGCGTGGAAGGGTCGTCCGTACCGACATGCTGCTCTTCAAAGTCGATGCCGGCCATTTTGCAGAGCAACCATCCGCGCAACGACCACGAGCCGTAATTTTTGCTGGCGATGGTGAGGAACGGCTTTGGACATACAGGCAGATCTCATAAATTGCTGATTTTGCAACGGTTTATTCGCTGGAATTAAAGGCAATCCAGTCCCGTCGATTGCCCAATTCGACCTCCCGCAGCCACTGTGCAGGATGTTCACAATCTTGTCGCAGCGCAACAAGAAATGCACTAGCTTTTCCTTTCAGGGGCCGGGGTTTCTGTCGCCAGAAGGACTACGGCACCCGTGGGTAACGGATGCTGTACTTCGCTTACCAGACTCAATCCGACATGATGGCCCCGGTTCGGGCCTGGGCATCAATAGCGCTAGCGGCCGGTGCGCAGCCGCTGCTCGGCGACGATGTTCAGCGCAACCTGAGCGCCGCCTACGAACTGATTTCGCGCGCGGGTCTCACGCACACCCGGCCGCCTTTCGGCATTTCCCACGTCAATGTCGGTAACCGCGAAGTGGAAGTGCGGGAAGAGCCTGCGGCGCGCACGCCGTTCGGCACGCTTCTGCATTTCAAAAAGGACGTCGCGGTGGCCCAGCCGCGCGTGCTCGTGGTGGCGCCGCTCTCCGGCCATTTTGCGACGCTATTGCGCGCGACGGTGCGTACTTTGCTGCCCGAGCATGACGTGTTCATTACCGATTGGCACAATGCGCGCGACGTGCCGATTACCGCCGGCCGTTTCGGCATCGACGAATATGTCGAACACCTGATCAAATATCTCGAGGTCCTGGGTCCTGGCTCGCATGTTCTTGCGGTCTGCCAGCCCTGCGTAGCCGTTCTCTGCGCGGTGGCGCTGATGGCGCAATCGGGCAATCCGGCGCAGCCGCGAAGCATGACGCTGATGGCCGGGCCGATCGATTGCCGGGTCAACCCGACCAAAGTCAATGAGCTTGCCAACAAGCGAGACATTGCGTGGTTCGAGCGGATGCTGACCGCAACCGTGCCGATGCGCTATCCCGGCGCTTTCCGCCACGTCTATCCGGGCTTCGTGCAACTCGCCGCTTTCATGACGATGAATATCGATCGGCATGTGAAAGCGCACAAAGAGCTTTACGACAATCTCGCCAACGGCGAGCTGGAAAAGGCGGCGACCACCAAGGCATTCTACGACGAATATTTCGCCGTGCTCGATCTCACCGCCGAATTCTATCTGGAAACGGTGCGGCACATCTTCCAGGAGTACGCGCTGCCGCTCGGTAGACTCAAATGGCGCGGTGAGACCATCGATCCGGGCGCGATCCGCCGCACCATGCTGCTGACCGTCGAGGGGGAGCGCGACGACATCTGCGCCGTCGGCCAGACCGTCGCGGCGCACGATCTCTGCAGGAAACTGCGCCCCTATCTCAAGCGGCACCATATGCAGGCCGGTGTCGGCCATTACGGCGTGTTCTCGGGCAAGCGCTGGGAAAACCAAGTCTACCCGATCGTCAAGAATGTGATCTTGTCGAGCAATTGAGCGGAAGCTGGAGCGTGATCCCGGAAAGTGGAAACCGGTTTTCGGAAAAGATCACGCTCGAACAAAAAGCTAGAGCAGACTGCCGATCCAACTATAGCTCATCCCGCTCTAGCGCATCGCCGCGGCGATGTTGCCGCCATCGACGGTGGTCACGTCCGCGGTGGTTTTGAGCGCCAGCGCCTGATGGAGGAACGCTTGCGCAACGTCTTCGGCCGTGACTTCGCGGCCGAGCAGATTGCCGCCCATATAATCTTTCTCGCTCAAGCCGCGCGCTTTCGCACGTGAGGCGATCATCTCTCCCGTCAGCAATCCCGACCTGATGCGGTCGGCGTTGACCGCGTTGGCGCGAATGCCATCGGCGCCATAGTCGAGCGCGTATTGCCGCATGAGCGCCAGCAGCGCTGCTTTTGGAATGCCGTACGGGCCAAAATTCGGTCCAGGATTGACCGCCTGCTTTGAGACATTGAACAAAAGGCACCCGCCGGTCCCTTGCGCGCGCATGATCTTGATCGCGGCCTGCGCCACGCGCTGGTGGCCGTAGAAATTCAGATCAAAGCTCTTGCGCAAAATGTCTTCGTCGACCTCGCCGATGCGGCCTTGCCAGGCGGCGCCGGCATTCGACACGACAATGTCGACGCCGCCAAAATGCGCCGCGATCTGGTCGAAGGCCGCACGAACCGAGCCGCCATCGGTCACGTCGCACGCGATCGCGAGCGGTGATCCACCGATCGTCTTTGCCTGTTCGAGCGCGGCCGCGAGGTTCACGTCGAGCAGCGCAACTTCCGCTCCGGCGATAGCGAATGCCTTGGCTGTGGCGCCGCCGATTGCGCCGGCGGCCCCGGTGACCGCAACGATTTGGCCGGCGAGCGGCGGCTCCTTGCGTGCTCCGAGCTTGGCTTGCTCGAGCGGCCAATATTCGCAGTCGAACATGTCGGCCTCGGAAATCGACTCGAAGCGGCCGATGCGCTCGGCATCGCCGACGACCGCCATCCATTCTTCGGCAATGTCGGCGGCGATGGCGGCGTCGCGTTTGGTGCGGCCCAGACCGAACAGGCCCAGGCCCGGCACCAGCGCGACGCGGGGCAGGGGATCGAGTTCCTGCTTGGCACCGGCGGCACGCTTGTTGTGCCGTGCAAAATAGTCGCGGTAGCGATCGACGAACGCGCCCACAGCTTCGCGGGTCGCATCCGCGAAGCCGTCGAGCTTGCCGGCGTCCGCATGCGGCAAGACCAACGGCCCGTTTTTGGTGCGGATGGTGTGGTCGGGCGTGACCACGCCGCCTTCGGCTAAGCAGGCCAAGTCTGACTGCAACGCGCTCAAAACCGTCGGACCGCCGCGAAAGTCGAGCACCAGACGCCGCCATGCGCCTTCGATTTTCTCATCTTTTTGGCAGCAGGCGCCACGGATGATTGGCGCGACCGACGCGATCGGCTCGGGCTCTCGCCATTCTGTTACGAGAATGCGTGGCTCGCTGTTGCGCGCGATGAAATCCTCGGCGAGAGAGACCATCGCGATCATGCGCTCATAAGCTTCGCGCGCGCTCTCGCCGAAAGTGACGATCCCGTGTTTGCTGAGGATCAAGCCGTCGCTCGGCTGCGCCCGTTCGAAGATCTCGATCGCCTTTTTGGCGAGGCCGAAGCCCGGCATCAAATACGGCACGAAAGCCAGGCGGCCGCCAAACGCGTCGGCGCACTTTTTCTCTCCGTCCGGCTGGTCGATGATGCTGAGCACGGCGCTGGCATGCGTGTGGTCGACGAATTTGTATGGCAAGAAAGCATGCAGCATCACTTCGACGGACGGATTGGGCGCGGCCGAATCGATCAGATTGGCGCGTTCGATCGCGAGGAGTTTTTCATCCGCGATCGCCTCGATGGCGCGCAAATCCCGCAGTGGCGCCAAGCGAACCGCCGGCAAGCCTTCCGCTTCGATCGTGGCCATGTTGGCGCCCGAAGCCTTGATCCGCAGGACCTCGATTTCGTTGCCGAGCAGGTCGCGGGCACGCGTCTTCAAAGAAGTGTTGCCGCCGCCATGCAGCACTAGTTTAGGATCGGCACCGAGCAATCTTGTGCTGTAGAGGCGAAGCGCCAGATCGCGCGTGATGCCGGCCTCGGCGCCGTGCGCCACAATTTCCGCGGCTTCAGCTTCGACCCATCTGCTTTTCATGGGCGCGCGTTCCAAAAAAGAACTGCCCCGGACTTGGTTCGGGGCAGCCAGATGCTTTGCGACAAGATCATGTTCGACCGCGCGACGGCGCGCCCGTCATCAACCGCCGGCGAAGCGTCGTGACCACCAGCCGCTACGGCGTGGCCGATCGGCGCTTTCGCTTTCGCCGACTTCGGTGACGACCGGCTGTTGAGCAGGAGAGGGCGCCTGGATGGGCGTCGGCTGAAGTGCTGCGTCGCTCGCGGCCGCGGTTGGCGCAGGCTCGCGTACAGTCGAACGCCGGCGCGGTTGTTCGTGCTGCGGAGGCGGCGGCGACGCTTGCGCAGCCGCCACATCCGCCGGCTCGGCCGGCGGTGGCGCCTCGCTGGGCGGCGCATCGAGATCGGTGACCGCCTGCGTCAGGTCCGCTTCGTTGGTCGGCGCTGCCGTCAATTCCTCGGCCGAGCCGAATGCATGCGGCTCGGCCTCGCCCTCCTGCATGTCGTGCTCGTATTGGGCCGGCGCGCCTTCGCGCTCCCGTCCCATGCGGTTGCGACGGCCGCCACGGCGGCCGCGACGGCGTCGCCGCCGGTCGCCGTCGCGCTGCGGCTCGCCGCCCTGCGAAGCGAAAGACTCGTCTGCCTCCGCCGCGCCTTCGTCGGTCGCCGTCTCTTCGGCACCCTCGGCGCCGAATTCCTCTTCGGTCTCGCCTGCCTCATCCAAATGACGTTCTTCCGGCGGATGTTCGTCGTGACCATCGTCCTGACGGTGTGGCTGGGCGTGCGCATCGCCGCCGTTCCGGCCGCGCCGCCGCCGACGGCGCCGCCGCCGCCCACCAGCGCCTTCGCCGTGTTGCTCGGTGGCGCCCTCTGCTGGCGTTTCGCTCTCGCCTTCGTCGTCCGATCCCGCCGCTTCCTCGAGCCCGTCTTCTTCTTCCAGCGGCGCGACCGTGGTTTCGGTCTGCTGGGCGAGCGCCTTGGCCGCTTCGAGCGTATGCACCTGTTCGCCGCGATCGATCGCGAAAGCCTGCGGTGCGATCAGGGTCTCATCGGCATTGATCGTGATGGTGATCGCAAAGCGCTCTTCCAGCGCCCGCAAATGCGCGCGCTTCTGGTTGAGCACGTACAACGCCACGTCAGGCCGCGTGCGCGCGATGAGATTGTGGGTAGCGCCGCGCATAAGTTGATCTTCGAGCGCGCGCAACACCTGCAGTGCCAGCGACGAGACGGCGCGGACATGGCCGCTGCCGCCGCAATACGGGCAACGCTCCGTCGAACTTTCCAGCACGCTGGTGCGGATGCGCTGGCGCGACATTTCCAGCAGGCCGAAATGCGAGATGCGGCCGACCTGGATGCGCGCGCGATCCTGCTTCAAGCATTCTTTCAGCCGGCGCTCGACCGAGCGGTTGTTGCGCTTCTCGTCCATATCGATGAAGTCGATGACGATCAGCCCAGCCAGATCGCGCAGCCGCAATTGTCGCGCGATTTCGTCGGCTGCTTCCAGATTGGTTTTCAGCGCCGTGTCTTCGATATGATGCTCGCGCGTGGCGCGGCCGGAATTGACGTCGATGGCGACCAGCGCTTCGGCCTGATTAAGCACGATGTAGCCGCCCGAGCGCAGCTGCACGACCGGGGAGAACATGCCGTCGAGCTGGTTCTCGACGCCGTAGCGCGACAACAGCGGTTGCGTGTCGGAATAAAGTTTTACGTTCTTGGCATGGCTCGGCATGAGCATGCGCATGAACTCTTTGGCTTCCTGATACGCATCCGATCCGGCGACGACGATCTCGTCGATTTCCTTGCTATAGAGGTCGCGGATCGAGCGTTTGACCAGCGAGCCCTCTTCGTAGACGAGCTTCGGCGCGGTCGATTTGAGTGTCAGGTCGCGGACAGTTTCCCAGAGTCGCAGCAGATATTCGAAATCGCGCTTGATCTCGGTCTTGGTGCGGCTCGCGCCCGCCGTGCGCACGATGACGCCCATGCCTTCCGGCACTTCAAGCTCTTGGGCGATTTCCTTCAGCCGGGAGCGATCTTCGCCGCTGGTGATCTTGCGGCTGATGCCGCCGCCACGCGCGGTGTTGGGCATCAGCACGGAATAGCGGCCGGCGAGCGAGAGGTATGTCGTCAACGCGGCGCCTTTGGTGCCGCGCTCCTCCTTGACCACCTGTACCAGCATCACTTGCCGGCGCTTGATGACCTCTTGGATCTTATATTGGCGGCGATAGCGCGGCGCGCGGTCGGGCACCTCTTCGAGCGCATCGGCGCCGCCGACAGATTCGACGATTTCTTCCGCCGCTTCGTCGTCGTCTCCGTCGCCGTCGGCATGGTCGCCGTTCGGGGCGGTCTGCGGAGCCCCGATCACCTCCTCGGCCATATCAGTTGCCAGCTCTGCCGCCGCTTCTCCGGCGTCGTGAACGTCCTCCTGGACGTTCGGTGCTTCGTCTACCGCCGGCAGGTCACTGCTTACATCGGCTTGGCGAGTTTCCGTCTCGAAGAGAGCAGGGAGCTCGGCCGCGTCGGGAAATTCGTTCGCGGGAGTGACCACTTCCGACGGGATGGACAGAGTCTCTTCCGCGGGTGATTCGTGCCCTTCGGCTACGAAGGGCGCCCCTGGGAGGGTGGTCGGTCCCTCGGTGTCTTCGGCCTCGACCGCGGCCTCATCTTCGATCCCGAGTTCCTGTGCCGGGACCTCGGCATGATCCCCGCCCGCGGCGGGCGACTCGCTCCCGGCCGGCTCGGCCGGTTCACCGCCTTGTACGACGTCTTCGTCCCGTCGCGCGGAAGCGCGGTGACGGCCACGATTGCGGCGCGAACGGCGATCGTCTTCGTCGTCGGCGGCGCGCTGGGCGCGGCCTTCTTCGTCGATCAATGCCTGCCGGTCGGCAACTGGGATCTGGTAATAGTCGGGGTGAATTTCGCTGAATGCCAGGAAGCCATGGCGATTGCCGCCGTAATCGACAAAGGCGGCTTGCAGCGACGGCTCAACGCGCGTCACTTTCGCCAGATAGATATTGCCTCGTAGCTGCTTGCGTTGCGCGGACTCGAAATCAAACTCTTCGACACGATTGCCGCGCAGGACGACCACCCGGGTTTCTTCCGGATGGGTCGCGTCGATGAGCATTTTGTTGGCCATTTGCAAATCTCATAAAGGCTGGCCTGCGGCGCACTTCGTGCCGGAACGGCGACGAATACCGCGCGCTGCCAGTTTGTCTGTGGAGGTAACGGATGGAGTACTCCGAGGGCAGGCAAGGAACGCCGCGTCGGCGAGCGCGCGTCGCATTAACGCTGCGGTGCCGATCCGATCGAACCTGTTGGGCCTCGAACATAGACTTCAAACCGTAGTGGACGGCGACGGTTGGGCCGCCGCGATACTGCTAAGCCGACGATATTCGGCAACGCGACCTCGGCGGCACACGCCGCCAGCACATGTCCCGCACCGTAGGCTCCGGTTGCCCTGCTCCTTTAAGGGCGTCGGCGGGGCCAGCTCTTCGTCCGCATCAGAAGCGCGCGAAAGCGCCGGAATGGATCGAAACCCGCGTTCGCCTGCGGTCTCTCTTTCCATGGTAGCTCCATGGGAGACATCGCGGCGGACGTGCCGAGGCCCTGACGGGACACAACCGGAACATTCACCGTCAGCCACCCCCTTCATAAAGCCGCGAGCAGTGAATTGGCAAGCGGCCTGCGCTTTATGTCCCAATGGCGCTGGGGAATAGGCCGGAAACGGCTCCAGATTACGCCCCTGGGTGGCCGCTCTGTGCCATAAATAGGCGCGTAAGCTTCGATTAACCACGCCTGCCTATTGGAGTAAGACTGGCACAAAGGGTTGGAACCGATGGTTGTCCGGGCGGCGAACTGGGCGTTCCTCGGCATGCTCTGCGCCATGGGGGCTCGGGCGGCGGAATTGCCGGCTGCTCCCCCGGCGTCCCCATCCGATTCGCTTCCGGTGGCGACCGACGCCCGGCTCGGCGGGGACGAAACGCAGACCCGTTTCGTCATGGACTTCAACCGCAAGATCGATCTGCGGGCCTTCACGCTTGCCGATCCCTATCGTGTCGTCGTCGATATACCGCAGGTGGTCTTTCAACTGCCGTCTAAGACCGGTGAAACCGGACGCGGCCTGATCAAGGCATTCCGCTTTGGACTTGTGATGCAGGGCGGTTCGCGCCTGGTCTTCGACCTCGCCAAGCCCGCGAAGATCGAAAAAGCGTTCGTCGTTGATTCGACCGAGACTGCCCCGGCCCGCCTCGTCCTCGATCTGGCGCCGACCGACCGCGAAAGTTTTTTACGGCGGACCGCCGCGGACAATCGCACCGCCCGCGCCGATTTGCCGCGCGTCGACGCTCCCGCAGTAAAAGAAGGCGACCAGCGTCCGCTCGTCGTGCTCGATCCAGGACACGGCGGCATCGACACCGGCACCAAGGGGCCGAGCGGCGAAGAAGAAAAAGATATTGTTCTGAACTTCGCGCAGCGCCTGCGCGAACGCCTCGAGAAATCCGGCAAGTATCGGGTGCTGTTGACCCGCACCGACGACACCTTCGTGGCGCTCGCCGACCGCGTACGAATCGCGCGCGACGCTGGCGCGACCCTGTTCGTATCGATTCACGCCGACTCGCTGCCGCACGGCGAAGGCGATGCGCAGGGAGCCAGCATCTACACGCTGTCCGATACCGCGACCGATTCCGAGGCAGCGCGCCTCGCCGAGAAAGAAAACAGGGCAGACGTCATCGCCGGAGTGGATCTGAAGAGCGAACCGGACGATGTCGCCGGCATCCTCATCGATCTCGCTGAACGAGAGACGAAAAGCCTCTCCACACAATTCGCCCATAAACTCGCCGGCGAGATGAAGGCGGTAATGCGAATGCACAAAAAGCCGCTGAAGTCCGCGGGCTTTCGCGTCCTACGCGCGCCCGACGTGCCGTCGGTGCTGGTCGAACTCGGTTACGTCTCCAATCGGCAGGATTTGCAGTCGCTCTTGTCCGAGACTTGGCGGAACCGGACATCGGACTCGATGGCGCAGGTGATCGAAACCTTCCTGTCCTCGCCGATGGCGGGAGCCCATACCGGGTCAAACTAAGGACCTAACGGCCTCAGTTTGAACAAAAACGAGAGCGACGACAAAGCTGTCGAACGGGGTTTTTGCACGGTTTCTTGTGGGTTCCTTTGCCCTTAAGGGCAAAAGTGACATAAGGGGCGTTTCGCAGCCCATCGCGGCGCGGATCAATGGGGCGCGGGCGTGACTGGGCGGGGCGTTTAGCATGAAAATCTTGCTCCGGTTCTTCGGCTTTCTGTTCGCGGCGGGAACCATTCTGTTCATCGCCGGGATCGCGGCCGTGGCCGGCCTGATGTGGCATTTTTCCAAGGACCTGCCGGAATACACGCAACTGCAGAATTACGAGCCGCCAGTGATGACGCGGGTGCACGCGTCCGATGGCTCGCTGCTTGCGGAATACGCCAACGAGCGCCGCCTTTATCTGCCGATCCAAGCAATTCCGAAGCTTGTGACCAATGCGTTCATCGCCGCGGAAGATAAGAATTTCTACCAACATCCCGGCGTCGACGTCACCGGCATCGGCCGCGCGGCGATGGTCTATATCCAGAATTACGGCGGCGGCCGGCGGCCGCAGGGCGCTTCGACCATCACCCAACAGGTGGCGAAGAATTTCCTTTTGACCAACGAACTGTCGATGACGCGCAAGATCAAGGAAGCGCTGCTCGCCTTGCGCATCGAGCGAGCATACTCGAAGGACAAGATCCTCGAGCTTTATCTCAACCAGATCTATCTCGGACTCGGCGCCTACGGCGTTGCCGCGGCTTCGCTCCTCTATTTCGACAAATCGGTGCACGAACTGACGGTCGCCGAGGCGGCTTACCTCGCCGCGTTGCCGAAGGGGCCGAACAACTACAATCCGTTCCGCCGCCGCGACGAGGCGATTGCGCGGCGCAATTATGTGATCGACCGCATGGTCGAAGACGGCTTCATCACGGCAGCCGTCGGCGACAAATCCAAGAAGGAACCGTTGAACGTCGCGGTGCGGCCGACCGGCGCGCACACATTCGCGGCCGAGTATTTTGCCGAAGAGGTCCGCCGCTACCTCTTCGAGAACTACGGAGAGAAGAAGCTCTACGAAGGCGGCCTCTCCGTGCGCACCACGCTCGATCCAAAGATGCAGGTGCTGGCGCGCAAGACCATGACCGACGGGCTGATCAATTTCGACGAGACGCAAGGTTACCGCGGCCCGATCGGCAAGATCGAGATCGAGGGCGACTGGGGCATCAAGCTTGCCGACCACAAATCGTTGTCCGACATCGATCCCTGGCGGCTTGCGGTCGTGCTCGAGGTGAGCGACCAGTCCGCGCGCGTGGGGCTGCAGCCGGCGCGCGATCCCGGAGGAGCCGTCGTCAAAGCCCGCGAAGTCGGCATCGTGCCGCTCGACGGCGTGAAGTGGGCAAAGCCCGCTGGCGGGCCGGCCAAGCCGATCCAGCGTGTCAGCCAAGTGCTGTCGCCTGGCGACATCATCTACGTCGATCCCACGAAGGATCAGGGCCAGTTCCGGCTGCGCCAGTTGCCGGAAATTTCCGGCGCCATGGTGGTGATGGATCCTCGCACCGGGCGCGTGCTCGCGATGGTAGGCGGCTTCTCCTACGATCAAAGCCAGTTCAATCGCGCCACGCAGGCGCTGCGCCAGCCGGGCTCCTCGTTCAAGCCGCTAGTCTACGCAGCCGCCATCGATAACGGCTATACCCCCTCGACTGTCGTGCTCGACGCTCCCATCGAGGTCGACACCGGTCAGGGGGGCGGCGGCGTGTGGAAGCCGGAAAACTATGGCGGCAAATTCTACGGACCCTCGACGCTGCGCTTTGGTCTTGAGCAATCGCGCAATGTGATGACGGTGCGGCTCGCGCAAGACATCGGCATGCCGTTGATCGCCGAATATGCCAAGCGCTTCGGCGTCTATGACGATTTGCCGCCTTATCTCTCGTATGCGCTTGGCGCCGGCGAAACGACCGTCCTTCGCATGGTCACCGCCTATTCGATGCTCGACAATGGCGGGCGGCGGGTAAAGCCGACATTGATTGATCGCATCCAGGACCGTTACGGCCACACCATCTTCCGGCACGACCAGCGCGAATGCGTGGGGTGTGATGCCGATAAATGGAACGGTCAGCCCGAGCCGACGCTCCTCGACCACCGCGAACAGGTGATCGATCCGATGACCGCCTACCAGATCACCTCGATGATGGAAGGCGTCGTGCAGCGGGGCACGGCTACGGTCGTGCGCGAAGTCGGCAAGCCGATCGCGGGCAAGACCGGCACAACCAATGAGGAGAAGGACGTCTGGTTCATCGGCTTTTCTCCCGATATCGTCTGCGGCGTCTATCTGGGCTTCGACAAGCCCCGCCATATCGGGCGGCTCGCGACCGGCGGCCATCTGGCCGCTCCGGTGGTGAAGGATTTCCTCAAGGTGGTGCTTGCCGACAAGCCGCCGATTCCCTTCCGCGTGCCGCCGGGCATCAAGCTCATCCGCGTCGACGCCAAGAGCGGCATGCGTGCCGGCCCGGGTGATCCGAAAGTCATCCTCGAAGCGTTCAAGCCCGGTACTGCACCGCCGGATAGCTACTCGGTCATCGGCACCGAGGCATCCAGCAGCGGCGGCGCTATGTCGGTTTCGCCGGATTCCGCCGCCGGCGCGGTGCACACCGGCACCGGCGGCCTTTACTGAGGCTTTTCATTAGGGCTCTTGAGGCTTTTCGCCGGACGCGTTGCATCCGGCGGCGTCAACCATTAAATCGCTCCCCATCATGCGTGCAGAAATCGAAGCCATCGTCGGTGACATCAAGCAGTCGGTCGGGCTGCTGAGGAGGCATCTTTGACGTCGACAAGGCGCGCGCGCGGCTTGCCGAGTTGAACCGGCAGGCCGAGGACCCCAATCTCTGGAACGATCCGCAGCGCGCGAGCCGGCTGATGCAGGAGCGCACGGCGCTTGAGGATCAGCTCACCGCCATTTCCCGCATCGAGCAGGAGCTCGACGATCAAGTGACCATGATCGAGCTCGGCGAGGCCGAGGGCGATCAAAGGGTCATTGCCGACGCGGAGGCATCGTTGCGCAAGCTCAAGGCCGATGTCGCGCGCCGCGAACTCGAAGCGCTTCTGTCAGGGGAAGCCGACGCCAACGATTCTTACCTCGAGGTGCATGCCGGCGCCGGCGGCACCGAGAGTCAAGACTGGGCCAACATGTTGCTGCGCATGTATGTGCGTTGGGCCGAGCAGCACGGCTTCAAGGTCGACTATATCGAAGAGACCGACGGCGAAGAGGCCGGCATCAAATCGGCCACGATCGAGGTGAAAGGCCGCAATGCGTACGGCTGGCTGAAGACTGAAAACGGCGTGCATCGCCTGGTGCGCATTTCGCCTTTCGACTCCAATGCGCGCCGGCACACCTCGTTCGCGAGCGTCACAGTATATCCTGTGGTCGACGACCGCATTCAGATCGACATCAAAGAAGCCGACGTACGCACGGACACCATGCGTTCCGGCGGCGCCGGCGGTCAGCACGTCAACAAGACCGAATCCGCGGTCCGGCTCACGCACATCCCGACCAACATCGTCGTGGTGTGCCAGAACGACCGCTCGCAACACCGCAACCGCGCGCAGGCTTGGCAGATGTTGCGCGCCAAGCTCTATGAAGCCGAGCTCAAAAAGCGCGAGGAGAAAGCCGCCGCCGATCAGGCCGCCAAGACTGATATTGGCTGGGGCCATCAGATCCGTTCTTATGTGCTGCAGCCCTATCAGATGGTGAAGGATCTGCGCACTGGCGTTTCGACCTCCAATACCGGCGGCGTGCTCGACGGCGACATCGACCAATTCATGGAAGCGGCGCTGGCGCAAAAGGCGTTCGGCGGCGAGCCGGCGCAAGTCGAGGACGTGGAGTAGGGCGCGCCTCGCTCGCCGGCACTCAGCTGTTCCTCAGGCCGCAATGGACTTTGCTCGCCAAGTTCGATGGCGAATTCGCCAAAGGCTCTCAGACATATGCCGGCACCGGTACGCTGCGCTATGCGTGGTAGGTCATTCGGCGCAGACGTAAGCGCCACCCTTTTCCAGAGCGCGCTTGTAAGCGCCCCGTGCGTGGATACGTTTGAGAAAATCCATCAGGTTCGGCCGCGTCTCGTTGAGACCGGCGCGCGCTCGCGCGGCCTCGAGGGGAAAACTCATCATGATATCGGCAGCGGAGAATGCCTCGCCGAGGAACCATGGTCCCTTGCTCAATTCACCTTCCAAGAAGTCGAGACGAAGTTTGAGCTGAGCGTTGACGAACGGTCGAGCCGGCCGTCCCAAAAGCCCGAGCCTGTTGATCACAAGCTTGAGCAGAAGCGGCGGCATAAGCGAGCCTTCTGCATAGTGCAGCCAGTATTTGTAGCGCCAGTATGAATCCGAACCGCTTGGCGGCGCCAAATCCCGGCCGTAGCGCTGCACCAGATACTCAACGATCAGTCCGGTCTCCGCGAATATGCGGTCATTGTCTTCGATGATCGGGGATTTTCCGAGCGGGTGCACACGGCGCAATTCGTTCGGCGCCAGCATGGCCTTCTTGTCGCGCTCGTAACGCGCGACTTCGTACGGCGCGCCGATCTCTTCGAGCAGCCACAAGACGCGCTGGCTGCGCGAATTGTTGAGATGATGAACACGGATCATCGTAGCGAATAGCCAAGTAGCGAGTTGCGAATGGTAAGCGGCAATCTGCAGAATAGCGAGACATCACCCGCTAGTCGCTGTTCACCAGTCGCTGCTCGCTCCCGCGAGCCTGGCGCCGGCATGCAAGAACTTTTGCGGATCGACCGCGTCGCCGTCGATGCGGGTTTCGTAGTGCAGATGCGGCCCTGTCGAACGGCCAGTCGAGCCCATGCGGCCGATGACCTGACCGATACGAATCTCGTCGCCGACTTTGACATCGATCTGCGAGAGGTG
>Ga0210401_10002052_pt1 | contig 22575 bp, 20 predicted proteins | sample IncBWH32MmetaG_FD_150866 | JGI IMG/M metagenome (GOLD analysis project Ga0210401, IMG submission 150866) | Forest soil microbial communities from Barre Woods Harvard Forest LTER site, Petersham, Massachusetts, United States - Inc-BW-H-32-M | ecosystem: Environmental > Terrestrial > Soil >... | reverse complement strand
GCCGCGCTGTCCGCGATCCAGTCGCAGCAGGGCATCAACCCGCGCACCGTGGAAGAAGCCGATGTGTTCGCCATCCACCAGGAAGGCGGCTATTCCTGCGTCGAAGTGTTCTTCTTCCGCACCGGTCAGAACTGGGGTAACCGCGCTTATTTCCCGCGCGCGGAAAAGTCGTTCACCCCGGAGGAAGTGCTGTCCTCGTTCCTCGCCCAGTTCTACGACGACAAGCCGCCGCCAAAGCTCATCCTGCTCTCGCATGAGATCGAGGAAGCCGAATTGCTGGCGGATGCGCTCACGGTGAAGGCCGGCCACAAGGTCGAAGTATCGGTGCCCAAGCGCGGCGAGAAGAAAGAGATGATCGCGCACGCGCTGACCAATGCGCGCGAGGCGCTAGGGCGCAAGCTCGCGGACACCGCAACCCAGAGCCGGCTCCTGGAGCAGCTCGGGGCCACGCTGCAACTGCCGCAGGCGCCGAAGCGGATCGAGGTCTACGACAACAGCCACATCCAGGGCACCAACGCGGTCGGCGCCATGATCGTCGCCGGGCCCGACGGATTCGTGAAAAACCAGTACCGCAAGTTCAACATCAAGTCCGAAGGACTTACCCCCGGCGACGATTACGGCATGATGCGCGAGGTGCTGGAACGGCGCTTCAAGCGGCTGCTCACGCCGTCAGAGGCCGATAAGGCGAAAGCCGATGACAGCGTGCCGCAATGGCCCGACCTTGTCATCATCGACGGCGGCCGGGGTCAGCTCAACGCGGTGCGGGAGATTTTCCAGACCCTGGGACTTTCGCAGGTATCGCTGATGGCGGTGGCCAAGGGACCGGACCGCGACGCCGGCCGCGAGACCCTGTTCATGCCCGACCGCGAGGCGATCAAGCTGGAGCCGCGCGACCCCGTGCTGTATTTCATCCAGCGGCTCCGCGACGAGGCCCATCGATTCGTGATCGGCTCCCATCGCAAGCGGCGGACCAAGGACATCCGCGAGGCCGGCCTGCAGGAGATTCCCGGCATTGGCCCCTCGCGCAAACGTGCGTTGCTCCATCATTTCGGGACGCTGAAGGAGATCGAGCGGGCCTCGATCGCCGATCTCGGCAGGGTCCCGGGCGTCAGCGCCGAGAGCGCACGGAAAATCTTCGAGTTTTTCCACTCCCAGCCCAGCTAGGACGGGGGTAAGGAGTCACACGGGCGTCGTCTGCGGAGGGTCATCTGGGTCAAGGCGGTTGACCTAGACCTCGCAGCGGTATTGGAAGGACGGATGAACATCGCAACCACCAGAGGGACGGCGAAAGGCTCGCTGTCGATCCCCAATATCCTGACCTGCGCGCGGATCGCCGCCATCCCGGTGGTGATCGGCTGCATCTATGCCCAGTCCATTGCGGACGGTCCCTTGTGGCTGCGCTGGGTGGCGGTGGCCGTGTTCATCGCGGCCGGGATCACCGACTATCTGGACGGCTATTATGCCCGGGTCTGGAACCAGCAATCGGCGTTCGGGCGGATGCTCGACCCGATCGCCGACAAGCTCCTGGTCGCCTCCTGCCTCTTAATGCTCGCCGCCGACGGCATCATCCATGGCTGGTCGCTGTGGGCTGCGATCGTGATCCTGTGCCGCGAAATCCTGGTCTCGGGCCTGCGCGAATATCTCGCCGCACTCCGCGTCAGCGTCCCGGTGACGAAACTCGCAAAATGGAAGACCACGATCCAGCTCGTCGCAATCGGCTTCCTGCTCGCGGGCGAGGCCGGGGACCTCGTGGTGCCGGTCGTCACGCAGATCGGCCTGTTGCTGTTGTGGATCTCGGCGATCCTGACGGTCTACACCGGCTGGGACTATTTCCGGCATGGCATCCACCACGTCCTCGAGGAGGATGGGGCATGAAGGTGAAATATTTCGCCTGGGTGCGCGAGCGGATCGGCAAGGCGGAAGAGACGATCGATCCGCCATCGAGCGTGCGCACCGTCGACGACCTGATCGGCTGGCTCACCGCGCGCGGCGAAACCTACGCCTATGCGTTCGAGAAGCCGAAGGTGATCCGCGCCGCGATCGACCACGCCCATGTCAAGCCGGAAGCGACAATCGCGGGCGCAAGCGAGATCGCCTTCTTCCCGCCGATGACCGGCGGCTAGCCGCGATATGAGCGCGCCCGTCACCATCCGCATCCAGCAAGAGGATTTCGACGCCGCGCGCGAGATAGCCGTGCTGTCGAAAGGGCGGACCGATATCGGCGCCGTGGTGACGTTCTCCGGCATCTGCCGCGGGCCCGAGGGCGGCGACGATATCGCATCGCTGACGCTCGAACATTATCCTGGAATGGCCGAGGCCGAGATCAAGCGCCATGTGGATGAAGCGATAGCGCGTTGGCCATTGCAGGGCGTGACCGTGATCCATCGCTTCGGCCGCATCGAGCCCGGACAGAACATCGTGCTCGTCGTGACCGCGTCAAGACACCGTCAAGCGGCGTTTCATGCCGCTGAATTCCTGATGGACTATTTGAAGACGTCGGCGCCGTTCTGGAAACAGGAAGAAAGCTCCGAGGGCAAAGGCTGGGTCGAAGCCAAGGCCCATGACGATGCCGCGGCGGCGCGCTGGACCAAGTGATGGCCAAAATGATGGTCAAGCGCGTGAAGGCGGCGAAAAGGCCCGCCGTGAAACTTCCGAAAGTCGCCAGCGGCGAGTTGCTGACGCTGCTCGACTTCATGCGCTATGCCGTCAGCCGCTTCAACGAAGCCAAGCTCGCCTTTGCGCATGGCACCACCGATCCTGTTGCGGAAGCCGCGTTTCTGATCTGTGAGGCGCTGCATCTGCATCCCGACCAGTTCGAGAGCCTTGCCAACGCCCGCGTCACCGCCGCCGAAGGCAAGCACCTCCTCGACTTGATCGGCCGTCGCGTCACCACGCGGAAACCAGCCGCCTATCTCGTCAACAAGATCTATATGCGCGGCCTTCCCTTCTACGTGGACGAGCGCGTGATCGTGCCGCGCTCCTTCATCGGCGAGCTGCTGGATTCGCATTTTGCCGGTGACGACGGCGAAGGCGCCTCGCTGATGGACCCTTTCAACGTCGACAGCGTGCTCGACCTCTGCACCGGCTCCGGCTGCCTTGCCATTCTCGCCGCGCGGCATTTTCCCAACGCGACGGTCGATGCCGTTGATATCTCCAAGGACGCGCTCGCGGTCGCGGCGCGCAACGTGGCCGATCACGGCCTCGAGGACCGCGTCGCGCTGCATCGCGGCGATCTCTTCGCCCCACTCGGGAACAAGCGCTACGACCTCATCATCTCCAACCCGCCTTATGTCGATGCCGAGGGCATGGCCGCGCTGCCGCCGGAATGCCGCGCCGAGCCGAAACTCGCCTTCGACGGCGGTGCCGACGGGCTTGATATTATCAGCCGCATCCTCGACCAGGCAGGCGAACATCTGACGCCGGAGGGCGGTCTTCTCTGCGAAATCGGCCGCGGCCGCGAGAACCTCGAAGCGGCCTATCCGCAAGCTCCCCTGCTTTGGCTCGATACCGAGGATTCGGAGGCCGAAGTGTTCTGGATTGCGGCCGCAGATCTGGTCTGAGCGCTGCGCAACATTCCGTTGCAAAAGGCGGAAAACTCGCAGGTTTTTGACGTTCACGCCGCCCGCCGAAGCTGATAGCGTGATGCCAGCCCCGAGAAATCCCGCAAACACCCGAAGAGGCCCCATGCTGGACAAGAGCCCGAACACCCCCGCCGTCAATGTGCCGAACGACCTAGCGGCGCACTGGATGCCGTTCACCGCCAACCGCGCCTTCAAGAAGGCCCCGCGGCTGCTCGCCGGCGCCAAGGATATGCACTACATCACCGTTGACGGCCGCAAGATCATCGACGCGGCTTCCGGCATGTGGTGCACCAATGCCGGCCATGGCCGCACCCAGATTTCGGACGCGATCGGCAAGATGGCCGCGACCCTGGACTACGCGCCGCCGTTCCAGTTCGGCATTCCCCAGGCCTTCGAGCTTGCAAGCCGCATCGCCGAGCTGGCGCCCGCCGGCCTCGACCATGTGTTCTTCTGCAACTCGGGCTCGGAAGCTGCCGACACCGCGCTCAAGATCGCGATCGCCTATCACCAACTCAATGGCCAGGGTGCCCGCACCCGCCTGATCGGCCGCGTCCGCGGTTATCACGGCGTCGGCTTCGGCGGCACGGCGGTCGGCGGCATCGTCAACAACCGCAAGATTTTCGGCTCGCTGCTTTCCGGCGTCGACCACATCCCTGCGACCTATGACCGCGAGAAGCAGGCCTTCACCAAGGGCGAGCCGGAATATGGCGCGCATTTCGCCGACGAGCTGGAAAACCTCGTCAACCTTCATGGCGCCAACACCATCGCGGCCGTGATCGTCGAGCCGATGGCGGGATCGACCGGCGTAATCCCGGCGCCGAAGGGCTATCTCAAGCGGCTGCGCGAGATCACCCAGAAGCACGGCATTTTGCTGATCTTCGACGAGGTCATCACCGGCTATGGCCGCCTCGGACACGCCTTCGCCGCCGAGCGTTACGGCGTGCTGCCGGACCTCCTCACCTTCGCCAAGGGCGTCACCAATGGCGCGGCTCCCATGGGCGGCGTGATCGTGCGCGACACCATCCATGACGCCTTCATGAGCGGCCCCGAGCACATGGTGGAACTGGCCCATGGCTATACCTATTCGGCGCATCCGCTGGCTTGCGCGGCCGGCCTTGCCACGCTCGACATCTACCGCGACGAAAAGCTGTTCGAGCGCGCCAAGGCGCTGGAGCCGAAATTCGCCGACGCGGTGATGTCGCTGAAGGGCCAGCCCAACGTGCTCGACATCCGCACCGTGGGCCTCACCGCCGGCATCGACCTCGCCCCGCGCGCTGCCGACCTCGTCGGCAAGCGCGGCTATGACGCCATGGTCTCGGCGTTCCACGACAACGACCTGATGCTGCGCATTGCCGGCGACACGCTGGCGCTGACCCCGCCGCTGATCATCAGCGAGGACCAGATCGACGAGGTCATCGAGAAGGTCGGCAAGGTCATCAAGGCAGTGGCTTGATCTTCGCCTCTCCCCGCACGCGGGGAGAGGTCGAAAGCGAAGCTTTCGGGTGAGGGGCTCGTTCCACGAGTCCCGATGCGGAGAGAGCCCCTCACCCCAGCCCTCTCCCCGCAAGTGCGGGGCGAGGGAGTCGACGGGCACCGCGGCCACACCCCGCCCCCAGTTCCGGGCGTGCCCAAGAAACACTAGCCTCTCGAATCAACATTAGTGCTAAGCTCGCGCCGCTCGGGGGAGTGCGCGCGCCAAATGATCCGTATTTCTACGATTTTCGTCGCCATTTGCATGGTGCTGGTCGCGGCATCCCTGGGGCTGATCCTGTACTCCATCGCCGGGATCAGCGGACCGGAATCGGCCATTGTGGCGCTGGCCGCGCTGACCTTCCTGATCCTCTACAACGCCGTCTCGATGCGGCTGCGCGACCGTAGCGATGTCGGCAGCCAGATCGCCGACCTCTCCCGCGGCACCGCCGATCTCGCCCGCCAGGTCGCCGAATTCGGCCGGCGGCTGGCCGCCGTCGAGGGACGGGTGGTATCGGCCAATTCGGCCGGCGCCGACCGCATCCAGTCCGTGGTCAACGAGATCGGCGAGCTCGGCGGCCTCGTCCGCCAGCTTGCCTCCTCGGTTGCCAGCCACGAGGACATGCTGAGCTCGATCCAGGCCGATGCAGAGGCCGCACCTGCGCCCGCCATCGCCACGGAGCCGGCCACGCAGGTCGCCCCACCGACTGTCGCTGAAGAGAAACGCGCGGCTCCCCCGCCCGCCCCTACTCCGGCGGCGGCCGTTGAAACCGCGCCGTCCCGCAACAACACCCAGACCCTGGCGGCGGTACGCAACGCGATTGAAGAGAACCGTTTCGACATCTACCTGCAGCCGCTGGTGACGCTGCCGCAGCGCAAGGTGCGCTACTACGAAGCCGTGACGCGACTGCGCGACGACAAGGATCAGCTCATCACCGCCGAGGATTTCATCGGCGTCGCCGAAGCCGCCGGCATGATCGGCCGCATCGATCACATGGTCATGCTCCGCTGCGTGCAGGTGCTGCGGCGGCTGATGGTGCGCAACAAGGAAGTCGGCGTGTTCTGCAACGTCGCCGCGTCCACGCTGAGCAACACCGCGACGTTCTCGCAGTGCCTGGACTTCCTCGATGCCAACCGGGCGCTCGCGCCCTCCTTCGTGCTGGAATTCAAGCAGGCGACCTTCCGCAATCTCGGACCGACCGAGACCGAGCATCTCGCCTCGCTGGCGCAGCGCGGCTATCGCTTCTCGATCGATCATGTGACGGATCTGCGCTTCGAGCCGCGCGAGCTCGCCGACCGCGGCGTGCGCTTCATCAAGGTGCCGGCTTCGCTGTTGCTCGACCCGAAGCTGAACTCGACTTCCGACATCCATCCCTCCGACCTCTCCGACCTGCTCGGCCGTTTCGGCATCGATCTGATCGCCGAGAAGATCGAGGGCGAACGCGCCGTGGTCGACCTGCTCGATTTCGATGTCCGCTTCGGCCAGGGCTTTCTATTCGCGCCGCCGCGTCCGCTGCGCCCGGAAGGTGCGCCCAATGGCAGCGCCCCGACGTCCAACGGACTCGAAGCGAACGGCGCCGAGAAGGCCGCGACTGCTCCGGCTGCCGCGATCGATCCGCCGCCGCGGATGAGCGGCAACGCTGCGCTGGCGCGCCGCGCCGCCGGCCCCGGTTAAAGCGGGCCTCCCCATCATGACTTTGCGTTTCGTCGAGCGCTTGCGCGACCTCGTTGGCGGCGTAGAGGTAATCCTCTCCGACATCTGGGGCGTAGTGCATAACGGCCTCGAGTCGTTTCCCGAGGCCTGCGAAGCGCTGCACACCTATCGCAAGAGCGGCGGCACCGTTATCCTCATCACCAACGCGCCGCGGCCTGCCGATTCCGTGCAGCGCCAACTGCGAAAGCTCGGCGTCGCCGACGACACCTATGATGCGATCGTCTCGTCAGGTGATTTGACGCGGCACTATGTTGCCGATCATCCCGGACGCAAGGTGTTCTGGCTTGGTCCCGAACGCGACAGCTCGATCTACCGCGGCCTCGATCTCAAGCTCTCGCCGCTGCAACAGGCCGATTACATCGTCTGCACCGGGCTGCTCGACGACGAGACCGAGTCCGCCGAAGATTATCGCCCGATGATGCGCGAGGCGCTGGCACGGAAGCTGACGCTGATCTGCGCCAACCCCGACATCGTGGTCGAGCGCGGCGACCGGCTGATCTATTGCGCCGGTGCCATCGCCGAGCTCTACCGCGAGCTTGGCGGCGAGGTGATCTTCTACGGCAAGCCGCACCGGCCGATCTATGAGCGCGCCATCGCGCTTGCCGCCGAGCATGGCGGACACGAGATCAAGCTCGATCGTGTTCTCGCGATCGGCGATTCCGTGCGCACGGACCTCGCCGGCGCGCATGGCTTCGGCATCGACTGCCTGTTTGTGACCCGAGGCATTCATTCCGAGGAGTTCGAGGGGATCGACCAGCTCGATCCCGCTTCGATCAAGGAGCTGTTCGGCCACCCGCCCCGCGCGCTGACGCGGGAGTTGAAGTGGTGACAACGTGAACCAAGCGCCTTACGCGCTGGCCATGTCCGGGAAGACCGCCTCGATCTTGGTCTTCAGCGTCGCCGCATTGAACGGCTTGACGATGTAATTGTTCACGCCGGCCTTCTTGGCGGCGATCACGTTCTCGGTCTTCGACTCGGCCGTGATCATGATGAAGGGCGTGGTGGCGAGGTTGGGGTCGGCGCGGACTTCGCGCAGCAGGTCGTAGCCGGTCATCGGCTCCATGTTCCAGTCGGAGATCACGAGGCCATATTTCTTGCCGCGCATCTTGTTCAGCGCAGCCGAGCCGTCGCTGGCGTCGTCGATGTTCTCGAAGCCGAGCTGTTTCAACAGATTGCGGATGATACGGATCATGGTGGAATAGTCGTCCACCACCAGAACCGACATCGACAGATCAACAGCCATTTCTTGACTCCCACGCGCACGACCACGACGAAAAACAGGTTCAGCCCGAGGCCAAAACCCTTTCGCAGACCACCCGTAGGACTAACATCAGGCCTTAAACAGCCCGTTAAGCGACCTTGCCCGCGCGACTGCGACGCCCTGCCGCGTCCCCCGCTTGACTTGACCGCGCCTGCCGAGCCACGGTCCGGCCCCGATCCGGAACAAGCCGAAGTAAGACGAAAAATGCCGCCTGCTTTTACCGTTATCCGCGATTCCACCCCTGCGGCCGACATCCCGAAGGGAAGCGTGGTCGCCATGGGCAATTTCGACGGCGTGCATCTCGGCCACCGGGCCGTCATCAATGCCGCCCTCGAGATGGGCAAGGCGCATGGCCGCCCTGCGCTGGCGGTGACCTTCGAGCCGCATCCGCGGCGCTTCTTCAGCCCGACCACTCCCCAGTTTCAGCTCTCCGACGAGACCGCCAAGCTCAGGCTGCTCGCCGGCACGGGGCTCGCGGGCGCCGTCATCATGACCTTCGACAAGACGCGCGCCGGCACCACGGCGCAAGATTTCATTCACCATGACCTGATCGAGCGGCTCGGCATTTCCGGCATCGCGGTCGGCTATGATTTCCATTTCGGCAAGGGCCGCGTCGGCTCGCCGAGCCTGCTGGTCAGCGAAGCGCCGCGACTCGGCATCGAGGTCGACGTGCAGCCGCATATCGACATCGACGAGCGGCCGGTTTCATCCAGCGCCATCCGCAGCGCGCTGGGCGAGGGCCAGATCGAGGATGCCACCTTGATGCTGGGCCAGCCCTGGTTCGTCACCGGCGAGGTGATCCATGGCGAAAAACGCGGCCGCGAGCTTGGCTATCCCACCGCCAATATCCGCCTCGACAACAATTGCGGCCTCAGGCACGGCATCTATGCGGTGCGGGTCGGCCGCGGAGCCGAGCGCATCGACGGCGTCGCGAGCTTTGGCCGCCGCCCGACCTTCGACAACGGCGCGCCGCTGCTCGAAATCTTCCTGTTCGATTTCAAGGGCGACCTTTACGGCCAGAAGCTGGATGTCGCCTTCATCGGCTTCATCCGGGAAGAGCTGAAATTTTCGAGCGTGGACGCGCTGGTCAAGCAGATGGATGACGATTCTGCCCGTGCCCGCGCGCAATTGGCCGCCGTGCCTCAGGCATTTCCGAGGCTCGGGGAGATCGCTTAGGGCCGCTTTGGACCTTTGCGATTTGGCCCTCCCCCTGCTATGGAGAGCCCCATGTTTGCGCGGCGCATCATAGGGATTAGCGGCCCGGCTTCCGCCTGAGCCAACGGCTCGGCGCAAGACCGGGATTTTCCTGTTTCACCCGCGATCGATCGCATCTTCCCGCGCCTTCCGAGCAAGTCACATCTCATGTCCGAAAAGCCGCAAAAGTCCGACGCCAAAGACTATTCCAAGACCCTGTTCCTGCCGCAGACCGAGTTTCCGATGCGCGCCGGCCTGCCGCAGCGCGAGCCGGAAATCCTCAAGCACTGGAACGAAATCGGCCTCTACGAAAAGCTGCGCGAAGAAGCGCGCGGCCGCGCCAAGTTCGTGCTCCATGACGGCCCGCCCTACGCCAATGGCAACATCCATATCGGGCATGCGCTGAACAAGATCCTCAAGGACGTCGTCACCAAGAGCCAGCAGATGCTCGGCTACGACTCCAACTACGTGCCGGGCTGGGACTGCCACGGCCTGCCGATCGAATGGAAGATCGAGGAGGAGAATTACCGCTCCAAGGGCAAGCCAAAGCCGGACTTCCGCGACAGCGCCGCGATGGTGGCGTTCCGCAAGGAGTGCCGCGCTTACGCGACGCACTGGCTCGACGTGCAGCGCGAGGAGTTCAAGCGGCTTGGCGTCATCGGCGACTGGGATCACCCCTACGCCACCATGAGCTATCCGGCCGAAGCGCAGATTGCGCGCGAGATCATGAAATTCGCGGCCAACGGCACGCTCTATCGCGGCTCGAAACCCGTGATGTGGAGCGTCGTCGAGAAGACCGCGCTGGCGGAGGCCGAAGTCGAGTACGAGGATTACACGTCGGATACGGTGTGGGTGAAGTTTCCCGTCACCTCGCCGGCGCATGGCGCGCTTGCCAATGCCAGCGTCGTGATCTGGACCACTACGCCCTGGACGCTGCCCGGCAACCGCGCGATCTCGTTCTCGCCGAAGATCGCCTATGGCCTCTACGAGGTGACCGACGCGCCCGCCGACAATTGGGCCAAGACCGGTGACAAGCTGATCCTCGCCGATGCGCTCGCAGACGGCGTGTTCAAGCAGGCGCGTGTCACCGAATACAAAAAGGTGCGCGACATCCCCGCGGATACGCTCGACGCGGTGGAATGCGCTCATCCGCTGAAACGCTTTGCCAGCGACGGCTACCAGTTCGTTGTTCCGCTCCTGCCCGGCGACCACGTCACCGACGACACCGGCACCGGCTTCGTGCACACCGCGCCGAGCCACGGCCGCGAGGACTTCGATGTCTGGACGGCCAATGCACGTGAGCTGGAAGCGCGCGGCATCAACACCACGATCCCCTATACGGTCGATGAGAACGGCGCCTTCACCGACCACGCGCCCGGCTTTACCGGCAAACGCGTGATCAACGACAAGGGTGAAAAGGGCGACGCCAACGAGGCCGTGATCAAGGCCCTGATCGACGCCGGCATGCTGCTCGCGCGCGGCAGGCTGAAGCACCAATATCCGCATTCCTGGCGCTCGAAGAAACCGGTGATCTTCCGCAACACGCCGCAATGGTTCATTGCGATGGATAAGGACATCGTGGACGCCCCGGGCAAGCCCGGGGCTATGGCGGCCGACGGCAAGGCGAAGCCCGGCGATACGCTGCGCGCCCGCGCGCTGCATGCGATCTCGGTGACGCAATGGGTGCCGCCGTCGGGCCAGAACCGCATCAACGGCATGATCGAGGCGCGGCCCGATTGGGTGATCTCGCGCCAGCGCGCCTGGGGCGTGCCAATTGCAGTATTCGTACGAGAAAAGCGCGACGGCTCGGCCGAGATCCTGATGGATGAGGCCGTCAACAAGCGCATCGGCGATGCCTTCGAGAAGGAAGGCGCGGACGCCTGGTACGTGGATGGCGCCCGCGAGCGCTTCCTCGGCTCGCTTGCCAATGAGGACTGGAAGAAGGTCGACGACATCCTCGACGTCTGGTTCGATTCCGGTTCGACCCACGCCTTCGTGCTGGAAGATCCCGTGCATTTCCCGGGCCTCGCCGGCATCAAGCGCAAGGTCGATGGCGGCGCCGACACCGTGATGTATCTCGAAGGAAGTGACCAGCATCGCGGCTGGTTCCACTCTTCGCTGCTTGAAAGCTGCGGCACGCGGGGACGCGCGCCTTACGATGTGGTGCTGACCCACGGCTTCACGCTCGATGAGAACGGCCGCAAGATGTCGAAGTCGCTCGGCAACACGGTCGAGCCGCAAAAGGTGATGGCGCAATCCGGCGCCGATATCCTCCGCCTCTGGGTCTGCGCCACCGACTATGCGGACGACCAGCGCATCGGCCCCGAGATCCTCAAGAACACCATCGAGACCTACCGTAAGCTCCGCAACACCATCCGCTGGATGCTCGGCACGCTGGACCATTTCCAGCCGGCGGAAGCGGTCGCGCACAAGGACATGCCGCAGCTCGAACGACTGATGCTGCATGGGCTTGCCGAACAGGCGAGGATCGTGCGCGAGGCTTACGTCGAGTTCGACTACAAGACCGTGGTCGCGACCCTGTCGGCCTTCATGAACTCGGAACTGTCGGCGTTCTATTTCGACATCCGCAAGGACACGCTCTATTGCGATCCGCCGTCATCGCTGGCGCGCAAGGCCGCGCTCACCACCATCGACATCCTGTGCGACGCGATCCTGAAATGGTTGGCGCCGATCCTGAGCTTCACCTGCGACGAGGCCTGGGCGATGTACAAGCCTGATGACAAGGCTTCCGTGCACCTGACGCTGTTCCCGGACGGCTTTGACAGATTCCGCGACGAGCAGCTCGCGACGAAGTGGGAGACCATCCGCGACGTGCGCCGCGTCGTCACCGGCGCGCTGGAGCTCGAACGCGCCGCCAAGAACATTGGCTCCTCACTCGAGGCCTCGCCGATCATCTATGTCTCCGACCGCAACATGCTGGCGACGCTGTTCGACATCGACCTCGCCGAAGTCTGCATCACCTCGAACTATGAGGTGCAGGAGGACGAGGCGCCTGCCAATGCATTCCGGCTCGACTCCGTCCCCGGCGTCGCGGTCGTGGTCGAAAAGGCGCAGGGCATCAAATGCGCGCGAAGCTGGAAGATCCTCCCCACCGTCGGCGAGGACAAGGATTACCCCGACGTCTCCCCGCGCGATGCCAAGGCCTTGCGCGAATGGAAGGCGCTGGGGGTCTCGGTCTGACTCCGCAGCCATGACCTCCCCGCTCCGCCCCGGCATCATCGCCGCGATTACCACGCTCTTGATCGACCAGGCCTCCAAGCTCTGGCTGCTTTACGTGTTCGATATCGGCCACCGCGGCACGGTGCGCGTGACGTCGTTCTTCGACCTCGTGCTGGCCTGGAACATCGGCATCAGCTTCGGCCTGCTCCAGAACGACAGCCAGTTCGCTCAGATTGCGCTGATGATGGTCAAGGCGCTGGCCGTGATCGCGCTCGCGGTCTGGATGGCTCGTTCACGAACATTACTTGCAACCATTGCCCTCGGATTAATCATTGGCGGAGCGATCGGCAATGCGATCGACCGTTTCGCCTACGGCGCGGTAGTCGATTTTGCCCTGTTTCACGTCCAGATCGGCGGAAATACCTACAATTGGTACGTGTTTAACCTCGCCGACACGGCCATTGTTGCCGGAGTCATAGCCCTATTGTATGATTCCTTTTTGGGGGTACCCGCCGCAAAAGCGCCCTGATCCCGGCCGATCAGGGCCCTGAGAACCCCTTGTTTAAACAGCTAAGTTTTAAACAGGCCTAGTTTTGAAAACGGGTAATGCGATGCGCAAGACCGGAACCAGCGGTTGGATGATGCGGAGTTCGTCGAAAGCCCTGCGGCTGTCGGCGGTCGTGCTCGGCGTCGGGTTGTTGATGGTGGTCGCCGCGCGAGCCGGCGACGATGACGAGGACGACAGGACCTTCGAGGAAAAGATCATCGAAGGCATCATGAAGGGCGTCGGCGCCACCAACATGACGAACTCCGACATCGACTATCGCGAGCGCTCACCGCTGGTCGTGCCGCCGAAGATCGATCTGCCGCCACCGGCTTCCGCCTCTACCGAGAAGGCTGCGCCGAACTGGCCAAAGGATCCCGACGAAGCCCGGCGCCGGGCGGAAATTGCCAAGCGCAAGAAGGACAAGCAGGATACGCGCGCTGCCGACGTGGCGAGCCGCGACGCCTCTCGTGTGCTGAGCCCGAGCGAGCTCAATGCCGCGGGTCAGAAGCCGCAAACGTCGGCGCAGGACGCAAAGACCTCCGACTCGTTGAAGCCGGGCGATACCGGTGGCAATCCGCTGATGCCCTCCGACCTCGGCTACACCGGAGGCTTCATGGGCATGTTCAAGGGCAACAAGACGGAAGCGACGGAGTTCAAGCAGGAGCCGCCGCGGGAATCGCTGACCCAGCCGCCGCCCGGCTATCAGACGCCGTCGTCGAGCTACCTCTACGGTACGGGCCCGAAGGAATCCCTCAACAAGGAATACAATCCGGCCGCCGGCAAGTACGGCGAGTAATGCCCGCTTAACAGGCGGGATGAAGATTGTTTCATCCTTTCTCTCGGCTTCGTGACGTTCTCGCGTTCGCCGCTCCGTGTAGGATGCGGCGCTTTTGTTCCCGCGCACTTTCGTTCGGGCTTTCATAAAGGTCATGATGTCCAGCAAACCTTTCGCAGCCGCGCTGCTCGCAGCATTCGTTCTGACGACCGCCGCCGCGTCGGCGCAGACCACCTTCACCTCGGAGCCTCCGGCCACCTTCACCTTGCCGAACGGGCTTCAGGTCGTGGTGATCCAGGATCACCGCACGCCGGTCGTGACGCAGATGGTCTGGTACAAGGTCGGCTCTTCCGACGAGACGCCCGGCAAATCGGGACTCGCGCATTTCCTCGAACACCTGATGTTCAAGGGCACGGCGAAGCATCCGGAGGGTGAGTTCTCGAAGACCGTGCTGAAAGTCGGTGGCAACGAGAACGCCTTCACCTCGAACGACTACACCGGCTACTTCCAGCGCATTCCGCGCGAGAAGCTGCCGCTGATGATGGAGTTCGAGGCCGACCGCATGACCGGCCTGATCCTCAAGGACGAGAACGTGCTGCCCGAGCGCGACGTCGTGCTCGAGGAATACAACATGCGCGTTGCGAACAATCCGGAGGCGCGGCTGAACGAGCAGATCATGGCCGCGCTCTATCTCAATAACCCCTATCACCGCCCGGTGATCGGCTGGCATCATGAGATCGAGCAGCTGAACCGCGAGGACGCGCTGGCCTTCTATCACCGCTTCTATGCACCCAATAACGCGATCCTGGTGATCGCCGGCGACACCGACGTCAACGAGGTGCGCCCGCTGGTCGAGAAGAACTTTGGCGCGATCCCGTCGCAGCCCGATATCCCGGCCAAGCGCATCCGCCCGCAGGAGCCGGAGCAGGTCGCCCCGCGCACGGTGACGCTGGCCGACCCCCATGTCGAGCAGCCGGCCATGAAGCGCTACTATCTCGTGCCGTCGGCGACGACTGCGGCGGCCGGCGAGAGCCCGGCGCTCGACGTGCTCTCGCAATTGATGGGCGGCGGCAGCAACTCCTATCTCTACCGCGCGCTCGTGGTCGACAAGCCGCTCGCGGTCGCTGCCAGCGCCGCTTATCAGGGCACCGCGCTCGATCCCTCGCAATTCTCGATCTCGGTGGCGCCGCAGCCCGGCGTCGAGTTTTCGCAGGTCGAGCAGGTGGTCGATAATGTGATCGCGGACATCGTGAAGAATCCGATCCGCGCCGAAGACCTCGAGCGGGTGAAGACGCAATTGATCGCGGAGGCGATCTACGCCCAGGACAACCAGGCGACCATGGCCCGCTGGTATGGCGGGGCCCTCACCACGGGGTTGAGCATCGAGGACATCAGAAGCTGGCCGGACCGCATTCGCGCGGTTACCGCCGAGGAGGTCCGCGCCGTGGCGCAGAAATGGCTGGACAAGAAGCGCTCGGTGACGGGCTATCTGATCAAGGACACCACGCCCAAGCGCGAGGAGAAGCGTTCGTGAACCATCTGACCCACTTCACGCGGCGCTCGGCTCTCGCCCTCACCGCTTCGCTCGCCTTCGCGCTGACCTTGCCGACGCCGTCCATGGCCTCGACAAAAATCCAGCATCTGATCTCGCCCGGCGGCATCGAGGCCTGGTTCGTGCAGGATGCGACCGTGCCCTTGATTGCGATGGAATATGCCTTTGGCGGCGGCGCCTCGCAGGACCCCGCCGACAAGCCCGGCGTCGGCAATTTGGTCGCGAGCACGATCGACGAAGGCTCCGGCGACCTCGATTCCAAGAGCTTCCATGAGCGGCTCGATCGCCGTGCCATCGAGCTCAGCTTCAGCGTCACGCGCGACAACTTCCGCGGCAGCTTGCGCATGCTCAAGGACAACAAGGACGAGGCCTTCGACCTCCTCCATTTGTCCCTGACCTCGGCGCATCTTGCGAATGAGGACGTCGAACGCATCCGCTCGCAGATCATCTCGGGCCTGCATCGCGACACCACCAACCCCAACGCGCTCTCGAGCCGCAAATTCCTCGAAGTCGCCTTTCCCGGCCATCCCTACGGCCGGCCGGGAACGGGCACGCTGGAAAGCGTTCCGAACATCACCGTCGCCGACATGCGTGACTACATCAAGCGCGTGATCGCCAGGGATACGCTGAAGATCGCCGTGGTCGGCGACGTCGATCCGGCAACCCTCGGCAAGCTGCTCGACAAGACCTTTGGCGACCTGCCGGCGAAATCCAACCTCACGCCGGTACCCGATGTGACGGCGACCGCGCCGCCGCAGCGTTCCTTCGTGCCGCTCGACGTGCCGCAGACCACCATCACCTTCGGCGGTCCCGGCGTCCTGCGCCACGACCCGAAATTCATGGCGGCCTATATCGACAACCACATCCTGGGCGGCGGCGGGTCGTCGTCGCGGCTGTATCGCGAAGTCCGCGAGAAGCGTGGGCTCGCCTATTCCGTGTTCCAATCGCTGCTCTGGATGGATCACTCGGCGCTGGTCATCGGCAATACCGGCACCCGCGCCGACCGCGCCGGCGACAGCATCGATGCCATCGACAAGGAAGTGCGCCAATTTGCCGAGGAAGGCCCGACGCAGCAGGAGCTGGACGAGGCGAAATCCTATCTGAAGGGCTCGCAGATGCTGCAGCTCGACACCTCCTCCAAGCTCGCCGGCGCGCTGCTGCAATACCAGCTCGACAAGCTGCCGATCGACTATCTCGACAAGCGCGCCGGCATCATCGATGCGGTGACGCTGGATGACGCCAAGCAGGCCGCGAAACGGCTGTGGGGCAAGGGCCTCTTGACGGTGGTCGTCGGCCGCGAGCCGCAGGCCGCCGCGCAGTCGACCGCCGCGCCCGGCACCCCACCGCCGCCCAAGGCGAACTAAAATTCCTCGCTTTTCTTCGTCATGGCCGGGCTTGTCCCGGCCATGATCGTTTTTGGTATACAGTTCCAAGACGTGGATGCCCGGGACAAGCCCGGGCATGACGACATTTATTGAATTGGCCAGTACCCATGCTGCGGATTTCCCGCGACCTCATCATCGACGAAAACGACATCGAGATCGCCTTTGTCCGCGCCTCCGGCCCGGGCGGGCAGAACGTCAACAAGGTCTCGACTGCCGCCCAGCTTCGCTTCGACACCAACAAGATCACGTTGCCGGCCGATGCCTCGATGCGGCTGCAACGGCTGGCCGGCAGCCGCATGACCAAGGACGGCGTGATCGTGATCCAGGCCTATCGCTTCCGCAGCCAGGACATGAACCGGGCTGACGCGATCGAGCGGCTGGTCGACATGCTGGAAAAGGCCATGGTGCGTCCCACCCCGCGGCGGCCGACCAAGCCGACCTTCGGTTCGAAACAACGCCGGCTCGAAGGCAAAAAGCGCCGCAGCGATATCAAGTCCCACCGCGGCACGCGCGGCTTCGACGATTAACCGAAACCCTCATGGTGAGGAGCCGCGAAGCGGCGTCTCCGGACGATGCTTCGCATCGCCGGGAGAACCATGAAGCCACCGCTCGGGCCTCATCCTTCGAGACGCGCTTCGCGCTCCTCAGGATGAGGGAATGGAGCCAACCGCGACATATCGGGATTAGGTCAGCCTGACCGACCTGCTTTCGCTTGCCACACTGATGGCAGCGTTCTTGGCAGCGTTTGTTCTCACGCGAAAACAGCCCGCTACTACCACCGCTTCGCCGGCGCCTCCTAGAGTTCGCCGACGCCAACGGTGATGTATATGACAAAGCTGCGCGCGACACGTGGCATCGGCCTTGCAGTCAGGCTTGCAATCAGGCTCGCAATCCGGCTTGGTATTTGCGGCGCGATGCTTGTGGCACGGGCGGCAACGGCACAGATGCCGTTGCCCGAAGCGAAGCCGCCGGATGGTCCGACGCTGTTCAAGCAGCAATGCGCGACCTGCCACACCAATAATCTGACCGACCCGGTCCGGCAGGGCCCGTCGCTGTTCGGCGTGATCGGCCGGCGCGCCGGCTCGGTCGACGGATTTCATTATTCGGCGGGCTTCGCCAAGGCCGACTTCGTTTGGGACGACGCCAAGCTCGACGCCTGGATCACCAATCCGCAAGCCATGATTCCCGGCGCCGTGATGGCGTACCGGCAGGCCAAGCCCGAAACCCGTGTGGCCATCATCGCCTATCTGAAGGAGCTGCACTGAATGGCCAAACCCGTTCATTCGATGATCCGCGTGTTCGATGAAGCGAGATCGCTCGACTACTACAAGCGCGCCTTCGGGCTCGAAATCGCCGACCATCTCAAATTTGCGGATTTCGCGCTGATCTATCTGCGCCATCCCTCCTCGCCTTTCGAGGTCGAGCTGACCGTGAATTTCGATCGCAAGGAGCCCTATGCGCTCGGTGACGGCTACGGCCATCTCGCCGTCGTCGTGGACGACGTCGGTGCGGAGCATCAGAGGTTCGAGCGGGAAAGGCTGTCGCCGGGGCCGCTGCGCGATTTCAAGCACGACGGCAGAACGCTGGCGCGCTTTTTCTTCGCCACCGATCCCGACGGCTACAAGATCGAGGTGATCCAGCGAGGCGGCCGCTTCGGTTGATCATCAACAGACAAAAAACGAAGACGGAGGAAACCATGAGAGAAATCGATCGCAGGAGCAAATATGACCGCCGTGTTTTCCTGAAGGGCGCGGCAACCGCAGTCCCGGTGGCTGCTGTCGCAACAAGTACGGGCCTTGGCATCAGCGACGCCTGGGCAGACGACGCCACGACGCTCACGCCGGCGACGATGAAGACTTTGGTGAAGGTCGCGCGCGACATCTATCCGCACGACATGCTCGTCGACAGCTATTACATCACCGCCGTCAAGCCGTGGGACGGCAAGGCGGCGAAAGACCCGGCGGTGAAGGCGATGATCGAAGGCGGCGTCGCACGCCTCGACCAGGACGCCCGCGACCAGCACAAGGTGCCTTACGCCGAAGTCGCCTGGGAAGCGGATCGCGTGAAACTGCTGCAGGGTATCGAGCAGACCGACTTCTTCGGCAAGATCCGCGGCGATCTCATCGTCTCGCTCTATAACCAGAAAGAGGTCTGGCCGAAATTCGGCTACGAGGGCTCCTCTGCCGAGCATGGTGGCTACATCAAGCGCGGCTTCGCCGATATCGACTGGCTCCCGAAGGTCTGAGAGGGAGGGAAATCACATGGCAAAATTCGATCAGAATGACTCGAGCGTGGTTGTCATCATCGGCTCCGGCGCCGGCGGCGGAACGCTTGGCAACGAGCTCGCGCAAAAGGGCGTCAAGGTCGTGATCCTCGAAGCCGGCCCGCGCATCGAGAACCAGGACTTCATCAACGACGAGTGGGACAGTTTCACCCAACTCGCCTGGAAGGACGCGCGCTCGACATCCGGAAGCTGGCAGGTCTCCAAGGACTTCCCCAGCCTTCCTGCCTGGATCGTCAAGGCGGTGGGCGGCTCGACCGTGCACTGGGCTGGTGCGTCGCTGCGCTTCGACGAACACGAGTTCAGGGTCAAGAGCACCTACGGCGCCATGCCCGGCGCCAACCTGCTGGATTGGCCGATCACGCTGGCCGAAATGGAGCCCTGGTACGCCAAGGCCGAGGACAAGATGGGCGTGACCCGCACCAACGGCATTCCGGGGCTACCCGGCAACAACAATTTCCGCGTGCTGGAAGCCGGCGCCAAGAAGCTCGGCTACAAGGAAGTCCATACCGGACGCATGGCGATCAACAGCGAACCGCGCGACGGCCGCGGCTCCTGCCTGCAGATCGGCTTCTGCTTCCAGGGCTGCAAATCCGGCGCGAAATGGTCGACGCTCTACACCGAGATCCCGAAGGGCGAAGCGACCGGCAATCTCGAGGTGCGGCCCGACAGCATGGTGATCAAGATCGAGCACGATGCGAGTGGCAAGGTAACCGGCGTGGTCTACGCTGATGCCAACGGCGCGATGCAGCGCCAGAAGGCGCGCGTCGTGGCAGTTGCCGGCAATTCGATCGAGAGCCCGCGGCTCTTGCTCAACAGCGCCTCGAACATGTTTCCCGATGGTCTCGCCAACTCATCGGGCCAGGTCGGGCGCAACTACATGCGGCACATGACCGGCAGCGTCTATGCCTCGTTCGAGAAATCGGTGCACATGTATCGCGGCACCACCATGGCCGGCATCATCCGCGACGAGGCGGCGAACAATCCGAAGCGCGGCTTCGTCGGCGGCTATGAGATGGAGACGCTCTCGCTCGGCCTGCCCTTCATGGCGGCGTTCCTTAAGCCCGGTGCCTGGGGACGGCCGTTCACATCAGCGATGGAGACCTATCCGCAGATGGCCGGCATGTGGCTGGTCGGCGAGGACATGCCGCAGGAGACCAACCGCATCACGCTGGATCCCAAAATCAAGGACAAGAACGGCATGCCGGTCGCCAGTGTGCATTTCGACGATCATCCCAACGACGTCGCGATGCGCGATCATGCCTACAAGCAGGGTTCCGCGGTCTATGAGGCGGTGGGCGCCACCGTCACCTATCCGACCCCGCCCTATCCGAGCACCCACAACATGGGCACCAACCGCATGAGCGAGAAGCCGCGCGACGGCGTGGTGAACAAGTTCGGCCAGACGCACGACATCAAGAACCTGTTCGTGTCCGACGGCAGCCAGTTCACCAGCGGTGCGGCCTGCAATCCGACGCTGACCATCGTCTCCTTGGCGATCCGGCAGGCGGATTACATCGCCGGCGCGATGCAGAAGAAGGAGATTTAGCTCCACTTTACTCCCTCTCCCCGTTCTTACGGGGAGAGGTGAAGTGGCGGGCTACTCCGCCGCGTCCAGGATCGCAGCGCCGCGCCGGAACTCCGGCACCGCGGCCGCGCTTTTCGCGCGGTAAATCAGGCAGGAACAGCGCAACAGTGAGGCGAAATTGTTGACCTCGCCATGGTGGTCCAGCACCTCGTGGTGCAACGTGGTGAGGAACTTGGCGAGTGTCATCCCCTCTTTCGCCGCGATCTCCTCCAGCGTGTCCCAGAACGACATTTCCAGCCGGATCGAGGTGCAATGCCCGTCGATCCGCAGCGATCGGGTCTGCGATTCATAGTCGCGTTGCGGCTGGTGCGCGAACAAAGAGCACATGACGTCCTCCCGCAGGATTTATAATTTTTCCAAACCCTATACCTGCGCATGCGAACCCACAATCCCGCGCAGGCCGCCACGGATGCCGGGCTGCTGCCACTTCGGCGCTATCGCGAGATCGGGGATAATCGCAGCGAAGCCCCATGCATTTGGCCCCGTGCCGGCCTAAAATACCGGCCAGCTCACGAATCCATCCAGCCGAACCAAACTCATGCCCGTCCGCCAGCTCCCCGAACAGGTCGTCAACCGCATCGCCGCCGGTGAAGTGGTCGAGCGTCCCGCGAGCGTGGTCAAGGAACTCGTCGAGAATGCGATCGACGCCGGTGCGAGCCGGGTCGACATCTTCACCGATGGCGGCGGCCGGCGGAAGATCGTCATCACCGACGACGGCGGCGGCATGACCGCTGATGATCTCGCGCTCGCGGTCGATCGCCATGCGACCTCGAAGCTCGACGATGAGGATCTGCTGCAGATCAAGACGCTCGGGTTCCGCGGCGAGGCGCTGCCCTCGATCGGCGCGGTCGCAAAACTTTCCATCGCGACGCGCCATGCCAGCGAGCCGCATGCCTGGCAGCTCGCGGTCGAAGGCGGCGCAAAGGGCGACGTCATGCCGGCGGCGCTCGGCCATGGCACCCGCGTCGAGGTCGCCGATCTCTTTTACGCCACGCCGGCGCGGCTGAAATTCTTGAAGACCGACCGAACCGAAGCCGAGGCGATCCGCGAGACGGTGCGACGCCTTGCGATGGCGAGGCCCGATATCGCGTTTACGCTTGCCGGCGAAGAGCGCGCGCCCGTCACCTGGGCGGCCGCATTGCCGGGCGCACCGGGCCAGCTCACGCGGCTCGGCGATATCCTCGGCGCAGACTTCCGCGCCAACGCCATCGCGGTGCGCAGCGAGCGCGAAGGCGTCGTGGTGGAGGGCTTTGCCGCAGCGCCGTCGCTGACACGGGCGAATGCGCTCGGGCAATATCTCTTTGTTAACGGCCGGCCCGTGCGCGACAAGCTGATCCTCGGCGCGGTGCGCGCGGCTTACGCCGATTATCTGCCGCGCGACCGGCATCCCGTGGTGGCGCTGTTCGTCACGCTCTCCCCGCGCGAGGTCGACGCCAATGTGCATCCGGCCAAGACCGAAGTGCGCTTCCGCAATGCCGGGCTGGTGCGTGCGCTGATTGTGCATGCTCTCAAAGAAGGGCTCGCGCGCGAGGGCAAGCGCACCGCGGCCAATAGCGGCGACGCCGCCATCGCCTCGTTCCGGCCCGCCTTTGCGCCGCGCCCGACCAATTGGGACTGGCGGCGATCGCCGTCCTATCCGGTCGGCCCGGCGTCGTTTGCGGCGACTGCGCTCGCCGAGCAGGACCAGGCGGCTTTCGACGTCGGCGCGCCCACGGCCGATGTGCGCTTTGAGGCGCAGCCGGCCAGCGACCTCGTCGACCGGCCGCTCGGCGCGGCGCGCACCCAGATCCACGAGACCTATATCGTCTCACAGACCCGCGACGGGCTCGTCATCGTCGACCAGCACGCCGCGCATGAGCGCATTGTCTATGAGCGGCTCAAAGCCTCGCTCGCCCGGAACGGCGTGCAGCGGCAGATCCTGCTGATCCCCGAGATCGTCGAGCTTGATGAAGCAACCGTCGAGCGGCTGCTGTCGCGCGCCGAAGAGTTGGCGTCGTTCGGGCTTGCGATCGAATCCTTCGGCCCCGGCGCGGCCGCGGTGCGCGAG